>JGI24815J26687_1000372_pt1 | contig 11051 bp, 10 predicted proteins | sample METZYME_3_150m_FD_26687 | JGI IMG/M metagenome (IMG submission 26687) | reverse complement strand
TCTGTGATTGTCCCTACACAGGTGAATAATGTATCAAACTCAGAAGTTAACTCATCAAGAAATTGTTTCTCCTGTTTTTCAGGAACAGTGAAGCATAATTCATAGTCATCTCCTCCTGTAAGCGCTAAATTAATTGCTCTATCCTTGCTTGTTTGCTGAACTAAATTCGGTTCTATGGGGAGTGTTAAGACATCAACCTTGAAACCTTTATTAAGTTCAGAAGATATTTTTCTCAGATCACAATAAAAGCCATCTGAAATATCAATCATTGCGGAAGCATATTTTGCAATTAACACGCCCTCTTTAGTTCTGGGCGAGGGGTATAGAAAAGAGTCTATAAACTGTCTATTGTCATTTTGATTGTTTTTAATTATTAATTCTAGACCATATGCTGCTGAACCAAGATGACCTGTCATATATATCAGATCACCTTCTGTGGCATTAGAGCGGTTGATAAATTGATCTTTCTCCACATAACCTTGCAATGTAACTGCAAAAAATTCAGGGCCTCGAACAGTATCACCGCCAATCAAGTCAAGTTTATTTTCATTAGCTAGATTAGAAAAACCAACAATAAAGCTCTCAACCCATTTATCATCGATGCTCGGTAGACTAAACACAAGGCTAGCCCATTTAGCAGAAGCTCCCATAGCAGCTATGTCACTTAAATTAATTGCTAAACATCGATGACCAATGGACTCAGGATCAATGCCTTTAGGGTAATGTACATCAACTGTAATGGCATCGGTTGTTGTAACCAGTTGTTTGCTAGAATTCATTGTAGTCACTGAACCATCATCACCTATTGGCACAACGACCTCTGAGGATGATTGATCTATTGAAGCCTGAAGAGCACTTATAATATCAATTTCTTTCACTTAAGCGCCTTTATGAATGATCAGTCTTCAATGCATCAAGAACAGCATTAACATACTGATAACTTCCTTCTGCACCAAAAAGTTTCGCTAGTTCGACAGCTTCGTTAATCACCACAGAAACAGGAACATCGGGATGAAATAAAATTTCTGACACTGCAATCCACATAATCGCTTTCTCAATCGGATCAATTTGCTCAATTGGACGATCTAAATACTTCGAGATTACTTCTTCAATTTGATTATGATTCCCAAGCACCTCACTTAATAGAGCCTGAAAATAGTCTTGGTCTATTCTAGAGAATTCTTTGATCTTTAAAGATTGATTTAGAAGAGTCTCTAGATCATCTTTATTCATCTGGTGCTGATATAAAACCTGTAATAATAATTGCCGTGTACCGGTTCTACCTTTGCCAAAAAATCGTTCATATTTTTTTGTTTTTTTATTCATAACTAAGGTCTATCAACAGTGTTAAAATATTGCCTAGCCGCTTCTATGTCTTGATTAATCTGTCTTTTTAACGCGTCTAAATCATTAAATTTTTTCTCTTTTCTAAGATAACTCAAAAATTCAATCTTTATATAAGATTTATAGATATCTTTATCAAATAATATCTTAGGCGATGAATTTTAATAGTTTATTCGTTTGCAATACGGTATTGAATTAAATCAGTTATAGTGCCAATCTTGATTTGATGTTTTCTAGCAAACTTGATGAGTTCAGGTCTTCTTGCCATGGTGCCATCTTCATTTAAGATTTCTGCAATCACTGCTGCTGATGTCAACCCAGCAAGTCTTGTCAAATCACATCCCGCTTCAGTATGTCCTGCTCTGATAAGCACTCCACCCGGATCTGCCATCAATGGAAAAAGGTGGCCGGGTTGTTTTATGTCTTCAGGTTTTGCGTTTGGAGCTATTGCAGCCTTCACTGTTCTTGTTCTATCTTGAACTGAACTCCCAGTTGTTACCCCTACTGATGCATCTATTGAAATCGTGAAATTGGTAGATTCTAGATCATCATTCTGAGTTACCATCAGAGGTAAGCCCAGTTGATTGCACCTGCTTTTTGTCAAAGTAAGGCAAATGAGGCCTCTACCATTGTGAGTCATAAAATTTATATCTTCTGGCTTAACTTTGTCGGCAGCAATAATAAGATCACCTTCATTTTCTCGATCCTCATCATCAACAATAATNACCATTTTACCAAAACGTATATCATTGATAATCTGCTCAATGGATGCAAAATTAATGGTTTCTTGGTCTGTTTTGTTCATGCTGCTTTTACTTTTTTTAAGATTCCTTTGATACGTCTGGCTAACATAGCAAATTCTATAAGGTCGTCAATAGCTATAATGACAATATATGTCTGCTATTTCTTCAATATTATTCTTAGATCCGTTCCGACTTGATCAATAGAGTTGAAATGAAAATTAAATCTATCTGATAAATCAGAAAGAATGGGAAGATCAAACATTCCTTTTGAGTCATTTCCCAGAACACAAGGAGCTAAATAAATAATAATCTCATCAATTAAATCTTCTTGTAGCAATGCCCCATTAAGCTGTGATCCTGCCTCAACCAAAACTTCATTAAATTCTTTGATTGCCATGTCATTAAACACTTGGTTTAAACTCACATGGTCATTATCTGCATCAATTGTCACTAGATTGTTTCTCGCTTCTCCAAGTGCGTCCTTTAATGTGTAAACGATACTGTCTCCTCTTAGCTTGAATATTTTTTCATCACCATTAGTTCGTAAGTGGCTATCGACTATTATTCTTGATGGTTGATAGCCATCATCAAAATCTGGCAACCTAACATTCATTGATGGATCATCAATCAAAACAGTTTTATTTGAAGTGAGGACAGCACAGCTTCGTGCTCTCCATTGTTGAACATCTTGTCGTGATTCCTTGCAAGTAATCCACTGACTTTTTCCGTTTGAAAGAGCCATTCGACCATCAATACTGGCAGCTATTTTTGTTCTGATATAAGGTTTTCCTAAAATCATGCGTTGATGAAAGCCCGTGTTTAAATCTCTGGCTTCATCCTCAAGTACCCCTTGTGTAGTTTTAATTCCATTGGCTTCTAGGATGCCTACACTTTGACCCGACACTTTAGGGTTTGAGTCAACTATTGAAAAAACTACTTCTTTGACTCTTGCCTTTACTAATGCATCCACACAAGGTGGGGTTCTGCCTTCATGAGTACAAGGCTCTAAAGAAATATAAACTGTGGCATCTTGTGCAGCCTCTGAAGCTTGTCTAATTGCTATGATTTCAGCGTGATCTTCTCCTGATTTTGTATGCCAACCCTCGCCGATAATTTTATTATCTTTAACAATTACACAACCCACTCTTGGATTTGGTTTACAACTAAACATGCCTTTTTCTGCTAACTTAAGAGCATGATGCATGAACTTTTGATGCACTTCGGAACTCATTAATCATCTTCCTCTTCAGGGAAAATAGAGATTTGTGAACGAGCATCTGTTGCTGAAGGAGTGTCTCTAAGTGATTCTATTTCCTTCTCAAATTCCTCTACATCTTGGAACCTTCTATAAACTGAGGCATACCTAACAAAAGCAATTTCATCAATTTCCCTAAGTTCTTGCATCACAATTTCACCCAATTTTCTTGATTGTATTTCCCGTTCTCCAAGCTTTTGAACCGTCATAACTACTCTTGAAATAAGCTCTTCTATTGTTTCTATACTGATTGGTCTTTTTTCAGTTGCCGTCAGTATCCCATTCCTCAATTTGCTTTCATTAAAGGGTTCTCTTGATTGATCTCTTTTAACCAGTTTAGGTAAAACAAGTTCAGCTGACTCGAAGGTAGTGAAGCGCTCAGTACATTTTAAGCATTCTCTTCTTCTTCTTATTTGGTATCCATCACCAGCTAACCGTGAATCAACCACTTTGGTTTCCTGGTTACCACAATAAGGGCAGAACATAATCGGCTAGGAAATATACACAGGAAATCTCTGACAAAGTGTCTTGACCTCTGCTTTAATGGAAGCAATGGTTTTCTCNTCATCTAGATTCTTTAACACCGCATCAATCATTCCAACTAAGGCAATAATTTCATCATGACCAAAACCCCTAGTTGTAATTGCAGGTGTTCCGATCCTTAAACCACTGGTTACCATTGGTGACTTAGTATCATTGGGTACAGAATTTTTATTTAACGTAATATTTGCTTCCCCTAAAGCGGTCTCGGCATCTGCTCCAGTAATAGACTGATTGGTAAGGTCAACTAAAAATAAATGGCTATCTGTACCACCGGAAACAATGTTATATCCTGAATCTTGGAACAATTTAGCCATGAGTTTCGCGTTTGCAATAACTTGTTTTTGATAACCAATAAAATCAGGTTGCATGGCTTCTAGAAAAGCATGAGCCTTTGCCGCAATAACATGCATAAGGGGTCCACCTTGTGTTCCTGGGAAAACTTGTTTGTTAATGGCTTTATGAATTTCTTCATTGTCTTTTGCTAAAATTATTCCACCCCTAGGTCCTCTCAAAGTTTTGTGAGTGGTCGAGGTTGTTACATCAGCAATGGGCACAGGATTTGGGTAACAATTAGCAGCAACTAAACCTGCAATATGAGCCATATCAACCATTAAATATGCGCCGATTGAATCAGCTATCATCCTAAATTTTTTCCAATCAGCAATTCTAGAATAAGCTGAAAATCCAGCAACAATCATTTTTGGTGAATGTTCTTTAGCTAAACTTTCCACTTGAGAATAATCAATTTCTCCAGTCTCTGCATCCAACCCATAGGATATGAAACGATATAACTTTCCCGAAAAATTGACTTTAGATCCATGGGTTAAGTGGCCACCATCTGCAAGACTCATTCCTAGAATAATATCTCCTGGATCAAGCAAAGACATATACACTGCCATATTAGCTTGTGATCCAGAATGAGGTTGAACATTAGCGTAATCTGCCTGAAACAATTGTTTAGCTCTTTCAATGGCTATTACTTCAGCCTTATCAACATGCTCACAGCCACCATAATAGCGTCGACCAGGATAGCCTTCTGCGTATTTATTGGTGAGCACTGATCCTTGTAAATCCATAATTGCTTGGCTAACATAATTTTCAGAAGCAATGAGCTCAATATGCTCTTCTTGTCTTTGTTGCTCTTGCTTTACTGCTTTTGCTAATTCAGGATCAAGTTCATCAATTATTTTATTTACATTCATATTAATTAGTTTTTTTACTTGGTATGAAGATTCTACTTACTTCATTTAAATAGATCGATTATTTTTGTAAAAATGGTGAACTTTAGTCAATCCATTCTCTAGCATTATGAAACATTTTCAGCCAAGGACCATTATCATCCCAATCACTAGAACACCATGAATGCTGCACGCTTCTGATAACTCTTTCTGGGTGAGGCATAATAACAGTTACTCTCCCGTCTTCAGAACAAAATCCTGCAACACCATCTATTGATCCATTCGGGTTCGAAGGGTATTGGTTTGTAGGCTGACCATAATTATCAACATATCTAATGATTACCTGATTGTTTTGGTTCAATTGATTGTGGTCATCATTATGATAATACTCAACACGGCCTTCGCCATGGGAGGTGGCTATTGGTAGTATTGACCCTTCCATGCCTTTAAGAAATAAAGATGGACTCTTGGTGACTTCAACCAAACTTAACCGAGCTTCAAATTGTTCTGATAAATTCTTAACAAATCGTGGCCAATGATCTGCACCTGGAATAATATTCCTCAAATGGGATAACATCTGGCATCCATTGCATACACCTAGTGTAAAAGTGTCAGAGCGATTAAAGAAAGCCTCAAACATATTTCTGACATATGGGTTAAATAATATAGATTTTGCCCACCCTCCTCCGGCTCCTAGGACATCACCGTAAGAAAAACCTCCACAAGCAACCAAACCTTTAAAATCATCTAAACCGATACGGCCACTAATAATATCTGTCATATGCACATCAACTGCTTCAAAACCTGCTCTATGAAATGCCACTGCCATCTCCACATGGCTATTCACTCCTTGTTCTCTAAGAATAGCTACTTTCGGTCGCTGGTCTTTAAATTTTATTAAGTCTTCTTTGTGTGGCTGACTAAATGTAATTTTAGAACTCAAACCTGGATTATCACCATCAAGTAAGGTATTAAAAGCTTCTTTGGCAGATTCAGGATTATCACGAAGTGACTGCATCCTAAAAGAGAGTTCAGACCACATCTCTCTTAATTCTCTTAATTCAAAACTCTCAGCATAATCATGGTCGGTCTGAATGTTGATTTGTTTAGATGGAGTAGGCTCGCCAATCACTACAGCAGATTGATCTAGAGAATGCTTTCCCAGAATCTCCATAACGAGCTCTAAATCTGAAGAATTAATTTGAATTACAGCGCCTGCCTCTTCAGCAAATAGCAAGCTGATACTTTCTTCTTTCGAGGCTGTCTTAAGATCAATATTAACACCCATGTTTCCTGCAAATGCCATCTCAGAAAGAGTGGCGAATAAACCACCATCTGAGCGATCATGATAGGCCATAATTTTTTCCAAAGATTTTAGTTCAGTCACCGCATTAAAAAAATCTGTCAGACAAAACGGGTTCTCCAAATCAGCNGGTTCTCCCAATGATCGNGAATAAACTTGAGCCAGACATGATCCTCCTAATCTGTTCTTCCCTCCACCTAAATCAATTAAGATCAGCAAACTATTTTTGGACACTTTCAATTGNGGAGTAATTGTCTTGGTTACATTTTCAATAGGTGCAAACGCNGAAATAATGACTGATAGTGGCGCTGTAATTTCTTTGTCTATGTTCTCTTCTCTCCAAGTGGTCTGCATAGACAATGAGTCTTTGCCTACAGGTATAGTGAGACCAATTTTGCTACAAAAATCTAAAGTGATCGCCTGAACAGTATCAAAAAGAGCCTGTTTTTGAATGTCTGTCTTAATCGATGACATCCAATTGGCTGAAAATTTTATGTCAGAGATATTATTGACCGGAGCAGCTAAAATATTTGTTATGGCCTCAGCCACTGCAAGCCTTCCAGAAGCAGGTGGGCTAATTGTGGCTACTGGTGTTCGCTCCCCCATTGCCATTGCCTCCCCTTTCTTAGAGTAATGATCTTTTAAGGTAACCCCAACATTACTTACTGGCACTTGCCAGGGGCCTACAAATTGATCTTGAGAAACCAGTCCGCCAACTGTTCGATCACCAATATGAATTAAGAAGGTTTTATCAGCGACTGTAGGGAATCTTAGAATTCGTTCGCAGGCTTCACGAATCGAGATACCCTGCATTGAGTCATCAAGCAAATTGATTGATTCTCTACTTATAGATAATTGAGTTTTAGGTGGGTTCCCAAAAAGTACTTCCATCGGCATGTCAATTGGTGAGTTATCAAAATGTGAATCATTCATTTTTAAATAACCATGATTATTAACTTTACCAATAACTGCATAAGGACAGCGTTCTCGTTGACAGATCTCATCAAAAAAATCTAAATGCTCAGGGTTAATCGAAAGAACATAGCGTTCTTGAGCCTCGTTACACCAAATTTCTAACGGTGACAAACCCGGTTCAGCATTAAATATCTTCCTTAACTCTAAATCTGCAGACATCTTACTGTGATCAATAATCTCAGGAACTGCATTTGATAAGCCTCCGGCGCCCACATCATGAATCAGAATAATTGGATTCTCTCCCTTGTATTCTTGATCTAAGGTTAGACTAAAACATCGATTGATGACTTCTTGGGCTCGTCTTTCCAACTCAGCATTATCTCTTTGAACTGAGGCAAAATCCAAATCCTCATTACTTACCCCGGCATTAAGAGACGATGCAGATCCTCCACCTAATCCTATAAGCATTGATGGGCCCCCTAAGACAATAATCAAAGAATCTTTTTTTGTGTCTAACTTATTAACAGAAGATTCGGATATGTTACCCAACCCTCCAACTATCATAATGGGTTTATGATAACCCCAAGAGTTGTTTGCACTTTTATTCTCAGAAAACTCAAAGGTTCTAAAAAACCCGAGAATATTTGGTCGACCAAACTCATTGTTGAAAGAAGCTCCGCCAATAGGTCCCTCTGTCATAATTTCAAGGGCAGAAGCAATCCGGTCTGGTTTCCCAATACTCTTCTCCCAAGGTTGAATGTAGCCAGGTATTCGTAAATGAGAAACAGCAAAGCCTGTTAAACCGGCTTTAGGCATTCCACCTCTGCCAGTGGCTGCTTCATCTCTAATTTCCCCTCCTGACCCAGTAGCAGCACCAGGATAAGGGGATATGGCTGTGGGATGATTATGAGTTTCCACCTTCATCATAGTGTGAATATTGTCTTCAATAAATGAATAGCTTTGGTCACTAGTTGATGGCATAAACCAATGCCCTTGGCCTCCACTCATGACAGCAGCATTATCTTTGTAGGCTGATAGAACACCTTCAGAATTTGATTGATAGGTGTGTTTGATCATATCAAACAGACTGTATTGTTCTGGCTGTCCATCTATTGTCCATTCAGCATTAAAAACCTTATGGCGACAATGCTCGGAATTGGCTTGAGCAAACATCATCAATTCAGCGTCCGTTGGATCCCTTTCTAAAATCTGAAATTGTTCTACTAAATAATTCATTTCCTGGTTGTTAAGAGCTAAACCTAATTCAATATTTGCGGCTTCCAAAGCCTTGATTCCTTCAGTTAGTATTGAGACTGTTGTGAATGATTGAGGCCGATCAATATCAAACATACTGTCCAGTTGATCAAATTGTGTTATTGCTTGCTGAGTCATTCGATCATAGAGTACGGCAAAACAACGAGTTCTTAGAGATTCGTTATCCGTTAAATCAACTAATGTGTAGATTAATCCTCGCTCGATTCTATTGATGCTGGACAACCCACAACCGTGAGCAATATCTGTGGCTTTACTAGACCATGGTGAGGTAGTGCCAATCCTAGGAATAACTATTATTTTTTCCCCTTTGCTTGGACCAAGATCCCAATCAGGNCCATAGCTTAGTAGNGGATTCAAGACATCGTAATCCTTGTCAGTTAAGTCTTTATTGTTATTAATCAAATGTATATATCGAGCACCGATTGAAGTNATGGATGAATCAATATTCTGTAACTCAATTAAAAGTTGATTCAGTCGATANGGTGAGTGAGATGGTGGCCCTTCAATAGTGAGCATCGTTCACNCCTGAGTTAGATAATTAAGTTTTTGACTTGCCATCAGGGACAAAGACAGTGTTAGGTAGTTGAGTAACATTATTGCCTTCTGCTTTGCTGATCTTGCTCACCCCTTCTTTATCAACTTCATCTATTCTCAAAACAGAATGCATTGGTATGTAGGTGCGCTTTACGCCTTCAAATTCTGTTTTTATTTTTTCTTCTGATGGGTCGACAACCAAAGACGTTTTCTCTCCAAAAACTAATGACTCTATTTCAATAAACCCAAGTAAATTGCTGTTAGACACACTTTTAGCATAAACCTCATAGAGTTTACCTTGATTAGTAAAAGTAATTTTATATAGATTTTTTGTTGCCATCGAGTTTGATTAAACGATCAATAAATATAAGTGGAATTATAACCCAGAATTTTATTTAGAGGGTTATTATCATGCTGCAAACACCTAATGAAAACTCAAATCGTCTTTTTAATTTAAATCCTTTAAAAAAATTAATTGAAATGATAATGATTATCATTACTATGTATACTAACTTCAATGAATAATGAGTTTTTGAGTTGTTAGAAAAGATAAAATCGAATAAAAAAAAGATCCTGAACTACACCATTAAAGGATCAGTTTTATTTTTCATTATTAAAGGCACCATCACAACTACTCTGATTTTATTAGGTATTTTTTACTTTACCAGTTAAAAGGAAAAGACAATGGAAATTAAAAGTCGGTATTATTGCTTCACTCTTCTTCTAGGGCTTTTCACCTTAGAATTAAATGCATTACCAGAAATGATTATTGGTGAATCCACTATGGAGCCTGGAATTAATTTAATTTTTGAAGGTGGAATTAAGGATGAGGTTCAGCCTGGAAAATTCTACCTTGATGAAAATAATACTGATGTTCATCTAGAAGTACTTGCCAACTGGTCAAACAATGCACCATTAGGATCTCCAGAAAAAGGCCATGTTGCTTATTTAGATATCAGCGCAGTGGTGACCAACGAACAAACAAATAAGTCATTAATGGTTAAATTAACACCTCATCTTAACCTTTCAGACAATCTTCACTACGCACAGAACATTAGATTACCTGGAGCTGTTGATCAAACCTACACTGTGCTTTTTAAAATTAATCAACCTAAACCAGGAAATTTAGGTATGCACTATGACTGGCGCAAGCAGGTTTCGAATTCATTAACTGCTGGCGGCATATTTGAATTTAAGAATCTTAGTTTCAAAGAGATTGCTCTATCATCAAGACGTTGAATATATGTCCATCGAGTCTCAGTAAATTTTCAGATTAATTGTTTTGAATCCGGCGCCGGTCTTTAAAAAAATCCTTGAGCACAATTTTGCACTGTTTTTCTAAGATACCTCCAAGAACCTCAAATTTATGGTTCAGATGCGGAGAATCTGAAAAATCATAAATCGTTCCTGCAGCGCCTGCTCTTTGATCATAAGCCCCAAATATTAAATGTTTTATTCTTGCATGAACCAAAGCTCCCATACACATGATGCANGGTTCAAGAGTGACATAAAGTGAACCCCCAAGCCTATAGTTCCCTTTTATATCAGCAGCTTTTCTAAGCGCTAATATTTCTGCATGAGCAGTCGGGTCATTTAGGCCGATAGGTTCATTGCCTGAGGTTGCTATAACTTTCTCATTATCAACGAAGACGGCACCGACAGGAACCTCGCCACTAATTTCAGCTTTTTTAGCTTGCTCTAGAGCAAGCTCCATAAAGTATTCATGAGTTGGTTTCAAATTAATTAATGTTTGAAATAATTATTTCATCACTGTCAATTGGTAAATTGACCATGGTGCCATCCTCTGCAGCAGTCCATTCTTTTCTTATTTTATTGACGCCTCGAAAAAAAGCCGACTCCATTAAGCTATTTATTGGAGCAGGAACCAAGTGATAGAAAATTAAGTGGTCTACATTAGCAAGATTTGCTGCTTTGGCAGCTTCCTCAGGAGTGGTGTGATA
>JGI24815J26687_1000369_pt1 | contig 11095 bp, 6 predicted proteins | sample METZYME_3_150m_FD_26687 | JGI IMG/M metagenome (IMG submission 26687) | reverse complement strand
TCCCGATGGCAATGCCGGCGTTGCGCGTGCGTTGGTAAAATGGTTAATTCCTGGTGTAGCCAGAGGAAACAGTGCTGAAGAGCTGGTTCTGGCTAAATTCAACTATGCCGGGCTCGACAAATCCAGCAATACGGCTCGCATCAGACTAAACAGCACCGTGGTCAAGGTAGAGCATATTGATGAGCCCAGGAACTCCAGTGACGTGTCCATCAACTATATCAACGACAATAAGTCGTACCAAGTGCACGCTAAGGGCGTCGTGATGGCCTGTTACAACATGATCATTCCACATATTGTGTCGGGTCTGCCGGAAGAGCAGTCAGCGGCATTGAAACTTCAAGACAAGAGTCCGTTGCAATACACAACCGTCGGCCTGAGAAACTGGAGAGCAATGAAAGCACTGGGAATTGGTGTAGCAATGTCACCTGGAAATATGCATCAGACAGTGCTGATGGATTTTCCGGTGAGTATGGGCGGCTATGAATACACTAAGACCTCCGACGACCCATGCGTCATTCAGATGATCAGCTGTCCATATGGTAAATTTGGCGAACCAAGACGTGAGCAATTTCGTGAAGCGCGATACAGGATGTTGGGGTTGCAGTTCAATGATTATGAACAGGAGATTAGAAGTCACCTGAGTGGTATGTTTCCCAGGGGGTTGTTCGACTTCGACCGGGATGTTGCGAGTATTTCTGTTAATCGATGGGCCCACGGTTACTCGGACGGTGGTCCGGGGGACTCGACAAGAATCGGCCGCCAACCATTTGGCCGGATCACCATTGCCAATTGCGATTCCGCTGCCAGTTCGGATGCAAAAACCGCAATGATGATGGGCCATCGCGCGGTGAATGAATTGGGGTAAGCTCTAAGTGCTTTCTTCAAGGTGTTGAAGTCAAGATAACGCATAACGATGTCTCTAAATATTGACATTATTTTCCTCTAAAAATTGGTAAGCAAACTTATCCAAGCACATTATACTTAAGGTGTATTAGACAAAATATGGGAGTTAGCCGTTTGAGCAAAATTGCAAGAAGAGACTTTATTAATGGAACTTTAATGGCGGCTGGGGCTTCCTTGATTCCTTTTAAGAGTAATGCTCAATCGGTTATGGCCGCACTCAAACCAGAGTATTATCCTCCAGCGCTTACTGGACTTCGCGGCAGCCACCCCGGATCAAATGAACACGCCCATAGCCGCGCATTGACAAATCAAATAGATTGGGGGCCTACCACTGACCTGAAAGAAGAGTATGACCTGGTTGTAGTGGGTGGTGGGATCAGTGGACTCTCAGCTGCCTATTTCTATCAACAACAGCACGGAAGCGACAAGACGGTGCTGATACTGGACAACCATGACGATTTTGGCGGTCATGCCAAACGCAATGAACATATGATCGATGGCGTTACACGATTGGGCGAGGGAGGTTCAGAGTCATTTGAATATCCACATGAATTTAGTGAAACCGTACTCAACCTTCTAAAAGATCTGGGTGTTGATATGGACCGCTTTAAAACCGCCTATGACACTGACTTCTTCAAAAGACATAACCTAGGTGCTGTTACCTACTTCAACAAGAAAGTATTTGGTGAAGACAAAGTGGTGCAGCATCCGTATTGCGATTACCCAGGGTTTGTAGAAGGACTCTTGCGGCCAACGATGTCGCACGAACAAGCTGTAGAACAATCCCCATTGAACGAGAAAGGTAAACAACAATTACTGAGGGTATTAAAGGGCGATCCATATACACTAAATATACCTAAGAAAGAATGGCAGCAATACATTCGCTCTCATTCCTACTTTGATTATCTTCAAACCACTTTAGGAGTGGATGACCCTGGGGTGCTGAGAATGGCTCGACATTCTGTCGTCGACTATGGAGGCACACCAGAACTGATAAGTATGGAAGAAGCATTGGAAAGTGGAGCACTGGGTCTAGATTATTTTTCATGGAAAGATGCTCTGCATGAAGTAGGAAATGATGGTGGGTATATCAAGAACACAAGCACCTATTCCGTAAAAAATCCCTTCATTCATCACTTTCCTGACGGCAATGCCACTATTGCACGTATGTTGGTGAAAAAGATGATTCCTGACGTCGGACCGGGAGAAAACGTCGAAGAGATTGTGTTATCCAAGTTTAATTATGCAGAGCTGGATAAATCCAGTAATAGTGTTCGAGTCCGACTCAACAGCACTGTTGTGAATGTTCAGCACGGCGGTGATCCCTATAGTTCGAGCGATGTTTTTGTCAACTATATCACTGACAATAAGTCGTATCAGGTGAAAGGCAAAGGGGTCGTGATGGCTTGTTACAACATGATGATTCCTTATATCGTTTCAGACCTTCCCAAAAAGCAAGATGCGGCATTACGACGATTGACGAAGATTCCACTGCAATTCACCACTGTGGGTTTAAAGAATTGGAGAGCCATGAAAGAGATGGGAATCGGGATGGCCATGTCGCCTGGAAATATACATCAGGCGGTAGGAATGGATTTTCCTGTGAGCATGGGCGGCTATGAATATACCAAGACTCCAGACGATCCTTGTATCCTCCACATGAGATGCTGTGTGCTTGGAGAAACCGTTGGTGCACCACAAATTGAACAGTATCATGAGGCAAGATACAGGATGTTAGGGATGAAATTTAGAGATTATGAACTAGAGATCAGAGAGCATTTAGGCGGCATGCTCCCGAAGAATTTGTTTGATTTTGACCGGGATGTTGCAAGTATTTCTGTTAATCGTTGGGCTCACGGTTATTCCTATGGCAACCCAGGATCAATTGGACGTCAACCATTCGGCAGAATCACTATCGCCAATAGCGACGCTGTCAATAGTTCTTTATTGAATAGAGCAATTGAGCAGGCATGGAGAGCCATAAAGGAATTAGGGAAATAAGGAGTAATAAAGTATGGATCACCAAGACGAATATTATGACAATATGATCACAATGTTGGAGTTGATCTGGGGAGAAGGTTACATGGCTCCAGGCGGTTCAGGGAATGTTGAAAAAATGTTGAATGGTATTGAAACAGCCGGAAAACGAATCCTAGATATTGGATGTGGTTTAGGGGGTCCGGCTTTTGAGATGGCCAAAACCTTTGGTGCTGATGTTGTTGGTATTGATCTTGAGGCCCCACTAATCAAGAGAGCCACTGAGGCAGCTACTAAAATGGGATTGGAAGACAGATGCAAGTTTATTACTGTCAAAGCCGGTGCCCTTGATTTCCCCAGTCAGTCTTTTGATATTGTTGTTTCATCAGGTGCAATTACCCAAGTAAAAGACAAGACTAATATCTTTGGAGAATGTTATAGAGTGCTTAAACCTGGCGGTTACTTCACATGTTATGACTGGACCAAATCAGAAGAACCATTATCCGAAGACATGTTTTACTGGTTCAAAATGGAAGGTCTCACCTATGCACTTGAAACATTAGAAGAATATAAAGCTCATCTCAAAAAGCTTGGTTATATTGACGTCATAATAAAAGATGCATCTAATTGGTATCATAATCAGGTTCGTAGTGAGTATGAGCTTATCAAAGGGAGTCTTTATCCTGTTATGGTTGAACGCTTAGGACAGAAAGATGCCGATCATTTTGTTGAGAACTGGAGAGCAATGTTGGTGGTCTGTGAGAAGGGAGAGATGCGTCAGGGATACTGCCGAGGGCGACGACCTTTAAAAGATTAGATTTAAATGATGAATATAATCAATATGACCAAGAGTAAAGGAACCGTATACAGTTGCTAAAATAATACACTATACTTTACTACACCATGTTAATGCTAAACAGATGAATATAGATACTCCAGTCAGAGAGCTCGGTCATGTTGATATTGATCAATTAAGAGAAGTGCTTCTTAATGAGGAACAACCAGCTTGGGATCTAACAACTCTTCGNCAAGAAGAATTTGAAGTGCATAAAACAACAAAATCAATTGTAATGATTTTTGCTGATATAGAAAAATGGCCTACTATCGAAATTAGAAAGGAAAAAGGATGGAGTATTTTAGCTGAAGTAGCGTTACCAATTATGAATGAAATTATTAAATCAAATTACAACCCAGGTGGAACAGTGATTAGAGCTATTGCTGCAAAATTATTACCAGGAGAGAATATAGCATCTCATTGGGATAGCCACCCTTCTTTTCACTGCGGGCATCGAATCCATGTACCAATTAAAACTAACTCAAGAGTAAGATTTAATATTGACGGCTTTCCCCATCAATTCAATGTAGGTGAAGCTTATGAAATCAATAACCAAAAAACACATTCAGTAATTAATAAAGGTGATGAGGAGAGGATTCACTTCATTTTTGACTATGTTCCTCTAAGTGAATTAGAAAAGTTACCAGCGATTCTTAAACAGAATTAAAATTATTCATCAAGATTTCTTGAGGCTCTGATAGCTAAAGGAATGTTTTCTAATTTCTGATGGCCAATAATATGAACACCTGAAATACCAGGAATNTTTTTTGCAATGTTGATTTGTTCAGAACATATCTTAATACCTTCTGCTTCTTGATCTTTAGCTTCTTTGAGTCGATTTATAATCTGATTAGGTATTATTACATTAGGCCTATTTTTTCTTAACCATTCAGNATTTTCAATGGATTCCANTAAAGCTATTCCTGCTATGATATAACACTTCTCAAGTATTTTAGTTTGACGTATCTTTTTCATAAAAGCACTTAAGAGATCCATATCTAAACATGTGTGTGTGAAAAAGAATTGAGCACCAGAATTGACTTTTTCTCTTAGGTTTTTTGCTTGCCAACCATCTTTAGGTGTATGCGGTGTAAGTACTCCGCCAATGATAAAGTTTCTTGGTGGGCTTATTGTTTCATCATTTTTCAAATTTTGAGCCATAGACATCAATTCTCTTGCATTAATATCCATAATCGCTTTTGGTCGAGGTTGATATTCATCTGGCACTTTGTCACCTCTAATAAGTGAAAAACTACTGACTCCCAATGTAAGACAACCTAATATGTCACTCAATAGAGAGATACGATTCCTATTTCTACAGCTAAGTTGAACAATGGGATCTGTATTTGCATTCAAAAGAATTGAACCCACTACCACAGGGGACATGTGCAATTGTCCTGATTGGTTGTCAGTAACTAAAATTCCTGCAATATCATCTCCCAAGGCCTTTACTTGAGATTCAATGTCTTGAATATTACTTTCAGGCGTTAGGAATATTTCAGACGTGATTACAAATTCTCCATTCTGTATTGAATTCTTAAAATTGTTCAAAATATTCCCTTTTATTATAATTCTTTATGCTTGTTATCATGCTAGCTTTACTTTAAATCTTATGATTAACTCCTAATTTATTAAAAAAAAGAGGATAAAACCATCTCAAAAAACCTTTCAAGAGAAGAATTATATAAAGAAGCACTCTCACATCTGAAGTCTGGAGATCCTAGAATGTGCTTAAATGTCTGTAATATTGGTCTCAAGAAATTTCCTGATGAATTAAATATATTGTGCTTAAAGGCACGCACCAGCATTACGCTAAAGTTATTTAATGAGGCAAATAAGAATCTCAAAAAAGCTATTCAAATAGACCCTGATTTCATTATAGCCAGAGACACATATGGTGATCTATTACTTATTCAAGGGAAACCTATAGAAGCGTTAGAAGAATACAGACGTGTACGAGAGCTAGATCCGAATCATTTTCAAATTGATGAAAAAATAAAACGCGCTAAGACTGTAANACAAGAATTAGAAAATCTTTTGAAAGAAAGGACGAAGAAAAAAGATAAGTCGTCCCCAAAAAAAATGTCTTTCGAAGATGAAATAAAAAAGGCACTCGCATATGAAAAAGAAGGAAGAAAACAAGAAGCAGAAGATATTTACAGGGATATTTTAAAAAAAGATAGTGGCCATGTTGAAGCCTCTACACTGTTAGCAAGAATAGCCATGGATTATCAGCATTATAATGATGCTGAAGTTTTCTTGAAAAATGCACTAAAGAAAGCACCTGATTATGCCAGAGCATGGAGCGATCTAGTTAGAGCCCAACAAGAACAAGACAAACACAGTGAAGCCACGGAAAGCGCCGCACAATTGATAAAAATTAATCCGGATTTCCCAGAATCACATATGATCTATGCAGGTGCAGTCGGAGCAGCTGGTAATCATCATGGGGCTATTAAAGCTTATCAAAAAGCAGTTGAATTAGATGCTAATAAGCCCGGCGCATATTCAAGCATGGCTCATCATTTAAAAACAGTAGGTCAGACCGAAGAGGCCATAAAAGCCTATCGACAAAGTATCAAGGTTAAACCAGATCACACAGAAGCCTATTGGAGTTTGGCTAATCTAAAAACATTTCAGTTTGAGGACACAGAAATTAATTCCATGAAAAAACTACTAAAGGATAACAATCTATCTGATGAATCAAGGGTTCATTTGAATAATGCCCTAGGTTTCGAATACGAATCGCAAGAGAATTTCAAAAAGGCTTTTGCACACTTTCATGAATGCAATTTACTTAGAAGAAAATCCGAATCTTATGATCCGGTGGAGACTGTCACCCAACATGAAAAGATTATCTCTACATTTAATGAGAATCTTTTCAGCCAGTCAACAGCTAAAAAAAGTGATGTGACACCTATTTTTATTGTTGGTTTGCCTAGATCAGGGTCTACTCTCATTGAGCAAATTCTCTCTAGCCATAGTCAAATTGAAGGAACTTTTGAGTTAAATGATTTACCAAAAACAATTAATTCAATTAGACGAAAACACTCTTCTGGAAAAAGAAATTTTCCTGATGGTGTTAAGGATTTCTCAACTGAGCAATGGCAGACAATTGGCAATGAGTATCTTAAAAGTACTGAACAGTATAGAACTAAGAAACCATATTTTATTGATAAAACGCCTAACAATTTTATCTTTATTGGGGCCTTAAAGTTAGCTATTCCTAACGCTAAAATTATTAATGCCAGAAGGCATCCTCTTGATAGTTGCCTTGGTTCATATAAGCAATTATTTGCAAGTGGTCAACCCTTTACCTATGACTTATTTGAGTTAGGTGAATATTATTTAGAGTATCAGAAACTAATGGATTATTGGCACAAAACACTCCCTGATTTTGTACTTGATGTGCATTATGAAGATGTTGTGCAGAATTTAGAACAAGAAATACTAAGGATGCTTGAATTTTGTGAACTTCCTTATGAAGAGGGTTGTCTNTATTTTTATGAAACCAAACGAGCTGTTAAAACCGCTAGCTCAGAGCAAGTAAGACAACCTATNTACTCAAGTTCAATAGATCTTTGGCAAAACTACGAAGATCATTTAGAAGATCTAATAGAGACTCTTAGTGATTTATTATTAGAATTACCCATAAATCAGCAGCCTAAAGTAATAAGTAAGAGTTAAAAATAATAACTTTTACTGTGAGTTTTACTTTTCATGTATTAGTTTCTTTGAGTCGGATTGTAGTGCCTAATGTGTTCATGCATGCTGTTAAAACGTTAAAAATATTTAACAATAAATATTAAGTTGTATTGAAAACAATGAGTTATAAAAAATCAATTTAAAGATCGTTAAGTTATTTACTTGTAAAAGAGTCATTAATTTATATACTTTTAACAATCATTCGTTTTATTTAGGGGAAAATAAACATGAACAATCAAAGCGCACTTAATTCAACTTCAGTAAGACTCGCAGTATTGGCCGCACTGTATCCAGGAATTCAACTATTAGCTCAAGACGGTTTAACACTAGAAGAAATAGTAGTGACTGCAACAAAAAGAGAAGCTAGCATCCAAGACATCGCAGCGCAAGTTCAAGCCATTAGNCAAGAAACTTTGGCAGATATGGGCGCTAGGAATATGGAAGATTTTGCCCGATTTATGCCAGGACTTAATGTCGTGGCTGGAGTCACAGATAGTACAGTTGTCTTCCGAGGCGCTATAACGGGTGCAGGTTACATTGCGGCTTCAACCTCATCAGTTTATTTAGATGAGTTACCTCTGACCACCACTGGCTCTCAGCCCAATGTTCGTCTAGTTGACATTGCACGTGTAGAAGCTTTAGCGGGTCCTCAAGGGACACTTTATGGTTCAGATGCACAGGCAGGGACCATGCGTATTGTCACTAATAAGCCAGTCATGGGTGAGAGATCAACAACTGTTGACACTGAAGTTAGGGGTTTCTCGACTGAAGGAGATGCAAGCTTTCGAACATCATTGGTTTTTAATACTCCACTAAATGATAGTACAGCGCTCAGAGTCTCATTATTTAACGATAAAGACGGTGGATTTATAGATAATGTTCTAGGNCACACTGCNGATTCTGCTATGCCAGCCTTTGGTGGCGGTAAATGGCCTGTTAATTATGGTGAATTAGATAATTCTAAATCGNTAGAAGATAATGCTAATTTCGCTAAGATTAAAGGTGGAAGAGCAGAGATTCGATGGGAAATAAACGATAAATGGGCCACAAATTTATCTGCCATGCANCAAGAAACTTCTCAGGGATCAGGTAATTATTATGATGAGTTCAGGGGCGATCTTAATATAGTCTCNTTTCATGACGATTGGTATGAGTCTGAATGGGATGCATTCGCTCTTACGGTTGAAGGAGATCTAGGCTTTGCTCANTTGGTGGCAGCCGCTTCTTATTATGAAAGATCAGGNAAAGGGGTATGGGACATCACAAATTATGCTCATTATTGGTCAAAGAGTTATTGTTCNGATTCTTATTATACTTCTTATTATTACCCCTATTATTATGCTAATCCTAGCACTGGGATGATAGGTTGGTATCCNGTGTATTGTCAGGGAACAGAAATTGATAATGATTTCTTTTCCTCTTATCAGGGAACAAGTGATGATGATAAATTNGCAGCTGAAATTCGTCTCAGCAGTCAGGGAGACACCTACGATTGGATAGTTGGACTCTATCTAGAAGATGCAACTGATCATTGGACTGCACCTTTTGCTGTCCCAACAACTGGAGGCAAACAGGAATGGAACACTTCAACATTTGAGAGCTCATATTCAGCAGCAGCTTATAGATTTCAAGGATACGACGTAACTGGTGCCACATCACATTGGTATTCAGAAAGTGGTACTGAATGGGATCAAAAGGCATTGTTTGGTGAATTTACTTGGCATGCTACAGAAGATATTGATGTGATTATTGGTGCTCGTGCCTTTAACCGAAAGAATGATCAACGTTACATTGTTAATCATCCCGGAGGAATTGGCGTACCTGGAACACCAGACACGGGTGATGCAGAAAAAGCAGCATATAGGGCACAACAAATAGCACTTGGGAAAGTTGGTCTAGATACTACATACCCGAGAACGGGGGAAGATAAAGAGGTCATTCCTAAGGTCAGTGTTAAATATAATATAAGCGATTCTAGTATGGCCTACATACTTTATAGTGAAGGGAAGAGACCTGGCGGTGTCAATCGAAGTCGGGGGCAACCATTTTATCCAAATGCTTATGAACCTGATCTTATGGAAAATAATGAAATAGGCTACAAAACAAGCTTTGCAGAAGGCAGAGGTAGATTCAATATGATTGGGTATCGCATGACATGGACTGATTATCAACTTGAGCAGGTTGATCCGTCACATACATCATGTGATGCAGCCGGTAACCCAGTAGGTCAAGGTGATCCTAATGCTGATCCTGGTGTTTCTAATCCTGGTGTGTGCGGACAGCCTTGGCAGCAAATTGTAGCCAATACTGGTAATGCTCACATCAACGGTCTTAACTTTGAGATAGACTATCAAATGTCGGAACAGTTCAGATTTGGTATGAATTATGAGTGGATGGAGGCTGAGACAGATGAAGATGTCACGGGTGTTATTGAATCAGGCTTAACGCTTCCCGTAGTTCCAGAAAGTAAAGGAGCAATATGGGGAGACTACACATGGGAAACTAATCTTATGGGCGCCAATCTTGGTGTTTTCAGATTTCAGTACTCAAATCAAGGCTCTATATGGAATAACCTTGATGGCGGACATCCTGATGAAAGTTCTAACCCAAGATTCCGAGTTCCTGGTTATGCAATTGCTGATATTCGATTAGGTTTACAATCTGATGATTGGGAAGTGTCCTTCTTTATTAATAATCTCACTGATGAAAGAGCTGCATATACCTATGGTAGCGGACAGTTCTTATGGGGTATGGCATCATCAAAAGATGGTGTTGATCATCATCGTCTTAGTTACGTAAATCGACCCAGAGAATTTGGGATTAGATTCACCACATCTTGGTGATTTAGGATAACGAACGATAAAAAAACCAGGATTTAACCTGGTTTTTTTATCGATAACTTTATTGCTTGTATTTTGAAAAAATTCCTTCTCATATCAACTCTATTTCTAGTTCTGGTCATATATGGCGCTTGGAAACTCACCTCTCAAAAAGAATCAGTTGTAAATGTCTATCTGGAGACTGACTTTACAATGGCACCCGATGGCATTGTAGGTTTCCCCTCTTGGAATGCTTCAACTGCTAAAGAACTTACGGAAGGTCCAGATTTTGCAGAAATAAAAGTAAATGGAGGAGGGCTTCTTGTGTTGCCGCCACAGGCTTCAACTGAAACACCAGTGCCTGCGGTGATTATACTTCATGGTTCAGGAGGTGATTGGACAGGACGTAGCATTTATCTTGCTAACCGTTTGGCAAAGCATGGGATCGCTGGTTTTGCTGTTGATACATTCGTTGCACGCAATCTAAGGTCAACGGATGATTATTTTGAGCGGCTTCAAAAAGCTAGTATTTACACTCAAATTATTGATGGATTCAACGCTTTAAAAGCTCTACAACAGCATCCATACATTGATGGTGATAACATTGCTGTAACAGGTTTTAGTCTTGGTGGAGGCTCAACTTTGTATTCCATGTTTGAACCAGTTGCTACTGGGATTGTCGGTACAGATGGTCCTCGTTTCTCAGCCTATGCATCTTTTTATGCAGGCTGCTCTCTAGATTTTGAGGAATTTAAAGTCGAAGGAAGTCCAGTACTCATTATGATGGGTGAAGCAGATGAATCGATGTCAATTGAACGCTGTGAATGGTTTAAAAATAAACTAGAACAGCTTGGAG
>JGI24815J26687_1000366_pt1 | contig 11115 bp, 6 predicted proteins | sample METZYME_3_150m_FD_26687 | JGI IMG/M metagenome (IMG submission 26687) | reverse complement strand
TCCTTACACGCACGGTACTCCATTCAGACGAGCAGCAGAGGAGAAATTGTTTCTCGATCACGCTTCAATTCATGTAGGAATCCGGGGACCTTTGTACGGTCGTGATGATCTCACGAATGATGAAGAACTGGGATTCAAGGTTGTGCATTGTGACGAACTCCAAAATGAAGGCGTCGAGCACGTTATCAAGCGCATCCGGAATCGGGTGGGGGATAACCCAATGTATCTTTCAATTGATATTGATGTTTTAGACCCCTCACATGCTCCAGGTACAGGCACACCGGAAATAGCTGGAATGTCTTCAAGAGAGTTGCTCGGGGTTTTAAGGGGCTTGGCAGGACTTAATATAATCTCCGCGGATGTTGTGGAAGTTGCACCCGCTTATGATCACGCAGAGTTGACTTCACTGGCTGCGGCAACAACGGTTTTTGAGCTTATCAACTTATTGGCTCATTACCGTAAAAGAAATGCTTAACAATAGAACCGCTGTAGTTTCAGTGGACAATCTTAATCCACTGAAACTAAAAACTAAGTCTAGATAATCCAAACTTACAATACTTGTTCCGGTGGAACAAAGTCATATCCAAAAGCCTCAGAAACGCCTATACAGGTTACATTCCCAGCATGAGTGTTAAGACCTAATGCCAGTGCATGATCTTCCTTACACGCCGTTTTCCAGCCTTTATTGGCCAATTGAACAGCATAGGGCGTGGTGACATTTGTTAAGGCCATCGTCGATGTTCTAGCTACTGCGCCAGGCATATTGCCTACTGAGTAGTGTACAACTCCGTGCTGCATATAAACCGGGTCACTGTGATAGGTGACACGATCGATGGTTTCAATACAACCACCCTGATCAATAGCTACATCCACAATCACCGATCCCTGTTTCATGGTTTTGACCATGGCTTCAGTTACCAGATGTGGTGCTTTTGTTCCTGGAATCAAGACTCCTCCAATCAGCAGATCAGCGCTTTCGACAGCCCTTGCAATGTTATAGCTGTTTGACATCACAAGTTGTACACGTCCGTTGAACACGTCATCAAGATAACGCATTCTATCTGCACTGACATCAAGAATCACAACTTTGGCACCCATACCGACAGCCATTTTAGCGGAGTTGATACCGACCACACCACCGCCGATAATCACGACTTGTGCAGGTTCTACTCCCGGAACACCGCCCAGTAAAACTCCCTGTCCGCCCTGTGGTTTTTCGAGGAAACGTGCTCCTACCTGAACTGCCAAGCGTCCGGCAACTTCACTCATCGGTGATAGTAGTGGCAAGCTACGATCGGTAAGCTGTACTGTTTCGTACGCAATAGAGGTAGTTTTACTGTCCATCAGCGCTTTGGTCAATGCACCTTCCGCGGCTAAATGCAGATAAGTGAACAATAGTAGATCTTCCCGGAAAAAACCATATTCAGCCGGAAGAGGCTCTTTAACTTTATAAACCATTTCGCTGGCCCACACTTCAGCTGCAGTATCAACCATCTTCGCGCCTGCCTGCTCATATTCTGCATTGTTGAAACCACTACCTTCACCAGCGTCTTTTTCTACACAAACCTGGTGACCGTTCCGCACGAGTTCTCCCACTCCTGCAGGCGTTGCCCCGACTCGGTTTTCCATTTCCTTTATTTCAGTTGGTACGCCAATACGCATTTTTTACTCCTATTTTATAGCTAGTTTTGTTGTGAGAATCTGCCCTCCACTACTTCTCAGATTAAGTTGAAGAACAGACCTTTATTTTGTTTAATTCAACGCCTGCTTTAAGGCATTTCCAATTGCATCCACAATTTGATCAGCTTCATTTTCCTGAAGCACCAAAGGCGGAGCCATGATAAGCACGTTTCCTAAACCTGGAACTGTNTTTCCGTTGCGCATTATTGAAACTCCCTGTTTGAGGCAGTTTTGAAGAATCGCATTGGCTTGAGCCATCTCCAGAGGTGTCTTCTTTTCTTTGTCTGAAACAAGCTCTATACCGAGCAAAAGACCCTTACCGCGTATTTCTCCAACATAAGGATGATCCGCAAATTCATTCAGGCGTCCCTTGATGTAAGCTTCCATTTTTGCAGCATTATCAGCCAGATTTTCACGCTGCACAATTTCTATATTTTTCAAACTGACAGCTGTTGCAACAGGATGTCCGCCGTATGTGTTAACATGCCGGAAATGCTTGAGCTCGTTTGCTTCTCCGTAAAAGGCTTCAAAGATCTTTTCCTTGACGACAGTCGCAGCCACAGGCATATAACCACTGGCCATACCTTTAGCAAAGGTAAAAATGTCGGCCTTGACTCCCCAGTGTTCATGTCCAAACATTTTTCCGGTTCTGCCGAATCCGGAAACAACTTCGTCCATAATCAGCAAAACATTGTATTGATCACAGACCTTCCTGATTTCAGTCAAATAATTATCCGGAGGTACAAGTACTCCTCCTCCGGAAATCATCGGTTCCATGATGAAAGCCGCCACTGTTTCTTCACCTTCGTGAATAATGGTATCTTCCAAAAATTTAGCACATTCCAGTCCATGTTCTTCAACAGTCAATTTCTCATGACGTCTGTATGGATAAGGTGGAGGAACGTGCAGGAATCCTGGAGCCAGTGGTTCATAGCCGATCTTACGCTCAGCCTGACCGGTGGCAGTCATTGTGGCCAAAGTGTTGCCGTGATAAGCACGATGACGTGAAATAATCTTGGACTTACGTGGATTGCCTGACTGTAAATGATATTGACGTACAATTTTGAACGCTGTTTCATTGGCCTCTGAACCACTGCTGGTGAAATATACATGACCTTTATCCATACCAAGCATTTCCAGCATTTTTGCGGACAATTCCACTGCAGGATCACTTGTCATGACCGGAATCACGTAAGCCAGTTTTTCCATTTGCGTCTTTGCGACTTCGGCCAGCTCTTTTCGACCATGACCTACATTAACACACCATAACCCTGCTGTTGCGTCGAGTATACGATCACCGTCTTCATTGATCATGAAACAACCTTCAGCCCTGACAATGTGTTTAGGACGATTCGTCAGCAGAGTTTTATGCTGGGTCATTGGGCGCCACAATGCATCTGGCGCATTCATTTTTTGTGCTTCCATAATCTACTCCTTGATAATCAATTAATTGTTGACTGGAAAACCGGTTAAACAGGCTGAAGCATTTTGTTCAGCCTGTCTCCTTTCACTACAGACAAAGGCGTTTGATGCATAGCGATCAAACAATAGACCTACTGCGGACACATGTCGTTTTTACTCACTCCTGCCACAGGTACTGGTGTTTTCATCGCATCTCTACGGAAAGGATCACCTAACTCCTGATTCAGGATTACCTCTATGAAGGTAGTCTCTCCCTGATCCATCTGTGCCTTTACCGCATTTCCCAACTCACTTGTAAGTGCCTCCATAGTCCGAACCTGAACACCATTTACGCCGCAGGCTTTGGCGATATCCGCATATGAAACCTGTAAATCGAGTTCGGTACCGACAAAATTGTCATCATACCAGAGTGTTGAGTTGCGTTTCTCTGCACCCCACTGGTAATTCCTGAAAATTATCATCGTAATACCCGGCCAATCGCTACGTCCGATTGCCGTCATTTCGTTCATTGAAATTCCGAATGCTCCATCACCCGCAAAACCAACAACCGGAGTTTCCGGATTGCCGATTTTTGCTCCAATTATTGAAGGAAACCCGTAGCCGCAAGGTCCAAAAAGTCCCGGAGCCAAATATTTTCTTCCGCTTTCAAAAGTTGGATATGCGTTACCGATCGCACAGTTGTTACCAATATCAGAAGAAGTAATCGCATCTTTCGGCAAAGCTTCCATAATCGAGCGCCAGGCCATTCGAGGCGACATGTGATCAGGTTGACGTTTCCGTACGCGCTCATTCCAGCTAGTTCCAGGATCGTCCTCTTCAAAATCCATGGAAGCGAGTGTTTCCGCCCATACGGCTTTGTCGGCAATCTGTTTGCAGCGCTCATCACGTCCTGCATCACCTGCAGAGTCAGTTAGCTGACTAAGAATTTGCTCCGCTACCTGTTTTGAATCACCTACAATTCCGACCGAAACAGGCTTTGTCAGTCCTATCCTGTCCGGATTAATATCTACCTGTATCAGCTTTGCTTCATTCGGCCAGTAATCCAGATTATAGCCCGGAAGAGTTGAAAATGGATTCAAACGTGTGCCCAGAGCCAAAACAACATCCGCCTGTTTGATTAACTCCATTCCGGCTTTTGAACCGTTGTAACCCAAGGGTCCGGCAAACAAAGGGTGTGAACCGGGGAATGCGTCATTGTGCTGATAGTTACAACAAACTGGTGCGTCCAAACGTTCAGCAAGTGCTTGTGATGCCGGAATCGCTCCGCCGAGTATAACTCCGGCNCCGTTTAGAATTACTGGAAATTTTGCTTCAGACAGGAGTTTGGCTGCTTTAGANATTGCATCAGTTCCTCCAGCAGGAAGTTCAAACTCAACAATTTCAGGTAAATCTATGTCAACTACCTGCGTCCAGATATCACGTGGAATGTTGATTTGAGCTGGAGCAGACATACGTTTTGCCTTCGTAATTACGCGATTCAGCACTTCCGCAATACGCGTTGGATCACGAACTTCTTCCTGATAAGCGACCATATCTTTAAAAGCGGCCATTTGCTCAACTTCCTGAAAACCGCCTTGACCAATCGACTTGTTGGCCGCCTGTGGTGTAATCAACAGCATTGGTGTATGGTTCCAGTAAGCCGTTTTGACACAGGTTACGAAATTGGTGATGCCCGGGCCATTCTGGCCAATAATCATTGACATTTTGCCCGTTGTGCGTGTATAACCATCCGCCATGTAACCACCATTGCATTCATGGGCCACGTCCCAAAACGTGATCCCTGCTTGTGGAAAGTAGTCGGAAATTGGCATAAACGCTGAACCGATGATGCCGAAAGCGTGTTCGATACCGTGTTTTTGAAGGACTTTGATAAAAGCTTCTTCTGTCGTCATTTTCATAAGCTATTCTCCTTGTCTTTTTTAAGTATAAATGCGGTGTTCAAATTATAACCCATAAAAATCCTACTTTCCGCAAAATAAGTCTAGTGTATTTTTCCCAAAATCAAGGTTCACAAAATTATTCCGCACATAAAGCATTCTACAGCAAATTATGCTGTAGAATTACAGTCATACAGAAATATAAACAAATCTTGTATTCTTTGCATATCTGGGAAATATTTCCATTCAGTGAGACCCCAGGTCTCGCAAATTGACATTAACAAAAGTTTTATACGTAAATAACTAATTCAAGTCAACATTTATTATCTCCTTTGAAAGTATAAACCACTATCAGTAAAGAGAATAGAATTTTCTTGAGTTATAAAGCATTGAAAATATCATTGAATTAAACTTGCCTAATTTTGTGAATTCATGAAAATATGCTGACTTGTCTTTAATCTAGAAATTTTTGATATAATTATAATTTCTTGAATATAGCCTAATTGAGTGGAATACAAAATTTTTATATTATGGATTTATTATGTTACTTAACAGTTCATAGATAAGAGTCTTGATTAGCTGACTATTTACCGCACATCAATCAAGACTAAGGTCGATTATGTTTTTTAAAACTGCAACTTGCGGATAGAATTTAGTCGTGTACAATTCCATTCATGCATATAGCTTTAACTTGTAGTTAAACAACTAACTGAGAGTCCTCAGCCTAGTAATATAAACACTTAGGAGCAGCAGAATTGCTCCAATTTGATTTCAATAATTAAGATATAAGCACATAAACTTTCTTAAATATTAAACGGAGCAGGTCATGGTCATTAATCATTTTATCAATGTTACTTTAGAAATTCTGATTTATTTTTTGGTTAGCATAGTTTGTTTGTTCATTGGCAGGAAAGTTCTTGATTGGATAACGCCTTATGATTTAGACAAGCAGACTTCTGAAGAAAAAAACCTTGCTGCTGGTATTACAGAAGCCGGATTTTATATCTCAATGGCTATTATTGTCCACGCTTCAGTAACAGGAGTTGTTAACTATGAAATGTTCAGCTTCATCAATCCGGAAGATCCCCAACGTTTTGCGCTGCTAGGAGCAGAGTTGATTACAACGGCAGTATATTTATTGATCGGCTTGATTTGCCTGAGTCTTGGTCGCCGAACACTTGACTGGATCACAAAATTTGACTTGAATAAGGAAATTCAATTAGAACGCAATGTTGGAGTAGGAGCGATTGAAGCATCCATGTACATATCGATTGCGATCATCATTCACGGAATTATGGTCTGATAAAATTTATACCTCTAGTTTTTTTGATAACATATTTTAAGGTTTAATCTGTAATGAATTAAATTAGTTTGTTACAACCTTCCAGTACTCCTCAGAAAATAATCATTTTAACAATTTTTTCTCAAGAATAATTAATGCAGTTTGAAAAACGACTTTGGTCCTTCACTCAAGGTGTGAGAGGGCGTATTGCCTTTTCAGTTTTTATCGGCATTGTTGCGGCTGCACTGGGCGTGATCCGGCTTGCTTTACTCGGATGGTTGATCGGCCTGGTTCTTCTCGGTCATTCTATAGACGAGTTGATCATGCCAATATTTTTTACTGCTTTCGTGATACTGTTGCGGGGGTTGTTTGAACATTGGCGTACAATGACAGCACATAAAACATCGGCCATAATTCAGAAGAAACTGCGTCGCCACCTATTTGACCAAATAATAAATCTCGGTCCTGGATATGCAGGTCGTCAAAGATCAGGAGAGCTAGTATTGACATTAGTCGATGGAGTGGAACAACTGGAAACCTATTTTGGAGAATACCTACCACAATTATTGATCTCGACACTGACACCAGTACTGATTTTTGCTTTTGTAGCCTTTCTCGACTTACCGGTTGCCATCATCCTTTTAATTGCAGCTTTTGTGTCACTGTTAGCACCATCATTATGGCATAAATTTGATACCAAAAGATCTCTTGAAAGACAACAAGCCTATGCAGCATTTGCATCAGATTTTTTAGACGGAATCCAGGGTCTTGCTACACTCAAATCATTTGGTCAAAGCAAATCCCGTATAGACTTACTAAAAAAACGTTCTATTGAGCTTTTTCGAAGCACCATGTGGGTGCTTGCCACAAATTCCCTATCNAGAGGGATCACAGATACAGCTATCGCTGTCGGTGCTGCTGCAGGATTGGGTTATGGAGCCTTCCGGGTGTTAGACGGCGAAATGGAACTTACTACTTTGCTGATAATTTTAATGATGGGGGTTGAAATTTTCAGACCAATGCGGGACCTACGTACTGTTCTGCATGAGGGTATGGTTGGTCTTTCAGCTGCTCAAGGAGTCTACAAGATTTTCAATGCTGAACCGCTTGTTTTGGAGAAACATTCCGTAAACTACAAACCCAATCTAGAGCCCTCTATTGACTTCGATTCAGTCAGCTTCAGTTACCCTGAACACAGCCACATTGTCCATGATTGTTTGAATTTCAGCATCAAAAAGGGAGAACGAATAGGGGTCGTTGGTTCAAGCGGGTGCGGCAAATCTTCGATTGTTAAGCTTCTTCTTCGTTTCCATGATCCTGTACAGGGATCAATCACCATTGGTGGAAAGGACTTAAAAAACATCTCTCTCGATCAGATAAGAAATGAAATTTCTGTTGTNCATCAGGACACATTCCTTTTTCATGGAACAATTGAAGAGAATATACAAATGGGGCGTCAGAATGCAAGTGAACGTGAAATTACTGATGCCGCAATAGATGCAAACATTCATGAGTTTGTAACAACTCTACCGGACGGATATAAAACTATAATTGGTGAAAAAGGTATCAAGCTTTCAGGTGGACAACGACAACGTATAGCAATTGCACGTGCTCTTTTGAAAGATTCACCTATTTTAATCTTAGATGAGGCGCTTTCTGCCGTTGACGCAGAAAACGAATATGTCATTCAGCAGGCTCTTGATCGTTTAATGAAAGACCGCACAACCCTCATTTTGGCCCATCGACTTTCAAGTGTAATCAAATGTGACCGCATACTTGTATTAGATAAGGGGCGCGTTGNAGAGTCTGGTTCTCATGCAGAGCTGATCAATAAAACTAGTATTTATACGGCTTTGATGACTGAGCAGGTTCACGAGGCAGAATTAAAAGAACTAGTAAATGGTGAAGAAGAATCAATATTTGTAAATAACGAGACTGTAGAACAAATAGATGAATCTTTAGGGGCNTCACCTACAGAGGGCATTATTAAAGCAGAGGGTCTCAACTGGAAGCAGTTAATTTTAGAATTAATGCGCCACATCATGCCCTGGAAGGGAAGGCTAATACTTAGCTTCTGTTTCGGCGTATTACGAGTGCTGGCTTTTATAGGTGTGGGTGTATTCAGTGCACTTATTGTACTTGCTCTTAAAAACGGCTCTGATTTTAATTTGCAGCTCACAGCACTTATTGTTGTCGCATCACTATCGGGAGTGCTGCACTGGCTTGAGTCATGGGTGGCCCATGACATGGCCTTCAGATTACTGGCTGAGATGCGGATTAATGTTTTTAGGAAACTAGATAAACTAGCCCCAGCATATCTAGTCAGACGCAGAACCGGAGATTTGATGGGAATTGCCACCCAGGATGTTGAACTGGTTGAATACTTTTTTGCACATACAGTAGCCCCTGTTTTTGTTTCAATACTTGTCCCAGTTACTGTAATTACTGTCCTGGCAACAGTGAGCTTCTGGATGGCATTGGCACTATTGCCCTTTCTGCTTGCAGTAGGGTTAAGCCCATTTTTAATGCGTGACAAAGTAGATCTGCTTGGTTCAAAAGCCAGAGAAGCTGCCGGCGAGCTATCTGCACATGCAATTGACACAATACAGGGTATTGCAGAAATAGTTGCTTTTCAGCAGGCAGGACATAGAGCTAAAGACTTTGACAATCTTACGAATCAACATATCTCGATAAGGTTACCATTCTTCAAAGAGTTGACAATGCAAAAAACCCTTCTTGAGGTCTTAACCGGCTGGGGGGGGCTTGCTGTTGTATGTGCTGGAGCACTGCTCACAACTAATGGTTCCTTAGATGCGGGAGTGCTTCCTTTGCTTACAATTTTGGCCATGTCAGCATTTTTACCAGTTTCTGAAATCGCACAGATAGGACGACAATTGGCCGACACTATGGGTGCCACAAGGAGGATTTATGCATTGGAAAATGAACCTGTGCTGATTAACGATGGAATAGATGAAACACCCGGCGATTTATCATTAGGCGTTTCCTTCCGCAATGTCAGTTTTGCGTATCAAGGAAGATCAAAGAGTATCCTGCAGGACCTTAATTTCGAAATACCTGCAGGAAAAACGCTTGCGTTAGTGGGCCCATCGGGGGCTGGAAAAACAACCCTCGCTCAGTTGCTAATGCGTTTCTGGGATCCTGAAAAGGGTTCCATCAAATTAAATGGAATTGAACTTAAAGATTATAAATTGGAGGATTTGCGTTCCAGGGTAGCATTGGTTGCTCAAGACACATATCTCTTCAATAATTCACTGCGGGAAAACATCCTCGTTGCAAAACCGGATGCTACTGAGCTGGAATTGGGTGAGGCTGTTAAACTGTCAGCACTTTCAGAAGTTATCGAAAGTTTGCCGGATGGCATCGATACTATGGTTGGTGAACGCGGCGCCAGCCTTTCTGGAGGTCAGAGGCANCGTGTTGCAATTGCCAGAGCTTTTTTGAAGGACGCCCCTCTTTTAATTTTAGACGAAGCTACTTCACACCTGGATGCTCTCAGCGAACAAACTGTCCACAAAGCTCTTAATTTACTTAAGACAAATCGAACTACCATTATTATCGCACATCGGCTTTCTACCATCCGCGACGCAGATCGGATAATCGTTCTTCATGAGGGGCGCATGGTAGAAAACGGAACACATAAAGAATTGCTGCAGAAACCAGGTCTTTATCGACAGCTTGTTTCCAAACAGCTCAGCGGATCAGGTTTGAAAGATTTCAAGGAAAGATAAGCTATAACTAAAATAATTTTGTACTCTTGAATCCTTAATCTTTAGCTGAAATTTCATGCTGTCATAGCGCAGATGCTGCTTGAACCGTAATGTTGTATGTAGTTGTTTTGGCTGTGGAGGACTCGCCTTCAACTTTTAAATAGTAAGTACCTTGTGTCAACCCTGATCCGGGTGTATTCCAAGAGGCATCTGAACCAGTAAAATTATCTGATATGTTGGTTCCTACAGTACATTCGTTGTAGTAAGAGTCCACAACTGTTATGAAACCAGAATCAGAATATAGTTGGCAATCCAGAGAATCTGAATTATTCATGGTCACAGTATAATTGTCCGTAGCTGCTGAGGTTGTAAACTTGTAATAGCTTTTACCATAGTAGTTTGTGCCTTCTACTGAGCCTGAATGTGCAGTTCCTAATGTAAGTTCAACCGGATTATTTGTACTTCCTTCACTCCCGCCTTTAGAGACTGTCAAACTATAGGTCAAATCCCCGTATCCGTACATTCTTAAATAATAGGTTGTACTTGCATCCAAAGCCTTATAACTAAAATATTGAGTACAAGATGCCAGACAACTGTCCCCATAATCCAACACAGTTGAGTACCCTGAATCACTATAAATATAGATAATTACTGAAGAGGATGACGAGTACGAGTTAGTTATAACTAATGACGCTATTTCTAACTCATAGCTTCCCGCACCTGTGGATGGAGTTGTAAACTTGTAATAGCTATATCCGTACCTACCTGTAGCTCCAGATTTTGCCGTTCCAACAGTTAGCTCCACGGGCGCTGAAGCTGAACCATCGCCTGTTCTGCTTGTTTCGTCTGCTTCTTCAGTTGTTACTGAACATGCACCTAATAAAAATACAAAGACTAAATAAAAATAAACTTTCATAACGCCTCCTAATGTCTGGAATTAAATACCCAATTACTCTAGTAAAACGAAGTTCATCTCTAATTTTCTTAATGAAGAATTAAATATGTTTCTTGAGCCAATGTCAAATAAAATGTATATAAATGACTCAATTCTCTTTTAATTCAGTAATCCTGGCAAAGCCGATTAAAAAATTTATATTAAGAAAAGGAAAGCTAAGCTATAACGAAA
>JGI24815J26687_1000363_pt1 | contig 11156 bp, 10 predicted proteins | sample METZYME_3_150m_FD_26687 | JGI IMG/M metagenome (IMG submission 26687) | reverse complement strand
CGGACATGTATCGTTAATTGTTAATTGATTGGGCAATACCGCCAAGACGCTATGGCATGATGGACAAGTTGCTAAGACCTCTTGTTCGAACTCAATTCCAGACTGATGAGAATTATTGGCCCCTCTATACCACATTTCATATGATGGATTCTTCATTGTCGGTATTTTCTTCAATGTAGAGGCACCTAGTAGGATTAGAACTGCTGGAAGCAGAATTTCTTTACTCTCTCCTGTCAGATATCCAATACCACCCAATGCCCCAAGCAACAGGAATGCAGCACCAGTAAATCCAAGACTGGCTATTCCAAGATATATTCCACCAGATCCACGTCTTAGCATAGAGATTACNGAAACTATGCCTAATGGAATTAATACTAATCCAAGAAGCATATGGAACACTAATATTGAGGCCGACCCAGAAGTATTCATTGTAGTCAACAGNAGTATCAACAACAATACATCCACAGCGATGAACCTAGTTAGATGCCTGTGCAACAACTCCATCCTACCCGGCTCCATGTCTCCCATTACCCCAACAAAGAATACTTTTCCTTTGTCGACGCACTCATGAAGCCCCGTGCTCTCGCATATGCATGGTGAACGACGTAGATGTTGAATTTCGCGGCCGTAGCCTCGCTAATCGTCGTGTATTACTTATTGTCACTGGAGGCATAGCAGCAGTGGAATCTGTGAGACTATCAAGGGAGTTGAGACGCCATGGAGCAGTACTCAGTATCCTCATGACCAGTGAGGCCGAGAAGATCATCACCCCATTGGCATTGTCGTGGGCTTCAGGAACTTCTGCCCTGACAGGATGGGATCATGAGATGGCGCAATTAGATGATTATGATGCAATTCTAGTTGCCCCAGCTACGAGGAACACCATTTCAAAACATATCCATGGNCTCATAGACTCTCCNGCAACAATGGCTCTTTCTGCAGCCCGTGGTACTGATACTCCGATACTATTCGTACCCTCAATGCATTCTGACCTGTTCGACGACCCAGTAACTTCGGAACATATCACTGCCCTACGGGATGAGGGGAGTGCAGTTATGTTTGACGAACTCCGAGAAGGCCGAAGAAAGCAACCAGATACCGTCTCTATAGTTGCTGAGTTATGCAATTTAGTGAATTCCGAGTTACCCGACAGGAAAGTTGTTGCAATTACTTTGGGGGCCAACAGAGCTCCAATTGACGCAGTGAGAGCCATCCAAAATGCTTCGTCGGGCTCTACTGGATGGACTATTGCACAACACCTCCANAGGATGGGTCATAGAGTAATTTGTATAGCTGGAAAAACTTCAGTAGCACCAGAATTTCCATTACCTGACGTACGAAGAGGTGGTTCTCCAAATGAAATGCTAGCTGTGTCATTGGAGGTAGCTACATCCGAACCAAAGCCAGATGCTTGGATATACTCAGCAGCTGTGTTGGATTATTTCGCCGAACCTCTGAGTGAGAAGAAGCCTAGTGGGGATAAATCATGGAATATTTCATTGATTGAGGGGCCTAAGCATATCTCAGAGATTGCACCATTCGTGAGCGGTGCTAGGAGAATAGGCTTCAAACTAGAGACTGGTGTATCTGTAGAAGTTTTGATTGATAGAGCGAGACAACAAATTGAGCGTTACGGAGTCGATGCAGTAGTGGCAAATCTGAAGGAAGAGGTTCATGATAAAGAATCCCCGCGAGGACGCATTGTACTTCCTGATGGCACTGTAAAGGTAATGAGCGATGATACTGAAATGTGCGAAGCTGTAGAGTCACTATTGCATGATTCATGATGGCACCGCTGCGTCACATTCAAGCGGCGCACATGAAGGAGAGTAATCATGGGAGGTCCGGGCAAGGCCAAGAGAGGTATCCCTCCCAAGTCCGATTTCAACTCATGGTATCCTGCCATAGTCGAGATTGCAGATTTAGTTGACAAGAGATACCCCATCAAGGGCATGGATGTATGGAGGCCCTATGGGTGGAAGACGATGTCCCTCATAGATGCACTTACCCGATCCCAAATGAGTAGAACAGGTCACGAAGAGTACAATTTCCCTTTACTCGTACCCGAGGACCTCTTGGACAAAGAAAATCAGTTAGTATCGAAGCTCAAAGCGGCTAGGGATGCNGGTGTTGACCCCTCTGAGTTGAGAATGGAGGAAGAAGAGGGTGGTTTCGAGAATGAAGTATATTGGGTTAAGCACGGGGGGAATAATGAACTTGAGGTGCCAATGTTTCTCCGGCCGACATCTGAGACCCCTATGTATACGATGTTCTCATTGTGGGTCCGAAGTCATGCAGATTTACCACTGAAAACCTTCCAGATAGTGAACACTTTTCGATACGAAACCAAGCAAACCAGGTCTTTCATAAGAGTCCGCGAGATACACTTCTTCGAAGCCCACACAGTTCATGCAGATGAGCAAGGGGCCACAGAGCAGATTGACGAGGATGCTGAGATTGTCCAGAGGCTATTGCATGAGTTGTGTTTTCCTGCAATAGTTTCCAAGCGACCCCTATGGGATACGTTTCCTGGGGCTTGGTACTCTACCGCTGTAGATGCAGTGATGCCTAATGGGAGAACTCTACAGGTGGCCACNTATCATCACTACCGTGATCAATGGGCTCGTGCGTTCGATTTATCATATGAAGACAGTGAAGGCTCGACCAGATTCTGCCATCAGACAACATTTGGGATGTCCGAGCGTCTGCTGGGAGCTGTTGTCGGTATGCACGGNGATGATAGGGGTCTGATTTTACCCCCTTCCATAGCGCCAATTCAAGTTGTAGTCATGCCNGTAGCAGCACACTCGGATGCAAATGTAATGCCACGTGTATTACAACTGGCAACACACTTGTCAGAGAGTGGATTCAGAGTACATCTTGATGACAGAGACCTTCGCCCAGGAGCGAAACACTACGACTGGGAGATCAAAGGGGTTCCTGTCCGTCTTGAGATTGGCCCTAGGGATCTAGCATCAGGCAACTGTGTCGTTACTTTGCGTACAGGAGGGAAGAGTGAAGTCCCATTAGATGGGATTACTCAGACAATGGCTCAATTGCTTGATTCTGTATCAGATGAACTACGAACTCGTTCTCATAGTTATGCTTCTGAAATGATACGTCCGTTTCCCGGGCTAATAAAGAATGGAAATGGTTGGCATCTTCAATCCCCTGTAGAAGACGGTATCGTCTATGAACTAGCTTTCGATGGTAATGATGCTGATGCAGAGGTACTTGAGAAAACCACAGGATTGACCCTACTCGGTGATTGTGTTACCGCGTATGAAGAACCAGTAAATTGTGCTGTAACGGGCAAGCCTACGAACCGAAGGCAGCATCTTGCAAAAATGTACTAATTACTTTTTTCTAAATGCACTACGAAGAGTAATCATTCCAAATAACATTAGAAGGGCACCATCGAGCAATCCACCGGTCCCAGCTGGAGCCCACGAGTCTATCGACTCGTATTCAACGACCTTATCCCAAAGCAGTCGTGTGTTATCTTCGCATTGTGCTGGAATTTCGGAAATTTCAGCAAGTATNGATGTTGTAGAAGAATTACCTGTACAACCGTTAGATTGGGATATCTCAATTCCTTCAGCGTATAGTGTAGAGACATAACACCCCGGCAGTACTGATACAGCTCGGTTCTCCGAGTGAATCAAATTACTTGATCCACTCCAATTGAACCAGCCTTCGTCTACGAATTCAGATGATCCATTTTGCGACATNGACCAATAAATGCCGTAATTCATGGTGCTATTCAGATTGGTAGCTGACCAAGCAATGTGCATTGTGCCATTCTGCCATGTTGACGACGATGTATAACTCAACGGNGGAGCCTCTAACTGATCTTCACACAGTGCTAGGTACTGTCCAATTCCTATTGATACGTTAACACTCACTAAAATCAATCCNACTAGGCCTGCCATCAGTATGATNCGACTACCTGAAGATTCATTGGACGATTGTTCAATATTTTCTTCAACTTCTNGGATATCTGGGAGTTCAACTTCCAGATTATTTCCGTTCGAGTGATTAGTAGGATCNACTTCAGGCGGCCTTATAGGGGCAGCAACNCCCATCTCATCCAATGCTTCTCTGCCGTAGATTCTCTCCGCTAGGGCGTACAACTCAGTATCGTCTTCTAATTCAGTAGGATCCATGCTTCCGTCAAGTAGTCCCTTGACCCTCTCGGCATCGCCCATAGTGTCCCCCCGGGCACTATTGTTCATGAATCAAACGCTATGGTGTAGCAAATCACCCTGATTTCCTACTGATGGCCTTGAGGGCGGAGTTCTTGATGTCCTCTGATGTCAACCCCATCTTCAACATTAACTCAGCGGACTCCCCACTCTGTCCGAACTCATCTCTAACTCCAACCATTTCGAGTGGGGCAGTTATCCCAGTCGACAAATGTTCAGCTAACGCTCCACCTAGGCCACCTATTACTGAATGATCTTCAGCAGTTACGAAGCACCCGCACAACTTTGCCATAGAGTCGACCAGTTCTGTATCCAACGGTTTCAATGTGTGCATATCAATTACAGCAGCATCAATTCCACTATCTGCCAATTCATCCGCTGCTACCAGAGCTTGTGATACCATCACNCCGCAGGCTATGATGCAGACATCATTACCTCTGCGAATTATGCTACCTCGTCCAATCTTGAGTTCTCTAACACTGTCATGATCGTAGATTCTACCAATTTTATTTCGCGCAGTTCTCATGTAGGTGGGTCCGTCATGATTCAGTAGTTGCACTGTGAGCTCTTCTGCAGACAAGTCATCACACGGGTGAAGGACAGCCATTCCAGGTATAGTGCGATATATTGCCAAGTCTTCTATTGACTGTGCACTACTACCATCCGTTCCTGTGTGGATTCCTCCATGACTGCCACAGATATGCACTGTGAGCCCCGGTCTTGCAATCCCATTTCTAATCTGTTCAAATGCTCGTTCAGTGAAAATTGCGAAAGTACTCGCAAATGGTATCTTTCCAGATGCAGCCATACCCGCCGCAACAAGCATCATGTTCTGTTCAGCGATTCCCATTGAGAATGACTTCGATGGATACTTGGTTCTGAAATGGCAGGATTTTGTAGATTTTCCTAGATCAGCTTCGATGACAACTACCCGGGGATCTTCAGCAATTCTGAGTAGTCCTGAGCCGTATCCATCTCTGGAAGCGCCACCTGTGGATGGGGCACTCATGATAACTCCTCCAATGCAATTCGTAACTCATTGTCATTCGGAGCCTTTCCATGAAACTCAGGGTTTCCTTCCATGAATGAAACTCCCTTACCCTTCACCGTCTTGGCTACGATTACACAGGGAGCATGGATGATTGATTTGGCCATATCCAACGCTTTCAGAATCTCCTGCATCGAATGTCCATCGATCTCGATGACCTCCCATCCNAATGAAGAGAATTTCGAAGCTACATCACCTACTTCCATCTGCACGTTGACAAAATCATCATTTTGAATACCNTTCCTGTCAACAATTAATTTCAAATTTCCAGCCGAATGGAAATCTGCTGCCATTGCTGCTTCCCANACCTCTCCTTCCTGAATCTCTCCGTCGCCGACCATTACCCAGATTGTTCTATTACTTCCGTCCATCTTAGCTGCTAGTGAACACCCTAATCCAAATGAAAGTCCCATTCCAAGACTGCCTGCTGAGAAATCAACACCTTTAGTCCACTTCATGTCTACATGACCTTGGCATACAGAACCAAGTGTTCTGAAACTCATAAGGTCGTCTTCAGACAGATAACCAATTTCNTTCAGTATTGAATAGACCGCTGGACTAGCATGCCCCTTACTCATGATGAATCGGTCACGNTCTTCCCAGTCAGCATCGTCAGTATCGATACGTAGGAAATCGTGCCCGTATAGTCCGACCATCAAATCAATTGCTGAAAGCGATCCACCCGGGTGCCCNGCGCCTGCTTCATGAGTCATTTTTACTATGTTNATTCGACATCTGCGAGACATTTCTTCTAATTCTTCGATAGATGCTCGGGGGTGCTCTCTACCGCTGTTCATGGTAATACTCAGTGAGTATGGCTATTGATGCTTTCCGGAGTTACTGGTTCCGAATTGAGCGCGCTAAACAGTCGAGTTAAAATCAACCGTCTCATCACGGAAATTGAGGCACTACCATGGACATACGATTCGAATCAATTGGTGGCAATTCAGACTGGAGGACTAGGTTGAGTGGGATGAGCGTTCCAGATTGTGTCGCAACAGATCCTATCTTGTCATCCTGCCTCCGGACTCTTATCTCTGGAGGTAGTATATCCTCTGAAGTAGGCATTAGCCTGATGCATCACGATTCGCTTAGTGCATTGTGCTCATTGGCTAGTATGGTTAAGAAATCTCGATTCGATAATCAAGTCTTTTTCAACGAGAATCTACATGTAAACACAACAAATATCTGTGTACTAGCATGCAGGTTTTGTGCGTTCCGTAAAGGATCTAGGCACCCCGATGCATACGCATTATCCGCTAAGGACTTCGTCGAACGAATCGACCCATTCTCCAATAGAATTGATGAAGTTCACGCGGTCGGAGGCCTCCATCCTGATTGGACAATCGATCATTATGTTGAGCTATATTCAACGATCAAGAATGCGTACCCTCATATTCACCTAAAATCACTTACTGCCATTGAAATTATCCACATTGCAGAGCGATCTGGTATTTCTGTCAAACAAACACTCCAATCTCTGTTGAAATCCGGTCTCGGTTCAATTCCAGGAGGTGGAGCTGAGATACTTGTGGATTCTGTTAGGAATTTTATATGTCGAGGAAAAGAAACATCGTCGGAATATCTCGAAGTACATGCCATAGCGCACGATTTGGATATACCAACAAACTGCACAATGCTGTTCGGCACAATTGAGACGTTGGATCACAGAATTGCCCACTTAGTAAAGCTCCGTGAGCAGCAGGAGGAGAGCGGCGGATTCCAGTGTTTTGTACCATACCCATTCTTGCCCGATAAGAGTAGATTGCCGGAAGCACAGTTGGCTAGTTCTAGCGAAGTGGTTCGTATGATTGCTATTTCAAGAATAATGCTCGATAATATTCCACACATCAAGGCATACCGTATGAACTTCGGAGATCATCTAGCTTCATTATGTCTAACAGCAGGGGCTGATGATATCGATGGTACAGTTGGCCACGAAGAGATTATGCACGAAGCAGGGAGTATGACTAGCGTCGATATGGAATCAGAATCATTAGCTAGAATGATTGCTTCGACAGGGTCAATTGCAATCAAACGAAATTCTACTTATTCNAAATTCTCAATATTTGACACTAGTATCGAGACCCAACAAATTTTACCAGTATATGGTCAACGATAGGAGTGAATATGACCTGGAAAGAAGTACTCGGAAGAGTTTCATTCAGCAACTGTGACCCAATATTCTATGGATTGGAAAATAGTTGGGGGATTTTGCCAGCGCCACCAGCTTGGCTTACTGGACATGTAATTAGGAAGGATTGTATTACTGCACCGATACCATCAGCCGATTATGCAGAATACCACGATCAATTAGTATTGATACCTGATTTAGGAATAGTTAGTCGGGGGGATGTTGGATCTGTGTTGTTGTTTGGCACACGCCCGCTTGAATCGATGAGGGATATCGCAATTCCATCAGATTCATCTACNTCTAAGAAACTNCTAAGTTGGATACTNGATAATCGAGGTATAGATCCCAAGACAATNGAGATGGGGCCAGACATCTCATCAATGCTGGAGAGTTGTGACGGTGCCCTGTTGATAGGCGATCGGGCACTAAAGGCAGCATCCAGTAATCCCGAAACAGTTCAATTGGATTTAGGTGCGGAATGGACACGTATCACAGGATTTCCTATGGTTTTCGGTGTATTCGCAACTAGGAAAGATAGTCCCACTAACATAGTTCTTAGAGCTAGGAAAGATATGTTTGAACAGTATTCAAAATTCAAGCAAGATGAAGAATGGAGGAACGAGGTAATCACGAATACATCCTTGAATAGCGGGCTATCTGAATCAAGAGTCTCTGAATATTTCAGTCGTGAAGTTGAGAATATTCTTGATTCAGAGGCAATTATNGGATTNGAATTNTTCCTGCATGAGGCATGTGGGATGGAAGCGGCAGTAGAATGGATNCAATTGGACTAATACTCTAGACTCTTACTTTGTACCCAATTCATGAGATCAATAGCTACTTCACAAGATTCGGCAATGACTGCCTCAGAATCGTATCTGAATTTCTCAAGTGTGTCCATAGCCACCCTATCTCCTATGGCACCCAAAGCTTCTGCTGCTTCGTGCCTTACCATGAGATCCTCATCAATATCTGATAACCTCTCTATCAAATACGGCACTGCATGCGAATCCTGCATCTGACCCATCACATATGCAATTTCATGCTTCAGCAAAGCCGATTCAGAATCGAACGCATTAGCCAATGCGTCTACCGATTCAGCACCACCAATATTCCTTAGTGCAAACAATGCTCTCATGCGGGCAAACATCTTACTCTCTTCATTGCAAAGAATCTCTCTGAGGTCCCCAACATCTGTCATACCACTCGGAGGGGCAGGATCAACAGAACCAAATTCACTGGCATCAGGTATATCCTCGGACATTCATTCAGCTCCTATGAATTCGATTGTAGATACATCTAACGAAGACTCAACAACACCTATATTCTGCCCCTCTATGAGGAATCTACGCACTGCTTCCCTCCCCTCTTGTCCATAATCCAATGTTCGCTCATTTACGTACATGCCTACGAACTCTCTGTTAGTATCATCATCAATCCCCCTCCCCCACAATTTGGCGAATTCAAGTGCTGAGTCTGGATTGTTGAGAGAATACTGGATACTACGCCTGATATCGTCAGTAACTTTCTGACAAATATCATCACCAAGATCTCTCCTTACAACGTTCCCTCCTAGAGGCAGTGGAAGCCCCGTCCTATCGTGCCACCAAGCGCCCAAATCAAGGATTAGATGCAACCCCTCGTTAGTCCATGTAATTTGACCCTCGTGAATGATTAAGCCCAAATCGTAGTCCCCTCTAATCACTGCAGGGATAATTTGGTCGAAAGGAAGGACGTGAACATCCACGTCCCCCCATGCAATTCTCAGCGCGAGATAAGCACTAGTCCCCAGTCCGGGTATGGCAATTGTCCTAGTTTTCGCCTCATCGGGAGATAACTCAGTTCGAGATACTAAAATTGGCCCGTATCCTTCTCCCATGGACGCTCCACAGTTCATCAATTGGTAACGATTAGCAATAGTTGGATATGAGTGAATACTGACCGCGGAAACTTCGAACTTACCTTCTAATGCATAACTGTTCAACTGCTCGATTTCATATAGCTCGTGAACATATTTTCTTCCCTGAGTATCCAGTACTCCGGTAGTTAACGCATGGAACATGAATGCGTCATCGGGGTCCGGAGAATGGCCTATTCTAAACACGTATTCTCCACCCATAGTAATCCGAATAGCGATGGGTTGAAAATAACTCCTAGAGAGTAACTTCTAGAAGGCAACAGTCAATAATCCATAGGCTCTCGAAATGCCATGCCCGATGCAACAAAACTGTCTACGGCAACAGGGCAATTGGGGCCTGTTTGCGCCCATACGGGTAAGGCGTTGACATTTGCTGAAGCTATTGTGCTGGACAATCAGTATGTCTGCTGGGAGGCATACATCGAAATCACTGGGGCACAACCTGCAACCGAAGGTCGAGAGGCTAGTTCACTCGACCTTGAATGACGGCACAGTTCATTTGCCTAGACATTTTGTCTTGTTTATGGCCGAGGGATGGAGTCGATTCGCACTCCGATTCTCAGAGTATTACCAATCTTTGGGTGTCAATGATATCTGGTGCCCTCCTAGATTTAGATCCAGAGAATGGATGTTCATACCATGGGGTTCCAGGCCACCCGACAGGCATCGCGGATTCACCGATAAGTCCGAACTTCTCCACTACTTACATACAAAATCCCCACATTCATGTTTCCACAGTACAGCATACTATCACGATCCCTCTCAACGCAGTATGACTGACAAGGGATGGAAGGGTGCCGATTTGATATTTGACTTGGATGGAGATCACTTACCTGGGGTCTCAGATAGAGATTTTCCAGCTATGTTAGAATTGATTCAGGATCAGGCATGGAAACTGTGGTCTGAATTCTTAGAGCCGGAATTTGGATTTCAGGAACAATATGTACAGACATCATTTTCAGGACACAGAGGATACCATATCCATGTCAGAGATCCTGCATACTTGCAATTGGATTCAAATGCTCGTAGACAATTAGTCAATTACATCCGAGGAGAGGGAGTAAACGTCCAAACTGTGGTAGGAAATTCCCAGGGAGGATGGAAAAATAGAGTTGAAGATGGAACTGAAATCGTTGTAGAGAAACTGCGTTCTATAGGTTCGAAAAGTGCAGACGGAAATGAACTCTTAGTTGAACTGGATGGGATAATGAAGCAGAGGCTAAAAAGTCAGGATAGTAAAATCAAATCATTTAGCAAAAAGAAGTTAGCAATGCTTGCTGAACAGAGTCTAAATGATACTAAGATTGAGAGGCTAAAATCCAATACATCTCTGACAGTATTCGGAGAAGAACAAACTTCAGCATTTTGGGAACTCGTGAAAGGTGACTCAGCAGTAGTGCTAGGGGGTGCTGGTGAAACAGATGAAAATGTCACAGTTGATGTAAAACGTGTCATCAGGTGGATTGGTAGTCTTCATGGCAAGTGCGGCCTCAGAGTAACAGAATTACCCCTTAGCAGACTAGATCCAGATGCGTCGAATGCATTCGATCCACTCACTGAAGCGGTAGCTCTGGGGGGTCAGTCTATGCACAAGATTGAGTTAACCAAGGATGACATAACGGCAAAAATCTCAGAATGCTATGTTGAAGGAGGTACGGGTGACGTAATTGAAGTTCCCGAGAGCATGGCTACGTTCCTTTCTTTGAAAGGATGGGGGGCATTGATATCCCCGTAAGTGAAGATATCGGGTGCCCCCAATCACAGAATATTGAATAGTGGAGAGTTTCGGAATCAACTCGGTGGGCACGTGGCAGTAGACGACGACGACATTTCTGATGTATCCGAACTCCC
>JGI24815J26687_1000362_pt1 | contig 11159 bp, 9 predicted proteins | sample METZYME_3_150m_FD_26687 | JGI IMG/M metagenome (IMG submission 26687) | reverse complement strand
TCGACGACCAACCCGACATCGACGCTCTGATGAGGGGCGAGAAGAAGCACGAGTGGATGTCCGAGCCGCGCTTCAAGAGGATGTTCGCCGAGGTCGAGGACGCATTGCAAGGAGTTCTCGGAAAGGGCAAGTTCGAATGGGTGGACAGAAGAGTCTTCGACCAGGTATTCGACCGTTCGACCCTGTTGGCCGTCCACAAGCTCATGCAGAAGGGGGAGATTGAAACCATCGACTATCCCATAGCCCGAGGAAAGGAAGCTCACGTTTTCCACGCTACGACCAACCACGGTCCAGTGGCGGTCAAGATATTCCACACAACCAACGCTGTGTTCAAGGGTCTGGCGAAGTACATCGATGGGGACCCCAGATTCGGTGGCCTCTCACGACGCCACCGGGAACTGGTCAATATTTGGGTGCGTAAGGAGTTCCGCAACCTCAAGCGAATGCGCAAGCACGGACTCAGGGTCCCCGAGCCCCTTGACAGCCTGAAGAACGTCCTCGTCATGAGCTATCTGGGAGATGACGAGCGCGCGAGCCCCCGCCTCAAGGACATCACCATCGACAAGCCTTACGAGGTGTTCGAGGACCTTCTCGAATTCATCGCAATCAACTGGCAGACCTGCAGACTTGTCCATGCTGACTTCAGTGAGTACAACATTCTCTGGCAAGACGGCGAGCCTTGGGTCATCGATGTCGGCCAGGGCGTGACGCACCAGCATCCCAACGCCGAGGAGTTCCTAGTCAGGGATGTCACTCGACTGGTCGAGTGGATAAACAGACAGGGACACAGTGTCGAGGTGGCCGAGAGCCTAGCGAGAGTGCTGGATGGCCCCGTTCCGACTCTGCCCTCGCTTTCGGGCGGAGATTAAAGCAGGGTGGCGGGTCGGCCGCATTCGTGGAGTCACTAGCTCGCATCCCACAGGACCGCATAGCCGTGCTGATAGGCAAGGGCGGCGAGACCCGGAGGATGCTCGAGGAGGCCTCTGGGGCCACGATCGAAATCGATTCGAAGTCCGGCGAGGTGATGGCGGACTGGGGTGAGAGCGAGGTTGATCCGGTGATTCGCATGAAGATGCCCGATGTCATCGTGGCCATAGGACGCGGCCTCGCTCCCAAGAGGGCAGTCCAACTCATCGAGGACGAGGTCTTCCTCAAAATGTACGACATCCGTGATTGGGTCGGACGCCAGCCGAATCAGACTCGTAGGATGAGGAGCAGACTGATTGGCAGAAACGGACGGATACGCACCCTCATCGAGGAGATTTCCAATTGCGAGATGGCGATTTACGGCTCGACCGTGCTCGTCATCGGCGATGAGGACGGACTCGCCCTCGCGAATCCTGCGATTGAAGGAATCCTACGTGGCTCCGAGCACAGCACCGTGCTCCACGGACTGGAGCAGGACCGCAAGCGCCAGAGGCTGCGCTCGCGCAGTCTGGAGAGCTACGAGGAGCGCGACCCGGTCGAGCCCTCGGTCTTCGAGACCCTCGTACCGGGACTGGCTCAGGCCCGCCGTCGCCGAGAGCGCCGTTACACGGATTCTCAAGTGGACCCTAATGACGAGACTGAGGTCGCCCAAACCCTCGAACTCGCAGAAGACGAGAAAATCATCTACGAAGAGGAGTAATCCATACCGCCATGCATAAGCGTGAATCTCCTCACGGAACGCCGTGACGAATCCGCTAGATGAGATGTACGAATACGAGGAGTGGGCCACCAAGGCCCTGCTTCTTGTCGCAGGACTGCTCTTCGGAGGAATAGCGCTGAATCTACTGAACGTGGACAACCCCCTCACCGACTTCCTGTACGAGTACTACCTAGACCCAGTGCTCAGCGAGTCCAGCGGCGATACAGATTACAACATGGCCAACACACTGACCTATGCCATCGTGCTCGCACTCTTCGCACTCGCCTTATCTGCATGGCTCCGCCGTCTGGGGTTAGACCACAGTGATGCGATGATTCTGGCACTGCTCCCCTATGTGTTCTGGGCCGTCCTCGGCGAGATCGTTGAGGACGCCAGCATGTTCGACGCCTCTATCGCGCCTTACTTCGTCAGCCCCGGAATCCACTTCCAGACCGCGGCCTGGGTAGTCGTAGCAGGGGCTTTCGGATATCGGATAGCCAACGACGAGTCCACATCGGGCGATGAGGCGATGTCCAAGGTCGACGGCGCTGTGACCATTCTAATCCTAGCCCAGATAGGGATCTACTACTCTTCCATACAAGCCGGCTCGGTCGCTTCCTCCGAGGGATTCGAGAACACGGCTATGCTAGCGTGCCTCCTCGCAGCCCTGCTCCTCCCCACTTTGATATCGGATAGGCATCTAGCCCGCTTCACGCTGATTCAGCGTTGCGTCTTCTTGGTCGGACTGGGGGGCTCAATCGTCTTCCTAGGGCCACTCCTTTCCTTTGGTATCAGCAACCCCGACCAAGTCACACTCTGGCCCTTGGCAGTGGTAATCGGAGCTCCGGCCTTGCTCGCCTACCAGATGTACCAGACGGGCCTCCCAGCAGCCGAGGAGTTGGCCGAGCACGGCTTCGTCGCTGGCATCCTGCCACCTGGGATGACGGAGGAGCAGTACGATGATTTGGAATCTCCCGACAAGAATCTCATCGAGAGCCTCAGGAATAAGGCTGTGATGGCTTCCCCAGTGGTCTTCCTCGCGGTCGCAGGGCAGCTGATTGACGGACTCGCAACGGGCATCGGAATAGAGGCCTTCGGGTATCACGAGAAGCACTTACTCTCAGCGGAGATCATCGAGTTCTTCGGTAGCGCGTACGGGTTCTCCGCGTTAAAATTGGCTCTCGGCGGGCTGATTTGGTACATCTTCGCGATGGTCAACTTCGAGCACAGGCAGCAGCACTTCAGACTCCTCCTCGGGATGGCGATCCTGACTGTTGGCATGGCGCCCGGACTCAGGGACATCGGACGACTCGCTTTGGGTGTCTAAAATCGACATCTATGATGTCGAGTCCATTCAATTGAAGGCTCGCGTGCTGTCTGAGGGGTCTGAGAGACATGGACAGGCTGCCCACTCGTATCGACCGTGGAAGCGACGACTTCCAGTCCCGGCGAGAGAAGAATGTGACTCTGGTAGAGGAGCTCAGAGACAGGCTGGACTCCGTCAAGGACGGTGGTGGTGGCAAGTATGTCGAGCGTCACCGAGAGCGCGGCAAGAGCCTGCCGAGGGAAAGGATCTCCGAGATATGTGATGTCGGGGCCCCGTTCCTCGAGCTCTCGACCCTAGCGGCAAACGAACTGTATGACGGGAGGGCCCACTCTGCAGGCATCGTGACCGGAATTGGTGTGGTGCACGGCAAGGAGTGCATGTTCGTGGCCAACGATGCGACCGTAAAGGGTGGCTCGTACTACCCGATGACAGTCAAGAAGCACATCAGGGCGCAGGAGATTGCCGAGGAGAACAACCTCCCCTGCATCTATCTCGTCGACTCGGGGGGAGCCTTCCTGCCGATGCAGGATGAGGTCTTCCCCGACAAACTGCACTTCGGGCGTATCTTCCGCAACCAGGCCATCCTCTCCAGCAAGGGAATCCCGCAAGTTGCCGCCGTACTCGGCTCGTGCACCGCTGGAGGCGCCTACATCCCGGCGATGTCCGATGAGTCGATTATCGTCAAGGGCAACGGCACCATATTCCTCGCCGGCCCACCGCTGGTCAAGTCGGCCACCGGCGAGGAGGTCACCGCCGAGGAACTCGGCGGGGCCGACTTGCACACCAAGGAGTCGGGCGTCGCTGACCACTTCGCCAACGACGAGCCTGAGGCACTGCGCATGGTGCGCAGCGTGGTTGAGAACCTAAATGTCAGCCCCAAGCACAGGCTCGATGTCTCGCAGTCCGAGGAACCCGCACACGACCCCCAGGACCTGATGGGCATCATCCCAGGCGACAATCGTACGCCTTACGATGTCAGGGAGGTCATATCCAGAATCGTCGACGGCTCGCACTTCCACGAGTTCAAGCAACGCTACGCCAACACTCTGGTCTGTGGCTTCGCTAGAATCCACGGTTATCCTGTTGGAATCGTCGCTAACAACGGAATTCTGTTCTCCGAGTCCGCGCTCAAGGGAGCACACTTCGTCGAACTCTGCGGCCAACGAGGCATCCCACTCGTGTTCCTGCAGAACATCACCGGGTTCATGGTCGGCCGTGATGCCGAGGCTGGAGGTATCGCCAAGGACGGGGCCAAACTCGTCACGGCAGTATCCTGTGTCCCAGTGCCGAAGTTCACCGTCATCATCGGCGGCTCGCACGGTGCAGGTAACTACGGCATGTGCGGCCGGGCCTACGACCCGCGATTCCTGTTCATGTGGCCGAATGCTAGAATCTCGGTGATGGGCGGCGAGCAGGCTGCCAGTGTGCTGTCGTCGGTAGGGAACGTAGATCCCGACGAGATTCGCGCGAGGTACGAGAGTGAGAGCAACCCGTACTACTCCAGCGCGCGGCTCTGGGACGACGGTGTAATCGACCCCCGAGACACCCGCGATGTGCTCGGACTGTGCATATCAGCCAGCCTCAACGCGCAGATGCCGGATCAGGACTACGGCGTTTTCAGGATGTGATATGGTGAGGATGAGCGATGTCAGGCCGTCAGCGGAATTCTGCTCGTTGAGTATCGACGCCTCGGTCGCCACTCTCACTCTAGAGCGAAGCGATGTCTACAACGCACTCAACATGCAACTGATTAGCGAACTCGTCGACACACTCGACTGGACCGCGCAGCGCTCCGTCGGCACAAACGGCTCGCTGCGCGATCAGGACGGCTCCGAGTACCTGCGGGTGCTAGTGCTCCGTGGCGCAGGAAGGCACTTCTGCGCAGGAGCCGACATCAACATGATGCGCGATGCAGGGGTCAAGACCCCGGAGGAGAACCGCGCCGACTCCGAGCGACTCGACCGCTTATTCAACACCCTGTGGGCACATCCTTGTTTCACCATCTCCACCGTTCAGGGGGTGGCGCTGGGCGGCGGTGCCGGTCTCCTCGCCTGCTCTGACCATGTAATCGCTCTCGAGAGCGCGAGAATCGCCCTGTCCGAGGCCAAGTTGGGAATCCTGCCCGCGGTAATCGGGCCATACGTCCTCCGCCGTGTGGGCAGTGCTCAGTTCCGACGGCTCACCATGCTCGCAGGGCGCTTCGACGGGCGCGAGGCTTTGAATATCGGAATGATCGATCAGGTCTCCACCTCATCAGAGGAGTCTGCTGAGATGGTCGACGCCGCGATTGCTACGGTGATGAGCACCGGTCCCGTGGCGGTTACCGAGGCCAAGAAACTCGTTCAGACCCTCGAACGCTGGCATGGCACCGATGAGGATCTGCGTCGGTGGACGCTGGACAAGACCAGCGAGATGAGGGGCTCACCTGAGGGTCAAGAGGGGCTGTCAGCGTTCCTCGACCGCCGGCCGCCGGCCTGGTCACCGGAGGATCAGGACGGTTGAACATGACATCAGGATCCTTGGACAACGCGCCTCGACCCTTCGGCACGNTTCTGGTCGCGAACCGCGGTGAGATNGCCGTGCGGGTGCTACAGGCCGCCAGAGAGGCAGGGCTCCGTGGAATAGCCGTCTACTCGGACGCTGATGCCAGCTCCCTACACATCGAGGTGGCTGACGATGCAGTCCACCTTCCCGGCTCCACTCTCGCTGAGACCTACCTCAACTCAGAGGCCCTGATATCAGCGGCTGGCGACTGTGGGGCCGAAGCGATACACCCGGGATACGGTTTCCTCTCCGAGCGAGCTGACTTCGCCATAGCCGTCGAGGACGCTGGACTGGTTTGGATCGGCCCACCGTCAGGCGCTATCTCAACGATGGGAGACAAAATCTCAGCGCGCATCCGGATGCTTGAGTCAGGGGTGCCTGTGATACCCGGTGAGGAACTCTCGGTTCCCGACGGAGCCGATCACCTCGGTGCGCTAGCAGCCTGCGCAGCCAGAGTCGGCTACCCCCTACTGCTCAAGGCCAGTGCGGGCGGAGGCGGCAAGGGAATGCGGGCGGTGCACGAGCCCAAGATGCTCAGGACCGAGTACGAGGCGGCATCGCGAGAGGCTTCAGCTGCCTTTGGCGACGGCACGATATATGTCGAGCGACTACTCTCCGGCGCACGGCATGTGGAGGTGCAGATTCTCGCCGACTCCCATGGAAATTGCATCCACCTCAACGAGAGGGACTGCTCTTTGCAGCGTAGGCACCAGAAGGTAATCGAGGAGTCCCCTTCCCCGGCAGTGGATCATCAGTTGCGCCAGGCCATGGGGAACGCAGCGGTGACGGCAGCCAAGGCAGTAGATTACATCGGTGCCGGAACGGTGGAATTCATGTTATCGCCGAAAGGCGATTTCTACTTTCTCGAAATGAATACCCGGTTGCAGGTCGAGCACCCTGTGACAGAGATGACCACGGGCATAGACCTCGTTCAGAAGCAGTTTGAGGTGGCTGCGGGCCTGCAATTGGGAATGGAGCAAAGCGATGTCGGTATGAGCGGCCACGCCATCGAAGCGCGAATCTACGCAGAAGACGCTTCGAAGGGATTCCTTCCTGTGGTTGGCAGACTGGCTTTGTGGAAGCCACCGCATGGCCCGGGAATCAGAGTCGACTCGGGAGTCAGGCAGGGCGATGTCGTAACCACCGACTTTGACCCGATGCTAGCCAAACTAGTCGTCCACGCCCCAACTCGCCAGGCCGCTCTGCGCAGGCTCGACGCTGCCCTTGCAGACCTAGTGGCGCTGGGAGTGACCACCAATATCGGATTCCTCCGTAATGCGGCCGCGCATCACGCATTCGCGAGCGGGAGTGTCACCACTGAGTTTCTGGACTCCGCTCCCATCTCCGAATTCGCTGAGCCGGGAGCAGATCCGGCCGTCCTCGTCGCCATAGCTTCTGCAGCACAGCGACTTGGGATTGAGCGAACCCCTTCGGATGGCGCGTCTGGCTCCGTAGACGAGCACACAGGGCATTCAGGCGACCCGTTTAGGACCCTGTCGAGGTCATTCCCCTGAGGTGAGAATATGGATTGGAGCGTGGGAGAGGAAAGCGGGCGGTACACCGTCGTCCTAAATGACTCGGACGGCGCTTTGAGACTCTCATCGGTACAACACGATGGAATGGAAACCGACTCCCCGGAAATCTCAATCACCCGTGACGACCATCACGGCCGACTCAGAGTGGAGATTGCTGGGACCCTCCGACTGGCCCATGTGGCCAAGGTCGGAGACTCCTGGTGGATACACCTCGATGGGCGAATCCACGTCGTCCGCGCGCGCGAGCCCGGCAACGCCGGGACCGAGCCGTCCGAAGGTAGCCTCTCTGCACCGATGCCCGGGACGGTACTCGAGGTTCACATCAAGGAGGGGCAGAGAGTGCGCAAGGGACAGACACTGGTTGTGCTGGAGGCAATGAAGATGGAGCACCGAATACAGGCCCCAAAGGCGGGTGAGGTCACGGAACTCCACTTTTCCGTGGGCGACAGAGTCGATATGGGGGAGATTCTGGTACAAATCAGCGATTGATGCCGGGTTCGGGTTAATATCACGCCCCACAGTCGGACGCCCATGCAAGAGGTGACCGTCATCATGGCCACCCTGATGGGCATCAGTCTAGCCGCAGCCTCGGGATTCCGTGTCTTCCTGCCTCCGTTCCTGTTATCGCTGGTTGCTCGCTTCAACGTGGTTTGGTTTCTAGACATAGATCTCATAGGAACCCAGTTTGAATTCTTCACATCCACTCTGTCGATAGTAGTCCTAGGGATAGCAACAGTAGCGGAGTTCGCAGCGTTCTATGCTCCTTGGGTCGACAGCGCTCTCGATACCATAGCAACGCCTGCTTCTATCTTGGCAGGAGTCGCGATGACGGCCATAGTCCTCGAGGGCAGCGACCCGATTATCCAGTGGACAATCGCTATTGTCGCCGGAGGCGGTGTGGCGGCTACNATCCAGTCTACCACGGTAGCCATTAGGGGTCTGAGCTCGACTTTCACCTTCGGATTGGGGAACTCGGCTGTGGCTACAGGTGAGAACGTCGCAAGCGTGGTACTGACTCTGATTGCAATTCTGATTCCGTTTCTCTCTGCGCTGTTCGTGCTACTGATAGTGGCCCTGCTCCTACGAATGAAGCGGAAGAAGGAACCAGCGGCTCAGTGAAGTGGCTCAAGAGCCACCTGTCCGCCCATATAGGGCCTGAGGACCTCGGGGATGCTGACGCGACCGTCTTCCATCTGGTTCTGTTCCATTATGGCTACTAGGGCCCTGCTCGTGGCCACGGCGGTCGAGTTGAGTGTGTGGACCGCCGCATTGCCCTCAGTGGTACGGTATCGCATGCGCAGTCGGTTGGCTTGGTAGTCGGTGCAGTTGGAACAAGAGACGACCTCCTTGTAGTCTCGGGCTCCAGGTAGCCAGGCCTCCAAATCGAACTTTCTAGACGCCACTGTTCCCATGTCTCCTGTGCAGATATTGACCACCCGGTAGTGCAGTCCGAGGTTGTCCCATAGGCCGATTGCGTTGTCTAGAAGCTCCTCGTGGTGACCCCAACCGTCGTCGGGATGGCAGATGACGATCTGCTCGATTTTCGTGAACTGGTGGACGCGCCAGATACCCCGGTCCGAGAGCCCATGCGCACCAACCTCGCGACGGAAGCATGGCGAGACACCGACGAGCTTGATGGGCAATTCCGACGGTTCGATGATCTCATCCATCCTCATCGCTGTGAGCGGATGCTCACTGGTCGCGATGAGATAGTGCTTGTCCGGCTCGACCCCATACATCACGGTCTCAAAGTCCTCGAGGTCGGTGACGCCCTCGTAGGCTTCCCGATTCATCATCAGCGGCGGCTGGACAAGTGTGTATCCCCTATCCATCAAAAAGTCGGCCCCGTACTGCTGGAGGGCCATCTCCAGTCGCGCCAAGTCGCCCTGCATGAAGTAGAAGCGGCTACCGGCGACCTTGGCACCTCGCGCCTGATCGACCCATCCGTTCATCTCGATCAAGTCGTTGTGGTTGCGCGCCTCGAAGTCCAAATCGACCTTCTCTCCGTGCATGCTATGCAGCGTGTTCTTCTGATCATCCTCGCCTACGGGGACATCGGCGTGCAGGATGTTCGGAACTCGCATCCTGAGGGCATCGCGTTGTGCCAGACACTCGTCTGAGTGCGCGCCCAACTCGTCGATTTGCGAGCCGATGTCAGCGACTTCCGCCATAATGGAGTCAACAGCGGCGGAGTCACCCGACTTCTTAGCCGCCGCAACCCCCCTCGCAGCCTCGTTCCGGGCCTTACGCAGTTGGTCGGCGTCGTATCTGGCCCTGCGCCATTCTTCATCGAGACGGACGACCTCGTCGATGTTCTCGTGCGTCAGCCCGCGCCTGTCGTGGTCGGCCCGAATGACGTCAGCGTGTTCTCTGAACATGTTGATGTCGAGCATAGCGACCAGCCCTCAGGGCTGGTCAGCATCCCTTCAATCAATCGGCCATTCCGCTCAGAAGAACGAGATGTCTTGCCAAAGAGCGGTCGGGCCAAGCGCGATGATACCCGCAATCAGGTACCCGAGTATACTGCCGCCGTTAAGGAGGGGCAGGCCCGCCTGCGGATTCCCGCGTGCGACCTGAGTCATCAGAGCGACATAACCGGCCAAGCCACCGACAAGAGTCCCCAGTCCAACAGTCAGGGGGCCTGCGTGCATGGTCCCGAATAGCGTAGGGATCTCAGGGCCCATCTCAGGGAGGAAGGAGACAGCCGAGATGACCAGCATTCCCGGGAAGATAACATCTCCCAGACCCATGAAGAGAGCATCCCTACCGCCCTTCTTCGGCTCGGGCATGTTCTTGACAGGGTCATCCCAGTCCATGTCCTCGGGTGTCTCGCTACGCATCACCTGGTCCCCCTCTTCGAGGAATGAGTAGTCCTTGCTTTTCGGAGCGACCAGTAGCACAGGCAGTTTGAGATCAATCATGGTGTCTGCCAGTTCGAGCATGTGCTTGCTACTGTTGACCGCCCAATGGTCGTAGACCGCCGCTATTACCATGAAGAGGATGATGAGGACGGGCACGAACGAGATTCCGATTATCGTGACGACGCCGGCTCCGACCAGTATTCCGACCCCGTTCACCACATACCACTCAGGATATCGATGCAGAACCACCATCAGCGCGGTGCTGATGACCACGGTGCTACTGACTACCAAGTAGACGGATTCGATGCCAATCAACCACCAGAACAGGGCCGAATAGGGCTGTAGCGCGTAGAACATGCTGAACCACAGGGCGAACATCACGATTGCCTTGATCACGAAGTCCAGCCCCTTTCGCGCCAGCCAGATTATTACGACAGTGAAAACCAGAATGAAGAACATCTCCAGTAGGACATTACCAGCTTTCGCTGCCCCCTCCTCCCCGAAGGCCCTAGCCTCGGGTATGTCGTAGACTGGCTGGATACTTAGTCCGAGCAGAATCGTCCCCACGAACATCCCGGCCATCCCGGCCATCGAGGCCCATTGCTGCTGCATCTCCTCGAGAACACTGGAGGACTCGCCCTGGGCCATGCTCCCACGAACTTCAAGGGCCATATCACCTTGACCCGTTCACGCCTGAGCCCATCCAGCGACCGGGGATTCGAAATGAGCGTCCGAGACTGGCTTGAAGAGCGCAAATCAATGGGCGTAAAACTAGGCCTTGACAACTGCCAGACCATCCTCGAGCGGCTTGGGAACCCGCACTTGAAATTCCCCTCTATCCATGTCGCAGGAAGCAATGGCAAGGGCTCCTTGTGCGTTCAACTGTCCGCTGCCGCAACCGCTAGCGGTCTGACTACGGGACTGTTCACCTCACCACATTTGGTCACGGTCGAAGAGAGGGCCCGCATCGACGGCAGGCCAATTGCTCCCATGACATTTGACCGGCTCCTCAATGCCGTCAGGGATGCTGCCTCCATCAAACCGGTCTGCAACCCGACCTACTTCGAAGCGACTTTCCTAGTCGCGATGCTTGCGTTCAGCGAGGCCGGGGTGGATCGAGGTATCATCGAGACTGGCATGGGCGGCAGGCTAGATGCCACGAGACTGGTCGCTGCGGACTTGTGCATCCTGACCACAGTCTCGCTGGAGCACACTGAGTACCTCGGTGATACCCTGGCAGAGATTGCCACCGAGAAGGCAGCAAT
>JGI24815J26687_1000360_pt1 | contig 11179 bp, 12 predicted proteins | sample METZYME_3_150m_FD_26687 | JGI IMG/M metagenome (IMG submission 26687) | reverse complement strand
AGCCGACATCACCAGCGCGAAGTTCTTTCGTCGGTACTTTTTTCAACACAAAATGACCCACTTCAGTTATATCATATTGTTGATTATGAGCGAAAAAGCGCGCAGTTGTCCGTGGCTTGAGCACACCTTCAAACACTCGAACATAAGGAATAGCACCCTTATAATTGTCATACATAGAATCAAAAACCATAGCCCGCAGAGGACTATCTGATAAATTTTTTGGTGGCGGAATACGATTAACAATGGCATCAAATACTCCCTGGATACCTAATCCGGTTTTGGCGCTAGCCAATAGAATCTCCTCTTCACCACATCCCAGTAATTCAATTAATTGTCCTTTCACTTCTTCTACACGGGATGATGCCAAATCCACTTTATTGATTACCGGTACAATGGTCAAATCGTTTTCAGTNGCGAGAAAGGTATTACTAACTGTTTGAGCTTCCACACCTTGGGCAGCATCCACGAGCAACAGCGCCCCTTCACAAGCCGCAAGTGATCGTGATACTTCGTATGAAAAATCCACATGCCCAGGGGTATCAATTAAATTGAAAACGTAATTTTGGCTATCAGTATGCCTGTAGTGCATTTGTATGGGATGACTTTTAATAGTGATTCCCCTTTCCCTCTCTAATTCCATACTATCTAGGACTTGATCTTTCATCTCCTTTTTCGATAGTGTTTTCGTCTCTTCCAAAAGACGGTCGGCCAGGGTGGATTTCCCGTGGTCAATATGGGCGATTATACAAAAATTGCGTATATAAGATGTAGACACGGAAGGAAAATTACCCTACTCTATGTGCAAACCACGATTCAAAAATCAAGTTATTTTAAAACATCTTTTGTAGTTTGATGAACATTGTTTAATTATCATAAATTGAATACGCTATGAAAAAAATATTTTTATTCTTTGTTTTAGGTTTCCTGGCCTGCCAAAAAGAAGATGACGAAGATTTAAGCCCTTTCGTTGGGACATGGACTGTTACTGAAAAAGGTATCTACCAAGCAGCAGATTGTTCAGGCGAAATTGACGATATTGAGTGGCGAGGAATGAAAGGCAAGGGTGTAACTATTACGTTAGACATTAATAAAGACGGTACCGGCACTGAGACAATAACCGGTCCAGAACCAAGTGTTACTACATTTTTATGGTATGACGTAGGTATTACATTTTGTTTTGGCGATATTTGCTCTGCTTACACGATGACTAATAATCAACAATCATTTTTTGTTGATAGAACGGTCGATCCCTATTGCATTGATGAAAACTATGAAGTGACAGGACACGATTCAAAAAGGGCATGCGAATTGGCTAGCACCGGGAACCAGTGGTTCCCAAAAGAGTGTCATAAAACAAAATATAAAAGAAAGAATGATTAGCTAATATTCCGAATAATAAAACGAAAATTAATACCATGAAAAAAAATATAATCTTGGCGGCACTTTTGACTTTGTTTGCTTGCGAAGATAATAAAGATGATGATTCTAGTCTCATCGGTACCTGGGAATTATCAAACATGGGTGAATTTGCCAATGGAGATTGCACCGGTGAAGTCGATAATACTGGATGGGCATTGGTCCAAGCCTTCGGAATGAAGGTTACTATGATAATCAAATCTGGTGGGACTGGGACTTATTCAGCTACAATAGGGACTGAGATTCAGGATGTGTCTCTTACATGGGATGAAAATAAGATTTGTATGATGGGTGAATGTATAGACTACAAAGTAAGTGGCGGTTCTTTTAGTCTTGATCAACAGACAGAAGCCTACTGCGAGGATGATTACGGCGATGAAACGAATCACAGCACGAAAGCTGCATGTGAATCAGCCAGCAATGAATGGATCGAGGCTTCCTGTACACAGATGACTTTTACAAAAAAATAAGCCCCAAAAGAGGATAAAGTCCTCATAGGGGTTTTTATTTGATGATTTTATAACTAGTTAGATTTGTCCGTTAAACTTAACAGACACCAGCTTCGACACGCCTTTTTGCTCCATTGTGACACCGTATAAATAGTCCGCTGCTTCCATGGTAAGTTTGTTGTGTGTCACTACAATAAACTGGGTATCTTCAGCAAATTTATTCAATACACGCTTGAATTTCTGAATATTCACATCATCCAAAGGCGCATCCACTTCATCCAAAATACAATACGGACTTGGTTTATATTGATAAATAGCAAATAGCAGTGCAATAGCCGTCAGTGATTTTTCCCCAGCTGAAAGCATACGAAGGCCTTGATTTTTCTTGCCAGGCGGCTGTGCATGTATCGCAATATCTGATTCCAAAGGATCAGGATCACCAATTAACGACAACGATGCTGAACCGCCTTCAAAAATCAATTCGAATAATTTGGAAAAATTGAGTTTAATCTGATCAAATGTTTTCTGGAATTTTTTTCGTGCAACCTTGTCAATTTGCTGAATTGTTTCACGTAAATTATCCTCGGATGCAAGCAGGTCATCGCGCTGCTCTATCAACATCTGTAACCGAGCCTGCTCCTCTTCATATTCGATCTGAACAGCCATATTGATTGGTCCAATTTTTTCAATGCTACGCTGGATCCTTTCAATTCGTAATTCCAAATCATCCAATTCTTCATCCACAATTAAATCAGTTGGGACTTCCATTTCATAACGATCTCGTATCCGTTCTCGAATGATATTGATTCGCTGTTCCATTTCAGCAATTTTCAATTCATTGGTCTTCATTTCTTCCAGCAAGGATTCACGGGTTTGTTGCTCCGAACGAATCTGATCCTGAATTTTCTCCATAGACAGGTAAGTGTCATTGGCGGCGCTCTGCTTTAAGTTTATGATAGATTTTTCCTTCGCCAATTGACCATTAATTGTCTGCAATTCTTTTTCAACATCTGATATCTGTTGAGCCAATAATTCCCGTTGGTATTCTAATTTTGATATTTCTCCACTGATGGCTTTTTTTCGATCCACTAGTTCCTGGATGGTGTCTTGTGCTACTCGTTTTTGAAAATTCAGGTTATCCCTTTTATTCTCAAGATTGAGTAATTCGATTCGCAATTTCTGAACTTCTTGCTGGAACGTATCCCGTTCCGCTTGAACCTTGACTTGAGTATCAGCTGCTTCTAGAACCGCCTCTTTTAATTTTTTAATTTTCGCCTCAACTTTGGCCAAAGCTGGCTTTAGTGTTTTCGCTGATGCTTGGAGATCGTCTATCGTATTATGGTTATCTTTTACTTNCTCTTGAAATCCTTTTAAAGACTCTAATGCTTGAGANTGGCTATAATGATTACGAATCAAGGNTGTTTCTACTTCATTCAATTCACGATATATTTTATCCAGNTTATCACTCAATGATTTGGATTGAGCAGACTGATTATCAATTGTCTCATCCAGTTTTGATAAGTCATTTTCCTGACCAGTGAGCATACTGGTTAGTTTTTCAATGGCTTGAAGCAAGGAATCAATTTTTTTCTGACGGCCCAAGATACTGCCNTCTATNTCTTGGCCCCTGTACTTCAATACATAATTTGTCCCGGAATATGCACCGTTTAAATCCACTACGTCCCAATCGTCCAAATTATGGTTATTTAATGCTTTATTTAAGTCATCTACAATTATCACATTTCCTAGCAGAACACTTGCCAAGGATTTATATTTTTTCTCAGCACCGCATAAGTCTGCACCTCGGCCAATGATACCTTCCCCCGTTGGGACTTTAGATAATCCTGATGATAACTTTTCCAATTCTTTCAGGGGAAGGATAGAAAGATTCCCAATTTTTTGAGTCCGGGCGGATGATACAACTTCTAAAGCTGCTTTACGATCTTTAGCTACAAGGCACTTACCCCAATCACCCAAAGCGCTCTGAAAAGCCATATTATATTGTTCATCAATCTGAAATAAATCACCTACTGTGCCAATAACCCCTGGGTAAACATTCGGGGTATCCAAAACAGTTCGCACACCTTCCGGGTAACCCTCTTTTTGTTCCACTAATTCGCTATAAAACTCCACGCGTGATTGAAGGGATTCTAGTTTAGAATTTCCACTTTGGATCGCCATGGATAGGTCAGAATGTTTTTCCCGGTTTACATTTAGAGTTTTTCGTATTTTAGCCAATTCGGATTGAATACTAGCTGAGGATTTTTCCAGGCGCATTTTTTTTGTTTCTATATCTTTTTGTATTTCCGCGTGTCTTTCCTGGTTTGATTGAATTTCTTGAATCTTATCTTCCATTTCTGCATTGGTATTGCGTTTTTCTTCAATCAAAGATAATGTGTGATCCAATAAAGACTGATCATCAGTCATTTTTCGCTGGGCATCCCAACGATTTGTTTGAGATATATCCAATACTGCCTGTGCTTGTTTATAACGCAGCTCGATCTTTTCAAATTCTAATTTTTGTAATTTATAAACAGATAATTTTTGATCCACCTGTGGTTCCAAGGTAGAAATTTCATTTTCATATTCATCAATTTGGTTTGAAAGCACGATTTTCTTATCATTATTGTTTTCATCTTCATGCTTTAGCCGTTGGATCGTTAATTCAGCAGCTTTTATCTGTTCGGCCCATACCAATGCGTTGCTGTTAGCTGATTCCCGTTTTTCTTCCATTTCACCTAGAGCGGTTTGGAGAAAATTCAGTTCCTTTTGCTGTTCGCTGTAAAGATNTTTTAGTTTTTGTAATTCTTTTTCATCTAANGAAGCGCTGGACGCCTTTTCATCTTTGAGATGGGTATATTCTANAACACGCTGGCGCAAAGGATTGATTTCAGAGTCATATTCGTGNATGCGGACAAATGCATGATCAAGTTCTTTTTCTTTCAATTCTTCTGAAAGTTGCTCATGGCGCTTGAAGCGNTTCAATTGAAGATTTAGTGAATGGACCTTTTGTTCAACTTCCTGTACGATATCCTTAACCCGCTCCAAATCTTGCTGCACCGCATCAAATTTTCTTAAGGCAGAACGTCTCTGGCGTTTATACTTATTTATACCTGCCGCTTCTTCAAACATCCTTTTCCTGTCATCAGCAGTTTCAGATAGGATTTGTTCAATCATCTTCAGTTCAATAACGGAGTAAGCATCTGAACCCATACCTGTATCAATAAATAAATCATGTATATCCTTCAAACGACAGGGTGTTCTATTTAAAAAATATTCTGATTCACCATCGCGGTAGACACGGCGGCCAATTTCAATATCATTGTATTCTAAAGGAAGTTTACCTTGGTTGTTGTGAACGGTCAGGGTGGCTTCACAAACCGAAAGAGGTTTTAACCCGTCTGTCCCATTAAAAATAATATCACCCATTTTTCCGGAACGAAGTACAGAATATTTTTGCTCACCAAGTACCCAGCGAATCGCATCTACGATATTGGTTTTACCACAGCCATTGGGCCCAACGATAACAGTAATTCCCTCGCCAAATGTAATTTTTTCCTTTTTGGCAAAGGATTTAAAACCATGGATATTCAGTTCAGATATATACATTTTCCGAGGTAAAAAAGGTGAGTAAATCTAAGGATTTTATGATGGGAAATCCATAGGGATAATCTTGAAATTATTACTTCAAAACAATATAGCTCCGTGATCTTCTGTTGATTTTAACCTGGCGGCCAGGCCATTGGTCGTCCACCAAGCAAATGCATATGAATATGAAAAACGGTCTGTCCACCATCAGAATTACAATTAAAAACGGTTCGGTATCCGGATGTATCAATTCCTTCATCTTTAGCGATTTTTTTTGCTGTCAGCAATAATTCACCCAATAGGTCCTGATCATTTTCATTGATTTCATTTAGTGTTGTTATATGTTTTTTGGGAATGATCAATATGTGCGTTGGTGCTTTCTGATCTATATCCCGGAAAGCCAGCACATGTTCATTCTCATGAACTTTATCGCAAGGTATAACGCCACTGACCATCTTACAAAATAAACATTCATTCATGGTGTTTATTTTCCATTAGTTGGTTTACCACTGCAATGGCCATCATTGCTGCCGATTCGCTTCGCAAACGCCGAGGCCCTAAGTTTGCAAATTCAACTTGAGCTTCTTTTAATTGATATAATTCATTTTTGGAAAAATCGCCTTCGGGACCAATAATCAAACAAACCTCTTTTTTTTCATTTCCTAAACAACCTACTATGGATTGAGAACCTGTTATATGGCATAAAATCTTATGTCTATCTACATGAGTTTTCAACCATGTTGTCAAATTAACCGGATCAAAAACGATTGGAAAAAAACTCCTCCCCGCTTGTTTTGCGGCAGAGACTACAATCCGCTTAACCCGTTCCATCCTCAAATTATTTTTTACACATTGATCCAAAATCAGAGGGTGAATTGATTTTACACCCATCTCAGTTGCTTTCTCAAAAATCATATCCATGCGATTGCCTTTGATTAGTCCAATTGCTAAATGGGTATCATAATGGGATTCACCATAGTTTTCATGTGAGCGACGAATAATTCCGGAAACGGATTTGCCATTAATTTTGGAAACGGTTCCTTCGTATGCTGTTCCGATTCCATCTAAAAGCCATAAATCAGCACCGATATCTCCACGTAGAGATGCTACGAAATGTCTAGATTCTTCTTCAGAAAGCTGGAATGTGTCCTGTTTTAAATTATCTGGTTCAAGGTGGAAGAAATGTTCTTCCATCAGCGACGTTTAGGACTCATATTAAAGGTTATATTTATGGCTGCGCCGCTATAGTTATTTCGTCCGTCAACTTCGCTACCCATTGGAAGAAATTCATACCCAATGGAAGGTGAGATAGAACTGCCTCCTCTTTGTAAAAATAAAATACCAAAAACTATTTGGCCTCCATAGGTGGCCATGGTTGATGCTTTCCCCCATCGCTTCGACCATTTTTGAAATTCTTCTTTTCCATCCACAGCCAATACCGGTCCAAGTTTTAGTTCGACAAATGGGGAAAAATTATTGGCGATTTTTCCTTCAAAAGGTAGCCATTTCACTGTCCCAAATACAGGTATCATAAATAAGGCCTGATCGCCAACATTTAAATATTGGCCAGTATAATAATTATATACGGGCAATTCCTCATCATTTTTGATATCATATAATCGTGTTTCAAATCCAGTGAAAAGATCGGGTTTTACTTGCCATTGACCAGAATAAATGAAACCTCCACCCCTTGAACCAAACATGAACCCTAAACCTTTTTTCATTTGGGCATTTCCAATTGTGAATAACATCCCCATGCAGGCCACTATAATAATTTTTTTCATACTGATAACCTATTGCTACTTCTGATTTGGTTCAATTCTTCCCATGTTTCTCGGGTTGATGCAATTCGTTCAACAATTCCATTGCCTAATACTGAGGTTTTAAAAATTTCATCCACATCTTCCAATTGAACTTTTGTATACCATATTCCTTCAGGGTATATTACAACAGCCGCCCCCATTTCACAGGCATCTAAACACCCGCTTTTATTTGCTCGAATCTTCCCTTTCAANCCATGTTCCTCGATCAATTGGACAAATCGCATGCGGATTTCTTTTCCACCATTTCTAGTGCAATCTCCCTTGGCACTTGCTTCCGCGCGCTCATTGATACAAATAAATATATGTTTATCGTACTTCATTCCGGTAAAAGAATGATTTTACCAATTTGCTGTCCATTTTCCAAATGCTCATGGGCCTCTTTCACTTCGTCAAAACGGAAGGTTCGATCTATGACAGGTTTAATTTTTCCTGCTGATACCAGCGACAAACATTCATCGAAAGCAGCTACATTTCCCATCGTTGATCCTAAAATCGTCTGCTGTTTAGAAAATAAATGCCGAATGTCAATACCAACCTTTGGTCCCGTTGTTGCACCGCAAGTGACCAATCGACCACCTTTTCCAAGAATACGCATACTGGTTTCCCAAGTGGCCTTACCCACATGTTCAAAAACAACATCGACACCACGCCCCTCTGTGAACGATTTAACTGATTTTGCAATTTCATCATTATGATGATCAAGAACCAGATCTGCTCCGATTGCCGCTGCATGGATACGTTTTTTCTCAGTACTACCGGTTGCAATAACGCGGCATCCTTTTGTTTTGGCTATTTGAATTGCCATTGTCCCTACACCTGAACTTGCTCCCCATACCAAAACAGTTTCTCCTGGTTCAATTTTTGAGCGATGAATTAGCATGCCGTAAGCCGTTTGTGATGTCAAAGGAAATGCTGCTGCTTCCTCAAAGGATATATGATCTGGTTTTAACCGTACATTCCCTTCCGGAACCGCAATATACTCACAATTAGTCCCATCTTGGGTTTCTCCAAGAAAGCCTATTGTATCACAGTAATTTTCCTGCCCACGTGAACAAAAGCGGCAATGGCCGCAATAGGTAAGTGGTTGAATACATACATTATCGCCAACTCGGAATTGGGTGACATCATCTCCAATTTCAGTAATTATACCAGCACCATCACTTCCTAAAATCATTGGTAAGGGCACACCTGAGATGCCTCGCCGTACCCATAAATCCAAATGATTCATTGCAGCGGATTTTACTTGGACAAGGACTTCACCTATTTTTGGTTTTGGTTCAGGTGCAGATTCGTATTGTAGAATCCCAACATCACCATGTTCATGAATACGAACTGCTTGCATTAATTCTTATTATTCGAAAAAAACTTGCTGTCTAAACTGTATTTCCCAGGTCCAGTAGCAGATATGGCGGCAAAAACCGATAAATATATTAAAGCTAGTTCAGGGTTACCCGTTCCAGTGATATGATTCAATGCGGCAAAAAACATGGTAATACTAACTAAAATAGCTGCCGGTTGAGTAAAAAGCCCTACTAGTACTAATACAGCACAAACTGATTCTGAAAAGGCTGCCAAAAAACCGAATATTGGATTAAGAAAATCAATTACTACCAGATATTTTGTAACAGCTTCACCAAGACCGTTCCACTTTTCTGGATTTATGATTTTTTTCCATCCATGGTTTACAATCATAAAATATCCAGGTAGAACTCTTAAAATAAGTAAACCAATTTGCGTGCATTCACATTTACCTTTTAATAAATCAATAAACTTGTTCATTATTTATCCTTTTTTTGGATATCCTCAAATTCTGCATCTTTTATTTCTAGGTTTTTGTAGGATCCTTTTTCTTTAACGGACCTTCGTTCAGATTTTGACACCAATCGGGTATGTTTCACAAGAGCATAAGCAATGTATGCCAAGCCAGCATAAATCAATATTTTGATCATGATTATAATCCAGTGGCNGGGTTGAAAAATTTTGTCCCAGTTACTGGCTGGCGNATATAGTTGATCACCTCTTCCAAATCACCATCNTTATGAACAAAATCAATATTATTGGTATTGATGATAACNAACGGCGTATCCTGATAACGAAAAAAGTATTCATTATACACCTGGTTAAGNGCATCGATATAATCTTCGGACATATTTTTTTCAAAGTCCCTACCTCTTCTTGCAATATTCCNCATGAGTGTTTCCGTATCCGCCTGGAGAAAAATGACNAGGTCTGGNTGGATTACATTCCGCTCCATCATATTCGCCACTGTATCGTAAAGAGACATTTCTTTTTCATTTAAGTTCAGGGATGCAAATAACCGATCCTTCACAAACATATAATCGGTAATTACCAGGTTTTGAAACATATCTACCTGGCGAAGGTCCTGTTGCTGCTGGTATCGTTGGAGCAAGAACCATAATTGGGTCTGAAAGGCGTGGCGTTCAGGGTCATCATAAAAATCAGCCAAGAATGGGTTATCTTCAAAGGCCTCCAGAACTAATTTCGCTCCTAATCTATCAGATAAAAGGTTGGCCAAACTGGTCTTTCCTACCCCGATGGTCCCTTCGATAGCCACATAATACAAATTTCTCATGCTGATTTTTCCAATTGATGGTTCCGGACAGCTGAGGTGTCCGGGCACAATGTCAATAATTCTGATATAGTCCGGCCAAAGTCCTGGACCATAAAATCTGGCGCGATTTCCTCCCAGGGAACAAGAACAAACTTACGGGCAAATAATTCAGGATGGGGAATCTTTAAATGGCCTAAATCCACTGATTTTGTTTCATAAGCTAATATATCCAAATCGATTACCCGAGGTTCATTCTTCTCATGGTCTATCGGCCTGCCCAACATCAGTTCGATACCTTGGCAAACTTGGAGCATTACTTCCGGATCTAAGTTTGTTTTCAACTCAACAACTGTATTTAAAAATGTGGGTTGATCGGTATTATATAGAGGGTCTGTTTCATAAATAGAAGCGGTTCGGTTAACCGTAATTTCATCCCGTACATCCAGTGCGGCAATGGCCGAAAAAATATTCGTTTCTCGATCACCAATATTTGATCCAAGTCCGAGGTAAACCAATTCAAGCATAATCTGCTTTATTGCGTTCAATCTCCACTTCAATCGTATCCAAGACTCCTTTTACCGGTGCGTGTGGTTTTCGTACCCGAACCATCAGGGAATCCACGGGATGCTCATTTAAAATATCCTTCGCGATGGAATTAGCCAAAGCTTCAATAAGGTAAAATTTATCTTTTCTAATACAGGAGTCAACCGTCTTATAAATAACCTCATAGTTAATAGTATCATTTAGATCATCTGATTCGCAGGAATCTTTCAAGGATAGGTGCATTTCTACATCCACTTCGAANCGACCTCCCAGATGTTTTTCTGATTCACTNACACCATGAAAACCATAGAACTGCATATTTTTTAACCGAATGACACCCATAAGAAAAAGAATTTAATTGGCAGGGTCTTCGTTAGTCAAGGTGAGGTATTATAAAAATTAAATCTCATTTGTTATTTATATATAAAAAAAGCCTCTTCCAGTTTCCCAGAAGAGGCTCTTAAAAAAAGTAATCCTCAGATTACATCATACCGCCCATACCGCCGCCCATGCCTGGATCCATTGGAGGCATCGGTGGATCCTTTTCAGGAATCTCTGTAACCGTTGCTTCAGTAGTTAGTATCATACCAGCAATTGAACCAGCGTTCTGTACGGCCACACGTGCAACTTTCGTTGGATCGATAATTCCGACCTTGAACATGTTAACATATTCATCCGTGCGGGCATCATAACCATAGTCGCCCTTACCATCGCGAACAGCTTGTGTTACGATCGATGGTTCAGCTCCAGCATTGTCACATATTTGACGAATCGGTTCTTCCAGGGCA
>JGI24815J26687_1000359_pt1 | contig 11180 bp, 12 predicted proteins | sample METZYME_3_150m_FD_26687 | JGI IMG/M metagenome (IMG submission 26687) | reverse complement strand
GTTATTGATGGTGATAAAGACATCTCTATTGGTCGCTATGGTCAGTGTATTTGGATTGATCTCCAGATAGTTTGTTGAAATAATTGAAGGGTTATCTATTGATTTATTCTCAATAAGAACATTGCCTGATAAAGCCAAAACATTACTTTTAGATATGATTTTTCCACTGTCAGATTTAATCACCCAATCGATGCTTGGTTCTGCAATATATTTTATCTCTAATTGCTCAAGATAAATTAGCTTTTTTAGATCACTCGTTTTAGCTTTTTTTGAAAAAATGCTGTAACTGAAGTTATCTTCATTATTTGAGGCAAAAATTTCTGCATTTTTGAGAATAAATTCCCTGTCACCAGCAACTAAACTTTCAATTTCTTTTGAAGTGTTTACTGTGAAAAAATAGATTAAGTTGCTGAGAATCGCTAAAACAACGAGAAAACCTAATTTAAGAAAGTAATTATTCATTTAGTGAGAGTTGTTTACATTACCCCAGCTCTAAATAGATCATGAATATTAAGAGCCCCTATAACTTTTTTATCTTTGACTATGAGCAGTGAGGTGATTTTCATTTCTTGAATTATTGCCACTGCGTTATAGGCTAAGGTTTCTCCACTCATAACGTAGGGGTCTTTTTTCATTACCTCTTTCATGTAAGTATTTTGAATATCCACTTTATTTTCAAGGGTTCTCCTGAGATCACCATCAGTAAAAATACCTACCAGCTCATTTTTATTATTCAGCACTGCTGTCATACCCAATGCTTTTTCTGACATTTCAATTAAACCAGAAGCAACCTTATCTGTTTCATAAACAATTGGAATTTCATCACCCTCATGCATAATGTCGCTTAAAGAAAGTAAGAGTTGCTTTCCCAGATAACCTCCTGGGTGAGATTTAGCAAAGTCTTCCTTGGTAAACCCTTTTTTCTCAAGTAACGCAACGGCTATAGCATCACCCATAGCTAAAGCTGCTGTTGTGCTTGCTGTTGGTGCAAGGTTCATGGGGCAAGCCTCTTCTTTAACTTTGACATTTAAATTGATAGTTGCCTCTTTAGACAATTTTGATTTTTTATTGCCGGTGAGTGCAATGATTGTTATACCCATATTTTTTATAATAGGGATGAGTGAAACAATTTCCTCTGTTTCCCCCGAGTACGACAAAATAAGGACAACATCCTCTTTATCGATCATCCCTAGATCACCATGAATAGCTTCACTAGGGTGGATAAAGAAAGCTGGAGTTCCAGTGCTAGCAAATGTTGCTGCCATTTTATCTGCTATGTGCCCAGATTTACCAAGACCCATTACAATAATTTTACCCTTACAATTTCTACATGCCTCACAAGCATCAACGAAACTTTGATTTAAACCACCTTTAAGGTCTTCAATAGCTGCAGATTCAATATCTAATACTCTGTTTGCAACATCGATGTAGTCGAAAGTATTTTTTTCCTTAGTCAATAGTAAACCCTTAAGATGAAGTTAATTCTTCTAATCTAATACATTAATATCAAGATCATATTAATATAAAATAAAGGAAAAAAAATGAATCCGCAGGAAATAAAGTCTTTAATTTTGAACTCTATTGATAACTCAGAGGTCCAAGTTAACAGTGAAGACAATGTACATTTTGAAGCTACTATAATTTCTGACTCTTTCAATAAGAAGTCACTATTAGAAAGGCATAAAATGATTTATGCATCCTTGGGAGATAAAATGAGTCAGGAGATTCATGCTTTGACTATTAATGCTCTTACCAAAGATGAGCATAAAAATAGTTCTAAATAACAGAGAAAATAATTGCAGAAATTAAGAATCAATGGAGAACATTCTCTAAGTGGAGAATTGAANATTTCTGGTTCAAAAAATGCAGCGTTACCTATTATGGCAGCCTGTCTTTTATGCTCAGAAGAAGTTGAGTTAGAAAATATTCCCGCCTTAGAGGATATCAACACAATGATTAGATTGCTGACACATATGGGTGTGAACATTAGTAAAATTTCTGATGACACAATAAAAATTAATGCTCATCGAATAAAAGAGAGACTAGCACCGTATGATTTAGTTAAAACTATGAGGGCATCAATTGTAGTNTTGGGTCCACTTTTGGCAAGATTTGGCGAAGCAGTTGTTTCATTACCAGGAGGCTGTGCAATAGGNGCTAGACCGGTCAATCTCCATATTGAAGGCTTAAAAGCAATGGGGGCAGAAATAAACTTAAAAAACGGTTATATTTATGCCAAAGCAAGACGATTAAAGGGGTGTGAGTTTTCATTCAATCCTGTTTCAGTCACTGGAACTGCTAATCTGATGATGGCAGCCAGTCTGGCTGAAGGCACAACTATTCTGAATAATTGCGCTAAAGAGCCTGAGATAACTAATTTGGGAGAGTTTCTGATTTCAATGGGCGCAAAAATTTATGGATTAGGAACACGCCAAATACATATAGAGGGAGTTGAAACATTGGAAGCCACAACTTTTAGCGTTATACCTGACAGAATAGAGGCTGCCACTTTTTTAATCGCTGCATTAATTACTAGGGGTCATTTAAAATTGAATGGGGCTTTAGCAGAGCATTTAGAAGAACCAATTAATTTGATGGAAGCAGCAGGAGCGTCAATATCAATAGCTCCAGAATATATAACAATAAAATCATTGAGAGATATTATTCCAGTGAGTTTCACCACCAGTCCTTACCCAGGTATTCCAACTGATATTCAAGCGCAATTAATGGTCTTAAATGTTTTAGCACAAGGTGAGTCAAGTATAGAAGAAACAATTTTTGAAAATAGATTTATGCATGTTCTTGAGTTACAACGGATGGGCGCTGATATCGAGCTACACAAGAATATCGCTAAAATCAAAGGCGTTGATCAATTAAAAAGCGCTCCAGTGATGGCAACTGATTTAAGAGCATCAGCAGCTTTAGTTTTGGCTGCTCTTGTGGCTAAGGGTGAAACAGAAATCGATCGTATTTATCATATTGATAGAGGCTATGAGAATATTGATAAGAAGCTGACTCATATTGGTGCCCAGGTGCAAAGAATTGAGTCATGATTTATTGTTTATTCGTGTATAATCGCACGAGAATTTTGAGAGTCTTAAGGTTTACCGAGTTATTGGGTCAAAATGAGTAAAGTAGGTAGAAGAAAGTTTTTATCAATCGCAACAAGCGTTACAAGCGTTATTGGCGGTGCTTTTGCAGTCACTCCTTTTATCTTATCTTTTCAACCCAGTAAAAAGGCTAAAGCCTTAGGTGCATCAGTAAAAGTTGATCTTTCTAATTTAGAACCAGGATCCATTATCAAAATCTTATATAGAGGAACACCATATTATGTTGTTCATAGATCTGATGACATGATTGCTCAACTAAAAGCCATCAATAGTGATCTAAGAGACCCAGACTCAGATTTATCCATCCAACCAAATTTTGCAAAAAATGAGATGAGATCAATGAACCCAAAATACCTTGTTGTTGAAGGTGTTTGCACACACTTGGGATGTGCGCCAATTGAAAAGTTCTCGATAGCTCCTGCAGATATGGGTCCCGATTGGAGAGGAGGTTTTTATTGCCCTTGTCATGGATCAAAGTTTGATTTATCTGGAAGAGTTTTTAGTGGTGTTCCAGCGCCATCTAATCTAAGGATACCTGCGTACAGATTTGAAAACGAATCTGTACTGGTGGTCGGTGAGAGCCCAGAGGAAATGAATGTCTAAGCAAGAAGAAAGTATCTTTACAAATCCGATATTAAAATGGGTTGATGATCGATTTCCTTTGTCTTCATTAATTAAGGATCACGCAACTGAATATTATGCTTCTAAGAATTTTAATATTTGGTATGTCTTTGGTGTTTTGTCAATGGTTGTTCTTGTCATCATGCTGATGACAGGATTTTTTCTTACTATGAATTACAAACCCTCCGCAGAAGATGCTTTTAATTCGGTCGAATACATTATGCGATCTGTAGAATGGGGATGGTTAATTCGTTATATGCACTCAACTGGCTCATCATTCTTCTTTATAGTCGTTTACCTGCATATGTTTAGGGGTATGCTTTATGGCTCCTATAAAAAACCCAGAGAACTCATTTGGATTGTCGGCATGCTTCTTTACTTTTGTTTAATGGCGGAGGCTTTTTTTGGTTATCTGCTTCCATGGGGCAACATGTCATATTGGGCTGGACAAGTTATTGTAAATTTATTTAGTTATATTCCAGTCATTGGAGAGACCCTAACTGAATGGATCAGAGGTGATTACTTTATATCTGATATAACGCTTAACCGCTTCTTTGCCTTCCACGTCATCTTTCTACCTCTGGCAATATTAGCATTGGTATTTGCCCACATTCTTGCATTGCATCATGTGGGTTCTAATAATCCGGACGGTATTGAGATTAAGGATTATAAGGACGAAAGTGGCAAGCCAATTGATGGAGTAGCGTTTCATCCTTTTCATACAAGCAAAGATTTAGTTGCCATTATCATCTTCTTAATATTATATTTTGCAGCAGTTTTTTATGCACCTGAAATGGGTGGTCTTTTTCTAGAGGTTGATAATTTTGAACCTGCTGATCCTTTGAAAACCCCCGAGCATATTGTCCCTTCATGGTATTTTACGCCATATTATGCAATTCTTAGAGCCATACCAAATGCTGCATTAGGAGCCGTGTTCTTGGTAGCAGCTGTTTTACTGTTTGTTTTTCTGCCTTGGCTGGATAGGTGTTCTGTCAAATCAATCAGATACAGAGGATGGCAATACAAAGTCGCACTTTTCTCCTTTGTGGTTTCATTTATTGCCTTAGGTTATTTAGGGATGCAACCTGCCACTGGAGTATATGTTCTAGTGGCGCGGATATTTACAATTATCTATTTTGCCTTCTTCTTATTAATGCCGTTTTATACAAAACTTGAGAAAACAAAACCATTACCTCATAGAGTGGTTTATAAAAAATGAACATGAAGCAGTATATTTGCTCACTAATAGCAATTCTCTTTGTTAGCAATATTGGATTTGCATCAAGTTCTAGTGAACCAGAAGTAGGAATTGAAGCAATATCAATTAACTTGTCAGATGTTAAGTCACTACAAAGAGGCGCGAGAAATTTCTTTAATTATTGTGCTGGATGTCACTCTTTACAATATATGCGATATGAACAAATTGCAGAAGATCTCAATATTTCAGAAGAACAATTATTAGACAATTTAATTTTTACTGATAAAACTCCACAGGATTTAGTGACAACAAACATGTTAAAAGAAGATGGAGATAGATGGTTTGGTAAAGCACCTCCAGATTTAACTTTGGTAACAAGAAGAAAAAATCCCGATTATGTTTATCAATTTCTAAAGTCTTTTTACATTGATCATGATTCACCAACTGGTGTTAATAATTCGATTCAAGATGCAACCAGTATGCCCCATATCCTATGGCTACTTGAGGAGGAAATGACTGCAGAGGATTATAATAGATTCATCCTAGATACAGTGACTTTTCTAGAGTATGTGGGTGAACCTATACAGGAAAAAAGAAAATCACTTGGAGTATGGGTTATCAGTTTTTTAGTCTTATTCTTAATTTTTAGTTATGGTCTTTATAAGGACATCTGGAGAGAAGTTAAGTAGCTGATCCAGTAGTTTATCGTTTTATTCAAATAGTTTAGGGAGAATCAAATAATGACAAGTGTTGCAAACAGAAGATCTATGATGAATTTATATTCAGGAAGTGTATGTATTCGATCACATCAAGTAAGATTTGTTCTCTCTGAAAAAGGTATTGTTACCCAAATCAATAACTTCGATGGTAATAAAATACCTGAAGATCTTATAGCACTTAACCCATTCGCGACTCTACCGACATTAGTGGATCGTGAATTAGTTCTGTATGACTCAAGAGTTATNATAGAGTATATAGATGAGAGGTATCCNTATCCGCCTTTATTGCCAGTTAGCCCAGTTGATAGAGCTAAAATAAGATTAGCCTTAGCTTCTCTAGAAGTTGATATTGTTCAACCTGCAGTGGATCTTGATCAGTCAATGGGAGCTCGAACTGAAAATAGCCAAAGAAAGAAATTAAGATCAGCATTAAATGCAACTTCTGATTTATTCTCAGTGAATAAATATTTTTTGAGTGAAGACTTTACCATTATAGATTGTGTGCTCGGCCCTATACTTTGGAGATTAGATTATTTTAATATCAAATTAAAGAATGATCATAAGCCTATGCTAGATTATATGAAAAGGGTTTTCGACAGACAGACATTCCAAGAAAGCCTTACAGAAGACGAAGAGGAGATGCACTTATAGTGCTATCTTGAATTATTGGAGATCAATCCAATGCCCGGNCAATTAAATATTGTTTCAACTCCNATTGGTAACTTACAAGATATAACGTTTAGAGCAATTGAGGTTTTGAAAAGTGTCGATCTAATTCTTGCAGAAGACACCAGGGTTGCTAAAAAACTACTCAATCACTATGCAATAGAGAATAAAATCGTATCCTTCAATCTGATTAATGAGAATCAGAAAACACAAACTTTAATTAAAAAATTAAAACAGGGGGAAAATATTGCATTAATTGCTGATGCCGGAACACCCTTGATTAGTGATCCGGGCTATTTCCTTATTCGATCTGCTCGAGAAGAATCAATAAAAGTTGTACCCATACCGGGTTGTTCAGCTGTAATAACTGCACTAACTGCTTCAGGTATTTCTTCAGATAAATTTACCTTTTATGGTTTTCTACCAAAAACTAAAGCAAAACGATCTAAAGAACTAATAAAATTCACTAACAGACCTGAAACATTAATTTTTTATGAGTCTGTTCATAGAATAGTTAACACTATTGAGTCAATGAAAGAGATTTTCGGTGAACACAGAAATGCAGTCCTTTGCAAAGAGATGACAAAACTCCATGAAAGTTTTTTAGGCAGTAATTTATTAGAGATTTCTAATTATTTATTAGCAAACCCTGATAGATTGAAGGGTGAATTTACCATTATTGTTCAGGGTGAAAGCAATGCAAGTATTGATTATGAGAAAATAGATTTTATTTTAAGCCTCCTAGCACCTGAGATGTCATTAAAAAGTTCCGTCAAGATTTGTGCAAAGATTACAGGTTTTTCTAAAAAAATAATTTATGCTCATGCCTTAGAAAAACAATACTAGTGCTTGTTTTTTTTATGAAGGTGATAAATAATTCACTCGGAGTTGGTCAGACAATCGCCAAATAATTAATTTGGAGGAAAGTCCGGGCTCTAACGGGAACGATGCCAGGTAATACCTGGAAGGCGTGAGCTTCTGGAAAGTGCAACAGAAAATAAACCGCTTTAGTAAAGTAAGGGTGAAAAGGTGTGGTAAGAGCACACCGCATAAATGGTAACATTTATGGCATTGCAAACCCCATCGAGAGCAAAACCAAATAGAAGAGCTATGATAACCCGTAATCGCTCTAGGGTAGGTTGCTAGAGGTGCTTGGTGACAGGNATCCCAGATGAATGATTGTCCAAGACAGAACCCGGCTTATAGACCAACTCCTTTTCTCTAATCAGAGCGATTTTCTAATCATCTTTAGGTTGACATAATTTACCAATAAACTATAGTGTATTGAAGTGGTAAAAAGTGGGATATTTACTGTGATCCTATTGTTATATATGATGTTTAGAGGTTTGAATAAAATTAGTGTTGATGCTAAGGGTCGGGTTTCGATTCCTACAAAATATAGAAATGAATTAATTAAAATTTCTAAGAATGAACTGATTTGCACAATAGATCTAGATCACTGTCTTTTATTATATCCATTAAAGCATTGGTTAAAAATAGAAGAGAAAATAATGAAATTGCCAAGCCTTGATAATTCCAGTAGGCAACTACAAAGATTACTTGTAGGNCATGCAGTTGAAATAGAAATAGATTCTTCATCAAGAATTTTAATTCCTTCAGAGCTAAGAGAATTTTCAAAAATTAATAAAGAAGCAATGTTTATAGGTCAGGGTAAACGATTTGAAATCTGGGATTATTTTGCTTGGACTAAGTCTCGAGAGAAATGGTTACAGAAAGAAAAATTTTCCTTACCCAAAGATTTTGAGATGTTGTCATTATAGAAATTAGGAGAAATGATGGTAGATTTTGCTTTTGTAATAGATGATACAGCTGATCAGAAAGCCAATATCAAGGTAATTGGGGTTGGTGGAAGCGGCGGCAATGCGGTTGGTCATATGATTTCTAAGGGGATGGAAGGTGTCGATTTTCTATGTGCTAATACAGATGCTCAAGATTTAGCACAATCCCATGTCGCCACAAAGATACAAATAGGAATAGATACCACCAAAGGTTTAGGNGCTGGNATGGACCCGGGTATAGGGAGTGAGTCAGCAAAAGAAAGCAAGGACACAATAGCAAATGCAATANCTGAAACAGATATGCTATTTATTACAGCAGGTTTTGGAGGTGGCACNGGGACTGGAGCAAGNCCTGTTATAGCTGAGATTGCAAAAGAGCTAGGGATATTGACAGTTGCCGTAGTGACTAAACCTTTCAATTGGGAGGGTGATTTAAGAGCTCAATATGCTGAAGAAGGCATAAAAGAATTAGAGAAACATGTCGATTCTCTCATCATAATACCNAATGATAAATTACAATCTTTGGGCAAGAAAATTACCCTAGTNAATGCTTTTGAGGCTGCGAATGATGTTTTACTTAATTCTGTACAAGGTATCGTTGAACTTATTACTGTCCCAGGTTTAATGAATCTTGATTTTGCGGATGTTAAGAAAGTGATGAGTGATAAAGGCAGAGGAATTATGGGCTCTGCAGTTGCTTCTGGGCCTGATCGGGGTCGAAGAGCAATTGAAGAGGCAGTGAATAGTCCTTTATTGGAAGATATTGATTTGGAAGGAGCTCAAGGAATTTTACTCAATGTTACAGCAGATGAAGATCTTGAAATATCAGAATTTGATGAAATTGGTGGGATAGTCAAAAGTTATGCTTCAGATCAGGCTAAGGTTATTGTTGGTACTGCTATCTCGAAGAATATGAATGATTCAATTAGAGTCACTATCGTTGCAACTGGTTTAGGTGAAAGACAATCTAAGAGCAAGATAGTGGATAAAACTAATTTTAGTAATTTTGATAGACCTATAACTGAAAGAAATCCTTTAAGAGAGACTAAGGATCTATTTGAAAATAAGGAAGAAAAGACTATTAGGAAACATGAAGAATTAGAAATACTTGATGTCCCTCAATTCTTGAAAAGACAGGATGCCTAATTTCAGGCTTTATCTATTTTATAAAACCTAAATCCTTTAGCTATGTTCAATGCATTACATGTCCCTGTCCTTGCTAAAGAATCCACAACGGCACTGATGACCAACACAAAGGGCTCGTATCTAGACGCTACAGCTGGATTTGGAGGTCACACGCAATTAATTTTAGAAAGTTTAGATAATCGAGGGCATCTAATAGCAGCTGACAGAGATCAAGACTCAATTGCTTATCTTAAATCTAAATTTTCTCACCCTCAACTTACTGTTCTTAAAAGTAATTTTAGAGGCTTGAAAAAAGAAATAAAACAATCAGGTCATTCTGTTGTATTTGATGGAATCATAGCTGATTTGGGTGTGTCATCACATCAATTAGATTCTAAAGATAGAGGTTTTAGTTTTAAGAAAGATGCTGAATTAGATATGAGAATGGATCAATCAACTGGGATTTCAGCAAAAGACTGGATCAGTACAGCAGCTGAAGATGAGATTTCAGGAGTAATTTGGAAGTATGGAGAAGAGTCATACTCAAGAAAAATTGCAAAAGCAATAATAGAACAAAGAAACATTAAGCCATTGAGTAGCACCTTAGAGCTTGCTGATCTTATTTATCAATTAAAAAAACATTCTAGGAAAAAAGAAAAAAAGCACCCAGCGACTAAAACATTTCAAGCAATTAGAATACATATTAATGATGAACTTGAGGAGTTAAGATCATTATTAGATTTTAGTTTAGAGTGTCTAAAGCCTGGTGGAAGAATCGTTATTATTAGCTTTCATTCACTTGAAGATCGAATTGTTAAACGCTTTTTTAGAGGTAATTCTAGGATAGATCCAAATTTGTCCAAGTTGCCAAACATTGAAGACACATCTAAATTAAAAGTTATTTTAAAGAAAATAAAACCTTCAAATGAGGAGATCAAAGTCAATCCAAGAGCACGAAGTGCGATATTAAGAGCCGCTGAGAAAATAAAATGAAAGAAGAGCTCAATTGGTATAAGTGGCCTTTATTTTGGTTTTTAATGGTTGTTGTTACTGCAACTTATGAAATAGATTTACATTACAAAAATAGAGAGCTATTTAAGCAATATCAATTATTAGTCAAACATAAAGATCAGCTTGAAATTGAATGGAAGGAACTTCGTTTGGATCTCTCTGAACTCACATCTGGAATGAGTTTAGAAAAGGAAGCTAGTGAAAAGGCATTAATGCAGCTGCCAGATTCTTCAAAAATAAAAGTATTATCAATCAATGAAGATAAGCAGTAATAATTTAAGGCTTATTAGGAANCGATTTATTTTTCTGAGCATTATTCTTATTGCTCTAATCGTTATTCTTCTGTCTAGATCATTTTATCTACAATATATGGAGTCTGATTTTTTAAATGCAGAAGGGGACAAGAAACATATAAAAACTCTCCTCATTCCATCAAGTCGAGGCACTATATATGATCGAAATGCTAACCCTTTAGCTGTCAGTATCCCAGTGAGCAATTTGGTGGTGGANCCAAAGATCTTTTTATCTTCAAGTCGATACCAAGAGTTGTCTAGGTCTTTGGCTTCAATGTTAGAAATGAATCATTCAGTACTTGATCAAGAGATAAAGAAAAGGTCATCTAGAAGATATTTTATCCTCTCCAGAGAGCTAGATAAAGATCAAGTAGCTTTAATTCNTCGCCTAAAAAAGAGAAATTATTTNTGGTTAGAAAAGGCTTACAAAAGGTTTAACCCTAATGCTGAGGTGACAACACAGATCATAGGGTTCAANGATAATAATGATCAAGGTCAAGAGGGCTTAGAGTATGCTCTCAATGATTATTTGTCAGGNCAAGATGGAAAAAAGAAAGCGATTACTGANATTGGTTTAAATACTATTGAAGATGTTGCAATCATTAAACCAGCTAAGCAAGGGAAGGATTTCCATGCGA
>JGI24815J26687_1000358_pt1 | contig 11185 bp, 10 predicted proteins | sample METZYME_3_150m_FD_26687 | JGI IMG/M metagenome (IMG submission 26687) | reverse complement strand
CCCACAGATGCGGGGTGGAGCAGTCTGGCAGCTCGTCGGGCTCATAACCCGAAGGTCGTAGGTTCAAATCCTACCCCCGCTACCATTTTTGGTTAGGCCCCGTCTGGGGCTTTATTTTTGTTGGAGAGGAATGAATAGTTTAGATAGTAAAATTAGAGAACAGATTGAAAAATCCATTAATTTAATTGGTTATGAATTAATGGAAATAGAGTGCAGCCCTAATAAAAGAGGGCTAAAAATAGTTACTTTTATCGATCATTGTGATGGCATTACAATGGATGATTGTGTAAAAGCCACTAAAGTCATTACTCCTATATTGGAGTTAAAAGAAGATGATGATTATTTACTAGAAGTTTCTTCACCTGGTTTAAATCGTAAGTTAATCACTACAGAACACTTTGATAGATTCTTGGGAGAAACAGTTAAGGTTAAGCTTAATAATAAAACAGATGGCAGGATAAACTTTAAGGGCCAGTTGAAATCAAGAATGGGTAATAAAATAGAAATTACTGAAGATAACCAAGACATTATAATTGATATCGATTTGATAGATGTATGTCGAATCGTTCCTAACTATAAATAACGAGGAAAAAAATGGCAGCAGAAATTATAAAAGTTGTTGATGCAGTCTCTGAAGCTAAAGATGTTGACAGGGAGACAATATTTGAAGCAATTGAAAGCGCACTTGCATCAGCTACAAAAAAGAAATACACCGATAACATGGATGTAAAAGTAGATATAGACAGAGAAACGGGTGATTATAAAACTTATAGGCAATGGATGGTATTTGCTGATGATTCAAGAGAGTTAGAGGATCCTGACGTTGAATTAAGAATGATTGATGCTGTAGATGTTGATAAGGATGCTAATCCTGGTGAATTTGTTCGTGAAGAAATTGAATCTGTTGATTTTGGGAGAATAGGTGCTCAAATAGCAAAACAAGTGATTGTCCAAAAAGTCAGGGAAGCTGAGAAACAAAAAACTATCGAACTATTCAAAGACAATATAGGAGAACTTGTCAGTGGTGTTGTGAAACGGATGGATCGAAATGGTTTTTATATTGACATCGGCAATAATGCAGAGGCCTTTCTGCCCAGACGTGAGATGATTCATAAAGAAGCAATAAGACCCCAAGACAGGATCAAAGCAATATTAAAAGATATTAATACTGATCTAAAAGGTCCACCATTAATTCTTTCTAGAGTAATGCCTGAATTCTTAATTGAGTTGTTTAAGATAGAGGTCCCTGAAATTACACAAAATCTAATTAGTATTGAAGGAGCTTCAAGAGACCCTGGGTTGAGAGCAAAAATCGCTGTGCATTCAGATGATAAAAGAATTGATCCTGTCGGCGCCTGTGTGGGTATGCGTGGCTCTAGAGTCCAAGCAGTTTCTAATGAACTCAATGGTGAACGAATAGATATTATAATGTGGTCAGACAATACTGCTCAATATGTTGTAAATGCTATGTCGCCTGCAAATGTTGTTTCCATTGTTGTCGATGAAGAAAATAATAGTATGGATATTGCTGTTGAAGAATCAAAATTATCACAAGCTATTGGCCGAGGAGGCCAAAATATTCGTTTAGCCAGTGAACTAACAAAATGGAAACTTAATGTCTTGAGTGAAACTGAAGCATTAGAAAAAGATGACCTAGAGCTCAAAGAAATTTCAGATCTGTTTGTTGAAACTTTATCTGTAGGAGAAGATGTTGCTACTCTCTTAGCCCAAGAAGGATTTGCTAGTATAGATCAAGTAGCCTATGTTCCGGTCTCTGAACTAGAAAAAATTGATGGATTTGATGAAAAACTAGTCAATGAATTAAGAGAAAGAGCTCAAGATCAATTATTAATTGAAGCAATCTCTACAGAAGAGAACCTTGATAAACATGGACCGGAAGATGACTTACTATCTCTTAAATCAGTCACTGATGAATTAGCATATGCTTTAGCAAGATCAGGTATTTACAATAAAGAAAAATTAGCTGATCAATCTGTTGATGAAATCATTGAAATTGAAGGGATGGATGAAGATCTTGCTGGAGTAATTATCATGGAAGCAAGAGAAGACTGGTTTAAAGATGATCAGAATAATGTTTAATAATTAGAGAAGATTTATGTCAAACACAACAGTATCTAAACTTGCAATTGCATTAAAAATTAGTTCTGAAAAACTAATATCACAGCTTAATGAGGCAGGTGTTAATGTTGATAAAGAGGCAGACGAAATAACAAATGATCAAAAAATGTCACTTCTTAATCATTTAAGAGGCAGCCATGGAACAAAAAAAGAAATTAAGTCGCCCTCAAAGTTAACGGTTAATAGAAGATCGCAAAGTGAGTTAAAACTTTCAGGTGGATTTGGAACATCCAGAACTGTCAATGTTGAAGTTAGGAAAAAGAAAACCTATTTAAGTAAAGAATCATTAATGGAAGAAGCAAGAGTTGATGATTTAAAGCAACAAAAAGAAGAAGAGAAATTAAAAGAAAAAATAGCTAATGAAACACAAGATAATATTTCTAATGAAGTTGTCGAATCCACACAAGATACAGTAGTTGCTAAACCAGATCCTAGAATAGACCTTGACATCCAAAATCAACATACAAAATCTTCGAAAAAGAAAAAAAAGAAATCTAAAACAGCCAGAAGAGAAGATCCATTTAAAATGGAAGAACTACATGTTAAAGGAAAATTTAAACGTAAGAAGAAAAGACAAATTAGGCGATCAGTTAACCCTGCATCCTTAGATCAATCCCATTCATTCGAGAAGCCAACCACACCAGTAGTTAAAGATATCATGGTACCTTCTTCAATTTCACCTCAAGAAATTGCTCAAAATCTTGCTATAAAAGTTAATGAAGTATTATCTGTTCTCATTAAGCAAGGCATCATGGTTACAGGTAATGATCATATTGACCAAGACACTGCTATCTTAATTATTGAGGAATTAGGTCATAAGGCCACACCAATGGATGAGAGATCTGTAGAAGACTCAATCTTCAATGAACAAATTAATGATAATGATGCAATTACAAGGCCGCCAGTCGTAACAATTATGGGTCATGTGGATCATGGAAAAACGTCTTTATTAGATTATATTAGAAAATCTAAAGTCACAGATAGTGAAGCAGGAGGTATAACACAACACATAGGTGCTTATACAATTGATAGTGAAGGAAGACAAATAACATTTCTTGACACACCGGGTCATGCTGCTTTTTCTCAGATGAGATCCAGAGGTGCTCATATCACTGATATTGTCATTCTTGTTGTTGCTGCAGATGATGGAGTCAAACCACAGACAAAAGAAGCAATAGAACATGCAAAGATGGCAAATGTTCCAATTATTGTCGCTATCAATAAAATTGATAAGCCTGAAGCCGACATTGAAAAAGTCAAAAATGAATTAATGACAGAAGAAATATTACCTGAAGAGTTAGGCGGAGAATATCTATTCGTTAATTTATCTGCACAAACAGGGGAGGGCATCAATGAACTACTTGAATCAATATTGCTTCAAGCGGAAGTTCTTGATTTAAAGGCACCTCATGAAGGTCGACCAATAGGTTCAGTAATAGAGTCTGGATTTGAAAGCGGTAAGGGAGCTGTAGCTACCATCCTAATAAATGAGGGCAAACTTAATAAAGGTGATCTAGTGCTTGTTGGTGAGGAATTTGGACGAGCTAGATTATTACTTAACGAAACAGGTGAAGAACTTATTGCTGCCACACCTTCAATGCCTGTGCGTCTATATGGATTGTCATCAGCCCCAGGTACAGGCGAAGAGATGAGGGTTGTAGAATCTGAACGCCAAGCTAAAGAAATTATAGAGATCAGAAAAGAAAATAGAAAACAAAATATCTTAAATGATAAACAAGCTCTTAGAATGAAAACTTTTATGGAAAATAATGGATCCAATGATAAAAAAGTAATCTCTTTAATGATTAAAGCAGATGTTCAAGGTAGCTCTGAAGCAATAAAAGATTCATTAATGAAACTTGCCACTGATGAAGTGGAGATAGATATTGTTTCAAATTCTGTTGGCGGTATTACAGAATCAGATATAAATCTAGCCGAAGCTTCAAATGCCTTCATTATTGGTTTCAATGTAAGGGCCGATAATACAGCTAGAAAAATAATTAAAGAAACCTCCATAGACATTAAGTACTACAGTGTTATTTATGAAACTATCGAAGATATTACTAATATGATAAGTGGTATGAAGTCGCCAGTCATGAAAGAAGAAATTTGTGGTATCGCAGAAGTTAAAGATATTTTTGACTCACCATCGTTAGGTAAAATAGCCGGTTGCTTAGTTATTGAAGGAACTGTCATAAAATCAAANCCTGTCAGAGTACTAAGAGATAATACTGTGATCTATGAAGGTGAATTAGAGTCACTAAGACGATTTAAAGATGATGTTAAAGAAGTAAAATCAGGAACAGAATGTGGAATCGGTATAAAAAACTATAATGACGTAAAAGTAGATGACCAGATTGAATGTTACAGGATTGTTGAAAGTAAATAGTTAAATGGCTAATGAATACTCAACAACCAATAGATTAGAAACAAAGATACAAAGAATAATTAGCCAAGTTATTCTCCATAAAATTAAAGATAAACGACTTCAGCGTATTAGTATCGATGAAATACGTTTAAGTAGAGATTTAAGTTTTGCTAAGATTTTTTGTTCAACTTTACACACAGATGAATCTTTTGAAACACTTGAAAAATTGCTGACAAAAGCATCTGGGTTCTTTAAAACTGAAATCAGTAAATCATTATCAATTAAAAAAGTACCAAATTTATTATTCATCATAGATAACCATGAAGAATATGCTAATAAAATTAATTTGCTTATAGATAAAGTCGTAAAAGATGACAAAAACAGTAAATAACATTAGTGGAATTCTTTTATTAGATAAACCAACAAATATCTCTTCAAATAAAATTTTACAGAAAATCAAAAAATTATTTAATGCATCTAAAGCGGGGCATTGTGGAACATTAGATCCACTAGCAACTGGGTTATTACCTATTTGTTTTGGTCAAGCAACAAAAACTGCGACCTATTTGACTAATTCTTCAAAAACATATCGTGTCACTGGACAATTTGGTATCAAAACAGACACAGGAGATATTGACGGCCGAATTATTAAGACAAAGGACTTTAGTCTCCCAAAGTCTTCAAAACAAATAAACACAGTTCTTCAATCCTTTATCGGTGAATTAAACCAAATTCCTCCAATGTACTCAGCCATCAAACACAATGGAAGACCTTTATATAAATATGCTTATAAGGGTGAAACTATTCAAAGAACTCCTAGAAAAGTTTTTATAAAAGAAATTTCTCTGAATTCATATTCTGCTGACTTAATTAATATAAATGTACATTGTAGTAAGGGAACCTATATCAGAACTCTCATTGAAGATATTGCAGAAAAAATGAATGCATTTGCTACTGTTAAAAATCTAAGAAGACTCTCGATTGAAGGGTTTAAAGATGTAAATATGAAGACTTGGGATCAATTAAAAGAGTGTGAGTCTCAAAATGAATTACTTAATTATTTAAAGCCACTCGATTATGGTCTGAGTCATTTACCAACAATAAGATTAAGCCAAATTGAATCTGCACACTTTAGCTTTGGTCAAAAGCTTTTATATAAGGTTAATAATGAACATCAACATCTAATACATAGAATTTATGATGAGAATAATTATTTCATTGGTCTTGCTGAAGTAAATAATGGCAATGAAATTAAACCCAAGAATGTTTTTAAAATTAATTAATGTATTCTCTTGTTGTTGTAATGATTAATCTATGTAGAATAGCGACTTGAAAATAACAATAAACGGAAGTAATGACTTTAACAACCGAGAAAAAGAAAGAAGTTATTGAGAAATATAAAACTTCAAACGATGACACAGGATCTGCAAACGTTCAGGTTGCACTCCTATCTGAGAAAATTGATTCTTTATCAAACCATTTTAAATCACATAAAAAAGACAATCATTCAAGAAGAGGTCTTTTAATGATGGTTAATAAAAGAAGAAAACTACTGGATTATCTAAAAAGTAAGAATTTTTCAACATACAAACAACTAATTTCAGACTTGGGATTGAGAAAGTAATATTTCTAATAGAGCAATAGGGCTCTTAATAGAAAGGAAAAATAGTGAATCAAATATCAAAAGAGATCATTATCAATGATCAAAAAGTTACAATTGAAACAGGAAAAATAGCAAGGCAAGCAAACGGATCAGTTTTTGTCTCATGTGAGGGAACATCAATATTAGCAACTGTTGCTGCAAAAAAAGATGCGTCACCGAACCAAAGTTGGTTTCCTCTTTCAGTTAACTACCAAGANAAAACTTANGCTGCAGGGAAAATACCTGGTGGATTTTTTAAAAGAGAAGGCAGACCTTCAGAAAAAGAAACATTAATTTCAAGATTAATNGACAGACCCTTAAGGCCATCATTTCCNGATGGTTTTTTAAATGAAGTACAGGTAATTATTACCGTAGTTAGTCTCAATCCCGAGGTTCAAACAGATATCTTATCAATGATTGGTGCTTCTGCAGCATTATCAATATCAGATATACCTTTCAATGGTCCAATAGGGGGCATAAGAGTTGGTTATATAGATAATAAATGCGTTATTAATCCCTCAGTGAGCAACATGGAAAACTCAAAACTTGATCTTATTGTTGCTGGAACTAAAGACGCCATTCTAATGGTTGAATCTGAAGCTGAAATATTATCAGAAGAAATTATGTTAGAAGCAGTAATGGCTGGACATAATGAAATAAAAAATGTCATTAACGGTATAGAAGAATTAGTTACTGAGGCTGGTAAAGATAAATGGATCATTAATGAAATAGAAAAAGATGAAACTCTTAAAAATAAAATTGAAGGAATGGCATCAGATAAAATAAATGATGCTTATCAAATTGCTGACAAAGTTTCTAGACAGAATGAACTTGATCAAATTAAATCTGACATCGAAGAAAAAATCCTTGAAGAGTCTGAAGAATATGAATCATCTGACATAAATGGTGAACTTAAAAAAATTGAAAAAGACATTGTTAGATCTAGAATCCTTAACGGTGAACCTAGAATTGATGGCAGAGACACAGAAACTGTTAGAGACATTACAGTAGATCTAAATCTTTTAGAAAGAACCCATGGTTCAGCTCTATTTACTCGTGGGGAAACACAAGCACTAGTAGCGACAACACTTGGTACAGAAAGATTTTCACAAATTATCGATGCACTCGAAGGTGAATATAAAGATAAATTTATGCTTCATTATAATTTTCCACCATATTCNGTTGGAGAAACTGGTTTTATAGGATCACCAAAAAGAAGAGAAATAGGTCACGGAAAACTTGCCAGAAGAGCTTTAGAAGCAGTGCTTCCTGATATGACAACATTTCCATACACAATTCGTTTAGTTTCTGAGATAACTGAGTCTAATGGATCCAGCTCTATGGCTACTGTGTGTGGGTCAAGTTTATCCTTAATGCAAGCTGGTGTGCCTATTAAGACTCATGTCGCAGGAATAGCCATGGGCTTAGTTAAAGATGGTGATAATTATAAAGTTCTAACAGATATATTAGGAGATGAGGATCACCTAGGAGATATGGACTTTAAAGTAGCAGGAACCACAGATGGTATAACAGCACTTCAAATGGACATAAAAATTGATGGGATCACTAAATCAATAATGAAAGATGCTTTAGAACAAGCTAAAAATGCAAAATTGCATATTCTAAACATTATGAATGAAGCAATAAAAGAACCCTCTACAGATTATTCTCCCTATGCGCCTTCAATAATTACAATTTCTGTCGCTAAAGATAAAATTAGAGACGTTATTGGTAAAGGTCGGTGCTACGATTAGATCATTAACTGAAGTTACCGGCGCTCAAATTGATATCAATGACGATGGCCTGGTAACAATAGCGTCNGTTGATCAATCATCAGGGCAACTGGCAAAAGAGAAAATTGAACTTTTAACAGCTGATGTTGAAGTTGATAAGATCTATGAAGGTAGAGTTTCTAAAATTATGGACTTTGGTGCTTTCGTTACCATCCTTCCAGGAAAAGACGGTCTTGTTCATATTTCTGAAATTTCTAAAGAAAGAGTTGAATCTGTAAATGATGTCCTGTCAGAAGGCCAAATAATTAAAGTTAAAGTAATAGAGATAGATAAACAAAGAAGAATAAGGCTATCAATGAAACGCATTGATGATGACGCTAAATAATCTAACGACTATCTTTAAACTGCTTTTCTGTAATTTCTCGTCTTTCCTGTGCTTCTAATGTAAGACTAGCAACTGGTCTGGCTTCAAGTCTTTGCAAACCTATCTCTTCTCCTGTTTCTTCACAATAACCAAAAGTCCCGTCATCTATTTTAATTAGAGAAGTCTGTATTTTTCTTATAAGTTTTCTTTCACGATCTCGAGTTCTTAGTTCAAGGCCAAACTCAGATTCTTGGGTGGCTCTATCATTAGGATCAGCAAGAGTGTTACTGTCATTTTGCATATGATTGACAGTTTTTTCTGCTTCTTGTTCTAGTTGGTCTTTCCAAGAGTTAAGAATTTTTTTGAAATGATTCAATTGTCTTTTAGACATATATTTTTCTTTAACTCTCAACTTATATGGCTTCATGCCAAATTGTTCAATGAGTGAGTTATTATTTAAATTAATTTTCTTTTTTACCATTGTATAAATCTGTGTAGAAAAAAGCTGATTATACTTTTGATTTTTAATTTGTGAAGTTTTTTCGAAAAATCTTTTTATAGATTTATTTTGGGTTTCCAGTTTTTATTTTTATGTTGGAATTCAACTTCTGTATAAATACCACCTCTGACGTTAAATTTAGAACGCACATTTAAGTACCTTGGAGAAAAAGCATCTTTTATATGATTAAATATTTGATCAGTAACAGCTTCATGAAATGCTCCTACATTTCTATATTTTGCTATGTATAGTTTTAGGGATTTAAGTTCTATGCAACTGAGGTCTGGAACATACTTGATATAGATTGTAGCAAAATCAGGCTGACCTGTTTTAGGGCATAAGCAAGTAAACTCAGGAATCTTAATTTTAATAATATAGTCTAATTCTATATTTGGATTTTCAAATCCATCTAAATCGCTTGAAGTAATTTCTAAGCTCATAAATTTACCTTAGTCGTCGAATAAATAATGTATATATATTCTATTTAATTTAAAATGAACTAACTAATTTTATAGTTTTTTATGCGACTAAGTAAAATTAAACTTTCAGGTTTTAAAACATTTGTTGAACCAACAACGCTAACCCTACCTTCAAATTTAGTTGGCATAGTCGGTCCGAATGGCTGTGGAAAATCAAATGTGATTGATGCTGTGCGTTGGGTTCTGGGTGAATCNTCAGCAAAATANCTTCGTGGTGAGTCGATGTCAGACGTTATATTTAATGGTTCAGCAACACGTAAACCTGTAAGTAATGCATCAATAGAACTTTATTTTGATAATTCTGATAAAAAAATAGGTGGCGAANTATCACAGTACAATGAAATCTCAACTAGAAGAGTTCTATCANGAGACGGACAATCAGAATATTTTCTTAATGGCACTAAATGTAGAAGAAAAGATATTACAAATATATTCTTAGGCACCGGTTTAGGACCAAGAAGTTATGCAATTGTTCAACAAGCCATGATCTCAGGGTTAATTGAAGCTAAGCCTGACGAAATGAGGGTATTCATAGAAGAAGCTTCTGGAATTTCTAAATATAAACAAAAACGTAAAGAAACAGAATCAAGAATCAAGAATACTCGTGAAAACCTAAATCGTCTTAATGATTTAAAAGAAGAAATTGAAAAACAAATAAAAAGATTAAAAAAACAATCTAATGATGCTGAAAGATATAAAAAACTTAAGCTAAGAGAAAAAGAAATAGATGGCGAAATTATTTACATAAAGATATTAGAGATTGATAAAAATATTGAGGCTAATAAATCTAACTCGTCTAAATACCAAGAAGATTATGATAGTCAACTAACAATACTAAGAAAAGTTGAAGCAGATATAGAAGAACTGCGAATAAAAAATAATGAAACCAATGAGGTGTTTAATTCAAAACAAAAAGATCATTTTCAAATTCAAGCAGACATAGCAAGATTAGAACAATCAATAGAGTACGAAAAAGAGTTAGAGTCCCAAAAATCTGTTACCGCTGATGAAATAAAATCCGAGCTAAAACGTTTAAAGTTAGAATATGAAACAGACATATCTGAAATAAAGTCAAAAACACAAGAACTTGAAACAATGTCTTTATCATTCAACCAAGATAAATCTAAACTACTAAACCTTAATAATCAACTCAAAGAGATTAATGAACAATTAGAAAAAACCAATATTGAAAATGAAAATATCAAAAATGAATTAAATGAAATCAACACTGTCTGTGAAAAAGAAACAGTAAAAGTTAATTTATTACAAAAGCAACTTTCAAATCAAGAACAACAAAAAACTATCATAGATAATCTTCATGCCCTAGAGAGCTCATTTGCATCGCTAAGACACAAATTAAATGATGAGATATCATCATTATCCAGGCCAATCATTGAATCAATTGACCAGAAACTATCCTCTTTCGAAAATAAATTAGTTGCTCTAACTGGAGAATTAGAAAGTACTGAACGTGAAATCATAGAAAATGAAAAAGATTTATCAAAATCAAAAGAATTACTTAATGAAAGTCAGCTTACTTTTGAAAGCTTATCAGCAAAGAAACAAAAATCAGAACAACAAAAAAATCAACTTTCTAATCAAAAAAATACCATTTCACAGAAAACTAGTAGTCTCAATCAAAAAGTTCAAAATCAAGAGCTTAAAGTTGAATCACTAAAATCATCTGAGATTGCTCTAAAAACAGCTATTCATCGATTAGAAGCTCAAATAACACAACTTAAAAGTAGATCAGAGAAGATTAATAAATCATCAGACGATGACGCTAAAGTTAAATTAGAATCACTTCTTAATACCAGCCTTGTATCAGAAAAAGAACTAGATACTTCCAGAAAAGAATTAGAGGAAAGTCAGTCTATTCTAAGAAATTATGAAATTGATCGAACAAACATTAACAGTCTTGTCAATCAAGCACGAGAAGATCTTCAACAATTCAAACTAAA
>JGI24815J26687_1000348_pt1 | contig 11339 bp, 11 predicted proteins | sample METZYME_3_150m_FD_26687 | JGI IMG/M metagenome (IMG submission 26687) | reverse complement strand
AAAGCCTATGGTGGTGGTCCTGGAATGGTTATGCAAGCAGAACCAATTTTATCCTCTATTGAGAAGGCAAAAAAAGAAAGTAAAAATAATATAAAAACAGTCTTTCTTACTCCACAAGGGGAACAATACACACAAAAACATGCTGAAGACTTTATGCAAGATAATGAAATCATAATAGTATCAGGTCGTTATGAAGGGTTTGATGAGAGAGTTATAGGCCTTACAAAAAATTCAGTTGAGGTATCTATAGGGGATTATGTTTTATCCGGTGGTGAAATAGCGTCTTCAGTAATTATTGATTCTATTACTAGATTAATATCTGGTGTTTTAGGTGATGATCAATCTGCAGCTCAAGACTCATTTACTTCAGGCCTTTTAGATCATCCACATTACACAAGACCCGAAATTATTAGGGATAAAGAAGTGCCCAGTGTTCTTCTTAGTGGGGATCATAAAGCCATAAAACGTTGGCGACTTAAACAATCGATTGTGACCACTTTTAAGAAGCGGCCAGATTTATTAAAGAAGCGAAAGTTAAGTAAAGATGAGCAACAACTACTAGATGAATATTTAGAAGAATTAGATGAATAAAAGTTAACAACTAGTTTAGATTAATATACAATTCAGGCCTTGATTTAAAGGAATCAGTAGAAATGAACATTATTGAACAAATCGAAAAAGAGCAACTAAGAGATAACATCCCAGAATTCAACCCTGGGGACACAGTTGCTGTACAGGTCCGAATAAAAGAAGGGACTAGAGAACGCCTTCAGATTTTTGAAGGTGTCGTTATCGCTAAAAAGAATAGAGGCTTAAATTCATCTTTTACAGTACGAAAGATTTCCAATGGTGAAGGCGTTGAAAGAGTCTTTCAAACACATAGTAAGTTAATCACTGAAATTACAGTTAAGCGAAGAGGCGATGTCAGACGTGCAAAACTATATTATCTTAGAGAAAGAAGTGGTAAATCTGCACGAATTAAAGAAAAAGTCTAAAGAATATTGTCAGTGACAATCAAACANATAAAAACTCTTTTTTCTTTATTATCTATATTCATAGTATTAAATATCTCAGCATTTGAAATGCCTGAGATTGATCTCCCTGATGGTTTCCAAATTAATGTATTTACCGATGAAGTTCCAAATGCACGATCGATGACTCTAGGTGATGAAATGATTTTTGTTTCAACAAGATCTGAAGGAAAAATATATGCAATAACCAATTATCAGGATAATCCTAAAGTTTTTGTACTAGCCTCAGGACTATATATGCCCAATGGGATAGCATTTCATGAAAATGACTTATATGTGGCAGAGATACATCGTGTGTTGAAGTTTGAGAATATTGAAGAGTCATTAAATGGTTTAATTCAAAATAATGATTCCAACACAAACGTTCTAAATTATTCAGTTATCAGTAATTACCCTAAAGACCGGCATCATGGGTGGAGATATATAGTTGTTGGTCCTGATAAAAAATTATATGTACCAATTGGCGCTCCTTGTAATGTTTGTGATGAGGCTGGCTATGCTGTTATTACTAAAATTAATCTTGATGGATCTAAGAAAGAGATTATTGCCACAGGTATTAGAAATACTGTAGGTATGACTTTTCATCCTCAGACAAAGGAACTTTGGTTTACCGATAATGGCAGAGATATGTTAGGTGACGATTTGCCTCCTGGTGAACTTAATAAAGTATCTTTCAATGGAGAACACTTTGGCTTTCCTTTCTGCCATGGTTCTAAAGTAGTTGATCCACAATACGGATCTTTAGGAAGTTGCAGTGAAATAACAGCTCCCGTCCAAGAACTCGATGCTCATGTTGCCCCACTTGGATTAAAATTTTATACAGGAACTATGTTCCCAAAAGATTATCACAACCAAATATTTATACCTGAACATGGTTCATGGAATCGATCTGAAAAGAGTGGTTACCGAGTCACTTTAGTAAAATTAGATCAAGATCAGGCAATTTCTTATGAGACTTTTGCATCAGGTTGGCTTAAAGATGAAGAATCTCTGGGGAGACCAACTGACTTATTGGTTTTACCTGATGGATCAATGTTATTAAGTGATGATCAAAACGGTGTAATTTATAAAATTACCTATAATCAAGAAAACTAGGAGTAATGATGAAAATAAAATCAATAATGAGCAAATTTGGTAAATTTTTAGATGCCACGGGATTGTTTGCAAAACGNTTAGTGGTTTTCATTATCCTTCTAATCTTTATAGGCGCTTTATTTTCATCTGGTTCAGGAGACCAACAAACTGAAATACTTGATGGCTCAATTCTAAGTCTTGACCTTCAAGGGTATTTAGTAGAAGAAAAAACACAATCTGAGTTCGAAGCAGCGTTTGCTGAATTTTCAGGAGAATTAACTAACGAAACACTTGTTTCTGATGTTGTCAGTGCCATTGAGATGGCAAAAAATGATGAATCAATATCATTTCTCCTTTTGGAGATGGATGATTTCCTTGGTGGAAGCCCTACTAAACTTCAAAATGTTAGTGATGCTATTAGAGATTTTAAAGAATCAGAGAAAAAAGTTATTGCTTATAGTGGCTATGGCTACAATACGCCCCAGTATTATTTAGCGTCACTTGCGGACGAGGTTCATATGCATGATTATGCAGCGATTTTTATCTCTGGGTACAGATCTTATCGAACATATTATAAATCCTTCTTTGATAAATTTTATATTGATTCGAATGTTTTTAAAGTAGGGGAGTTTAAGGCCTTCGTTGAACCCTATTTCAGAGACAACATGTCAGATGAATCTAGAAATAATATCATCGAATGGATATCTGTTTTATGGTCCAGTTATTTAGAAGAAGTTGCTTCTGCTAGAGAGATTGAAATTGAAACCCTAGAAAAATATATTCAATCATTAGACGTGGTAGCAGATGAATCTAACGATGATCTAGCGGTTGCATCNTTNGATATGGGTTTAATAGATAAGCTNAGCAATAAACGNGAATTTAGGGATTACCTATACTCTTTGGCTCCAGGTGAAGAAGACAATGAAATTAATATTGTTGGTAGGAATGATTATCTGAATATCTCTCAAATAGAATCCGATTATCAAATCGAAGAAAATAATGTGGGACTAATCATTGCAACAGGCGGCATTGTTGATGGATCAGCAGGACCTGGAAGTATTGCTGGTGACGATTTCATAAAACTCATAAGAGATGCATATGAAGATGAATCAGTTAAAGCTTTAGTTTTAAGAGTTGATAGTGGCGGTGGAAGTGCGTACGCATCTGAAGTTATTGCTGACGAGCTAGAAAAATTTAAATCATCTGGACGTCCAATCGTAGCCTCTATGGGCGGTGTTGCGGCATCAGGAGGTTACTATATTTCTGCTCCAGCTAACCAGATCTTTGCAGAACCTCATACAATTACAGGGTCAATAGGAGTCGGTGGTTTTATCCCTACTTTTGAAAGAGCTCTTGACCAAATCGGTATCCATGAGGACGGCTATTCAACAGTTGACACAACCACGTCAGTGACAAAGACATTGACAGAGAAAGACAAAAAATTAATGCAAAGTGGAACTGATCTAGTCTATAAAAAATTCATAACCAAAGTAGCTGAAAACAGAAACATGACTATTGNTGAGGTTGATAAAATTGCCAGAGGCAAAGTATGGATTGGTCAGAAAGCTTTGGAAATAGGTTTAGTGGATCAATTAGGCACACTTGCTGAAGCNATTNATAAAGCAGCAGAATTAGCTGAACTAGAAAAAGACACATTTGGNATCAAGNCCATTGACCGAGAAAGTCAATTTGANAAACTATTTGGGATTCCTATAGCTAAANCTGTTATTGGAATAATGAAGATTATGGGTATAAATTTAAACAATTCTAATCTAAAAGTGCTTAATAATCTTAGTAATAGCATGGACGAACTTAATTCATATAATGATCCAAGAGGTATTTATATGAATTGCTTTTGTGAGTTAAAATAAATTAGATAAGTCCAGCTTCAAGTCTGGCAGCTTCTGACATCATTTCCATACTCCAGGGTGGGTCTAGCACTAGCTCAACGTTAACCACCTTTATTTTAGGTAAAAGTTCGATTCTTTCTTTAATGTCTTCGACTAACACATCAGCCATACCACAACCGGGTGCTGTTAGCGTCATATCAACTGACACGCAATAACCNTCTTTGTCATCTTTTTTAACTTCGCAGCTATAGATTAAACCTAGGTCAACCACATTAATGGGAATNTCTGGATCATAGACAGTTTTCATTTGTTCCCAAACTTTACTTTCAAATTCACTATCAGATATATTTNTAGGTATGGAAGGAAGTGGTTCTGGTTTTCTACCAATAGAATCAGCGTTGATTCCACTAATTCTAAACATTCCTTCAGAAGTATACACCGTATAAGACCCTCCCATTGCTTGCATTAATTGCACTTCTGTTCCTTGTTTAAGAATGTGTTTTTCACCATAAGGAACTGAAATAACATCNCAATCCCTTAAAAGAGATATCACTTCATCATTGTCCATATAATTAGTCATGTTTTAGGTNTTCTATTAAGTCTTTGGCTGTTGTCCACGGAAGAAGAGCACAATTAATTCTAGAAGGGTAATTTACAATTTCATTTAGACAAGANATATCATCAGTAAATACATCTAAATNAATGTTCCCATTTTTAATGCCATTCATGACATCATCAATGATGTATAGACCNTCATCTATAGATAATTCATTAATAGTTAGTGTCATTAATGAAGCAGAAGCTTTACATATAACGCAACTAACACTCTCAAACATGAGATATAAATTAGATGTATCACTAGATAAATAAAGAGAGATCTTATCCCCACACAAGGGATTATAACCTTCTCGTGAAATGGAGCTNGTTTGTGGTTTTCCAAAATTATGTGGCCGATGACCATGTTCTAAGATTGTTGTTTGGTAGAGATTTTCCATAATTAACTCAACATATTAATTGCCATATCAAGAGCTTCAATCATTACATCAACTTCATCTATAGTGTTATAAAAACTGAATGATGATCTAATGGTTCCTGGAATTTGATAGTGATCCATTAAGGGCATTGTACAGTGATGCCCAGTTCTTACAGCAACTGCTTTTTGATTAAGTATTGTGCCAATATCATGTGGATGTAGGTCCTTAATTATAAATGAAATAATTGATGACTTATTAGTTGCTGTTCCTATGATTTCAATATTTGGTATAAGCAATAATTGATTGAGAGCATAGTCATGAATTGCCATCTCATGTTTCAGAGCCATATCAAGATTAAGGTTGCCTAAATAATCTATGGCATTTCTGAGTCCTACAGCACCAGCTATATTTGGGGTGCCAGCTTCAAATTTATGAGGTAACTCGTTGTAGGTTGTTTCTTTAAATGTAACCTTAAGAATCATCTCACCACCATACTGATAGGGACTCAGGTTATTTAAGCACTCTTCTTTACCATAAAGAACACCAATACCAGTTGGACCATATAATTTATGACCTGAAAACACATAGAAATCACAACCAAGTGATTGCACATCAATATCCATATGAGCTACTGCTTGTGCACCATCGATTAAAGTAAAAGCCCCAACTGAATTAGCCATCTCTATTATTTCTTTTATTGGGTTAATGGTGCCTAGAGTATTAGAAATATGGACCATCGATATAAAGCGAGTTCTTTTATTAATTAACTGTTTTAGAACGTCAAGATCAATTTCACCGTTTGTATTGATTGGAGCAATTTTTAATTTAGCACCTGTTCTTATACAAAGTTCCTGCCAAGGAACTATATTTGAATGATGTTCCATTGTTGTAATGATAATTTCATCATTTGTATTGATTTGATGTGTGATCGAATTGGCAACCAGATTTATGGATTCAGTTGACCCTTTAGTAAGAATAATCTCGCGATCGTGAGAGGCATTGACAAATTGTGCTATTGATCGTCTTGATTGTTCATATTGTTCTGTGGCTCTAACACTAAGACTATGAACACCACGATGTACATTTGAGTGATCATTTTTGTAATAATTACTTATCGAATTAATTACGCTTATAGGCTTTTGTGTTGATGCAGCATTATCAAAATAGATTAATGGTGATCCATTAACTTCTTGTTTCAATATAGGAAAGTCACTTCGTATTTTTTCTACATTAAAGATTTTTTCTAATTTTTGATTCATGACCGGTCTTCGATATAGTTAAAATTATTTTGGAGGAGTGTTTTTATCTTTATGTTAGTTATTTCATTTATTAATTCTTTTATAAATGAGCCAATGAGATATTGTTTTGCATCTATTTTAGATATGCCTCTTGATTGAATGTAAAAAAGTTTTTCTTCATCAATAGAGCCAGATGTCGCACTATGTGAACATTCAGTATCATCATTGTAAATCTCTAAAATAGGTGTAGTTGATATTGTTGCATCATCTGAAATTAACAAATTTTTATTCTCCATTAAGGCGCTTGTGCCTAAAACATTCTCTTTAACTTTTACTTTCCCATAAAATACACCTTTTGATTCATCATTTAGAACGCCCCTAACTTTAATTCTACTTTTAGTTTTATTATCCTTATGTTCAATTCTTAGCTGATTACCTGAATGATGATCATCAGAAGGAGTGAAGAGGGCAGAGTAATTAAATTCTGATTTCTGGCCATTTAATTCTGCAAGAGTATTAGTAGCCGATGTTTGGCCACCAAAATCCCAAGCAAAGAAATCAACCTTACTATTTTCTGCCATTTGAGCATTATGTTTTGAAAGAAAGTGGCCGTCTCTTTGTTGTTGAATCAACTTATAAAATTCTAAATGAGAACCTGTTTCACAGAAAATTGTCATAAGGTGACTAATTAGTGATTTGGTAGACGGCTTGACGTGTTCAAAAATTTTTAAGGCACTATTTTCTGCTAAATGGATGTGCAGTCTAGGAGCAATAATTGAATCATGGTGAGAATGATTGATAATATGTATTTCAGTGTCAACTTTTTGATTCTGTAGAGTCTTTATAAACAAAGTATCAGAGAATATTATGGAATTTATATCAGATAAAAAAGAAGTTTGTTGATGATTACCTGGTTCAAATAATGTTTTAAAAATATCTTTATCTTCAGTTTTACTAAATATCTTAATATGATCTGGTAAATCAGATAATGTAGAGTATTCTCCATTATGAAAATGAATATAGATGACATCATTATCAGGTTCTATATCATTGTTTGACAGTTCTTTAGAATCAATACTATTCAATGTTTCTCTGTTAAATAGTAGCTCTAGCAGAGAGTCAATCTTGGTGTATTTCCATTCATTATCAGTGACACTAGGAATGTTATGCTCCATAAACCGATCAAATGATTTCTGCTTAAAGTCCTGGAACCAGTCTGGTAATTTTGTTGATGATGATAAATTGAGATCCAACTTACTATCATCAAATAGAGATTTTATTTTTCTTGAGTTAACCATTCATAACCTTTCTTTTCTAACTCATTAGCTAATTCTTGATCTCCTGTCTTTATAATTCTCCCATCAGAGAAAACGTGAACATAGTCTGGAACAAGATAGTTTAAAAGTCGCTCATAGTGAGTAATAATAATAGTTGACGAATTTTCACTTCGTGATGAATTTACTCCTTGTGCTACTATTTTCATTGAATCAATATCTAGTCCTGAGTCTGTTTCATCCAGTATTGATAATTTTGGATTTAACATAAGCATTTGCATAATTTCATTTCGTTTTTTCTCTCCACCTGAGAACCCTTCATTCACACCCCTTGAGAGAAAACTCTGATCCAAGCCTAATTGGTCTGCTTTGCTTTTAAGTTCTAATAAAAATTCATTTGCAGGAATAGCATCTAGATCAAAGAATTTTCTTTGGGCGTTGATCGCAGCTTTTAAAAATGCAGTATTTGATAACCCTGGAATCTCTATGGGGTATTGAAAGCCTAGAAATAGTCCGAGATTTGATCTCTCATTAACAGACATCAATGTCAGATCTTTATTCAGGAATTTAACTTTGCCACTTGTAATAAGGTAATCTGGATGTCCAGCTATTGTTTTGGCTAACGTACTCTTTCCTGATCCATTTGGCCCCATGATTGCATGTGTCTCACCTTCTTTTACTATGAGGCTTAATCCATTTAGAATTTGGTTACCATCTGTTGAAACAGATAGATCAATGATTTCTAGTATTATTTTATTATCAATAGCCATCTTTTATGAAAGCTGGTTACTAGCCAATAGCTCCTTCTAAATTAACCTGTAAGAGTGCTCGTGCTTCAACAGCGAATTCCATTGGTAGTTCTTTAAGGACTTCTTTACAAAAGCCGCTAACAATTAATCCGATAGCTTCTTCTTCATCTATGCCTCTTTGTTGACAATAAAAAAGCTGATCGTCTGAAATTTTTGAAGTTGTTGCTTCATGTTCTAAAATTGATGTTGAGTTCTTGACATTGATCGATGGGAAGGTATGAGCTCCAGATTTATTTCCAATTAATAATGAATCACATTGAGTNTAGTTTCTAGAATCAGAAGCACCTTTAGCCATTGATACTAAACCCCTGTATGTGTTTTGAGATTGTTTTGCTGAGATGCCTTTAGAAATAATTTTACTTTTTGTGTTTTTACCTAAATGGACCATTTTAGTTCCAGTATCAGCTTGTTGCAGATTGTTTGTAAGTGCGATTGAATGAAATTCGCCTTTGGAATTATCACCTCTAAGAATGCAACTTGGGTATTTCCAAGTAATGGCTGAACCTGTTTCAATTTGAGTCCATGAAATTTTTGAGTCTTTGCCTCTGCAATCACCACGCTTAGTAACAAAATTATATATACCCCCTTTACCTTGTTCGTCTCCCGGATACCAGTTTTGAACAGTGGAATATTTAATCTCAGCATTATTAAGTGTTATTAATTCAACCACAGCTGCATGTAGTTGATTCTCATCTCTCATAGGTGCTGTACAGCCTTCAAGATAGCTTACATAGCTGTCTTCATCGGCAATGATTAATGTTCTTTCAAACTGTCCAGTTTTTGCTTCATTGATCCTAAAGTAGGTGGATAATTCCATTGGGCATCTTGTACCTTTTGGAATATACACAAATGTACCATCAGAAAAAACTGCTGCATTTAGAGCCGCAAAAAAATTATCACGATATGGAACAACTTTGCCTAAATATTTTTTTATTAATTCAGGGTGATCTTGTACAGCTTCGGAAAAAGAACAAAAGATTACACCTGCCTCAGCAAGTTTTTCTTTAAAAGTGGTTACCACAGAAACACTATCAAAGACAGCATCAACCGCGACTCCTGCAAGTTGTGCTCTTTCGTGTAGTGGAATACCAAGTTTTTCATATGTTTCTAATAATTTTGGATCTACTTCATCAAGTGATTTTGGAGCATCTGATTGCTTGGGTTGAGAAAAATAAGAGATTGATTGATAGTCAATTGGGTCAATATCCAGTTGACTCCAATCTGGAGATTCTAAAGTTTTCCAATACGCAAATGCTTTTAATCGCCAGTTTAATAAAAACTCAGGTTCATTTTTCTTAGATGAAATGATACGAATGACATCTTCATTAATTCCTGGCGGTAGTGTGTCAGAGTCAATTTCTGTGGTGAATCCAAACTCGTAGTTTTTATCTAAAAACTCATTTATTTCCTTATTTTGTTGTTCACTCATGATGACAATCAATGATTAGTTGTGTTGATGGGTATGTTCGTGCTCAAAAAATGCTTGATTCTCTTAGGTCTTATTAAATCCATTAAGGTTAAGTCATCAAGTGAGTTAAAGACTTTTTGATTAATTAGTTGCCAGGCATTACCTATTTGACAGAAATCTTGAACAGAACATTTATCAGTATGGCTAGCACACTCAGTTATTGATAAATTACCTTCCAAAGCATTTAATAGGAGTGCAACACTGATTTCTTTTGTATCACCATGAAGCGAATAACCACCCAATACGCCTTGTTTTGAGATAACCAGTCCTTTTCTGTTAAGTTGTTTAAGAAGTTTCTGAACTGTTGGAAGTGCTATGTGTGTAGATGATGAAATTTCTTTAGCTGTAACATAGTTGTCATGCAATGCCAGATTAGCAAGAATCAAGACAGCGTAGTCAGTCATTTTTTTTATTCTAAGCATTTTACCTTCAACCGTAAATGATATAGGACTATTTTAGTCCACTTTTAANCTAATGCAACAAAAAAGGGGAGTAATACTAAAATGAAAACTATGTGTATATACTTTTCTTTCGATATAATTACGATAAAAATATAGGAGATAATAATGGATCTTAGTTCACTTAATTCAATAGCTCAATCAATGGTAGCTCCAAACAAAGGGATATTAGCTGCTGACGAGAGCACGCCGACTATAGGAAAAAGATTTGCAACTATTGATACAGAATCAAATGAGAAGAATCGTCAAACCTATAGAAATATGTTATTTACAGCTCCAAATATCTCAGACTATATCAGTGGAGTTATCCTATTTGATGAAACCATCAGACAAAACACAAACGATGGTACTCCGTTTGCAGACTACCTAACTTCTTTAGGGATCGTGCCTGGAATTAAGGTTGATAAAGGAGCAAAGCAACTGCCTATGTGTGAAGGAGAATTAGTCACTGAAGGTCTTGATGGACTTAGAGATAGGCTTGCTGAGTATTATGAATTAGGCGCACGGTTTGCAAAATGGAGAGCTGTATTGAGCATTGCTGATAATAAACCAAGTCAAACTTGCATAGAGGTGAATGCCCATGCTCTTGCTAGATATTCTGCTTTATGTCAAGAAGCAAAGATAGTGCCAATAGTTGAACCAGAGGTTTTAATGGACGGCAATCACAGTATAGATAAATGTTACGAGGTTACTGCGAAAGTTCTTGATAGTGTCTTTGACTCTCTGCGTGAGCAAAGAGTTTCTTTGAATGGAATAATCCTCAAGCCTAATATGGTTATATCAGGTGCTGATGCAAATGATAGAGCTGATATAAACACTGTTGCTAGCGCCACAGTTAAATGTTTGACCGAGCATGTACCTGATGAAGTTCCAGGTATTGCCTTCCTATCCGGTGGTCAAACCTCAGAAGAAGCCACAGCACATTTAAGTGCTATGAATGAACATGGACCTCATCCGTGGCAATTGTCTTTCTCTTATGGACGAGCTTTACAAGCTCAACCACTAAAGGCTTGGTCAGGTGAGACCAATAATATTAATGCCGGACAACAGGCATTTATTAAACGATCTAGACTTAACAGTTTAGCTAGAACAGGTAACTATAATCCTCAAATGGAAGAAGTTGTTTAAAAGTATTGTTGAATGAAATTTCTGAATCACATATT
>JGI24815J26687_1000347_pt1 | contig 11370 bp, 9 predicted proteins | sample METZYME_3_150m_FD_26687 | JGI IMG/M metagenome (IMG submission 26687) | reverse complement strand
TCTATTTTTTTTAAACGTATTTTATGGGGCATGCTTGCCGTAATTCCGCTTACTTCAGCTGTGATAATTAATTTTGGGTTTATGGGATACTTTGGGATTGAACTCAGTCATATTACGGCGATTTTATCATCAATAATCATTGGGGTTGGTGTTGACTTTGCTGTTCATTACATTGCCCAGTTCCGTCGTCTTTCCCGAACTATTGATGCAAATAAACTAAGCAGGGAAGTGATAGATGATGTAGGTTATCCCATTATTCTGGATGCAGCATCCAATATGGGTTTCGGAGCGTTATTGTTTTCCACATTTGTCCCAATTCAATACATTGGTGGGCTGACGGTTTTTGCCATGGTATCCACATCGATCGGCACATTGACGGTTCTATCTGCTTTGACAGAGTTGCTGAAACAGCGATTGATTGAAAGAAATGTATAAAATGAAAAAGTTTATCTTTTTTTCAATTTTTGGATCAATGGTTCTTGCTCAGACCGGGTTGGAAATTGCTAAAATGGTTGATGAAAGGCTTACGCCAAAGGACATGTTTAGTAAAACCAAAATGATTTTAACCAATTCTAAGGGCCAGTCTCGAACAAATGTAATGATCTCCAAATCAATGGATGGAAATAAAAGACAGATCATATGGTTTTTGGAACCGAAGGATGATAAAGGTGTTTCTTTTTTAAAAATTGAGCATAGTGATCAGGATGATGAAATGCGTATGTGGCTTCCGGCATTTAAGAAAATCCGACGAATCTCATCGAAACGAAAAGGGGATGCCTTCATGAGCTCAGATTTGAGTTATGAAGATCTTTCCAGTCGCGATCTCACAAAAAATGAATACTCCCGTCTTGATGACGAGATGATTGATGGCAAGGATTGTTATGTATTAAAAGTGATACCAAAGAAAGAAGCTAAATCTTCTTATTCAAAGCATCTATCGTGGATAGAAAAATCTTCTCTAATGGCGGTGAAAGAACAATCTTATGATAAACGGGGTGAATTAAAGAAAAATAAAGCATACACACACAAAAAATTAAAAGAGTATTTTGTAATGGAACGTATCTTTGTGGAAGATATTCAGAAAAATCATACCACAGAAGTAACCTTTTTGGATTTACAGGTAGATACCGGGATTGATTATAATTTGTTTCATGAAAAAAATCTAAAACGAATTCCTAAAATGTAATGGTATATCGACGAGATTTATCTTCTTTATAAAGGAAAAAATGAAAAAATTATCATTATTATTGCTATCATTTGCAAGCGCTCAAATAAACTACTCTGGTGAAATCAATCCCTCAGTGATGATCCGGAAATCAGATCAATCTCAGATCAATCTTCCGTTTCGTATCGCTACACTTGAGGGTGGATATACTTTTGGTAGTGTAGATTTAAAAACCAGTATAGCAATAGAACATCGCTGGAATACGGGTGAATCAGTTTTTAACCTGCGGGAAGCTTATCTTGCCTATTACCCTGATTGGGGCGAAGTCAAATTTGGAAAACAGATTCATGCTTGGGGTGCGGTAGATGGGAATAACCCAACCGATAATCTAAATCCTTATGACTATTATTACATGTTTTCGCCCGGCACAAAGAGAAAGCTGGGTACGCTATCATTTTCAAGTAAAATATATGTTGGAAATTTTCAACTGGAAGGTATCATTATCCCGAAACACGAAATTAACCGAATGCCTTATGGTGAAAAGGATTTTCCGCTCAGTATGCCTGTTAAGCCGTTTGTTGAATACGAAGTAGATAGAGAGATGGAGCTTGGGTTCCGGGTTCAAAATTCTTCCGTATTAGGGGATGTAGGATTTGCTATTTTTAACGGGAATGATCGAGCGCCGAGCCTGTTGACGGCTAATGTGACTTTTCAGGAGGGCGTGCCGCCGGTAGTTGATCAGATGAATTTGGGATATCGGTCCACAACAACTTGGGGATTTGATTTTGTCACATTCATCGGTGATTTTACGCTCCGTGGAGAATCATCTATTTTTAAAACAAGGGCTCCCTTATTAAGCATCAANCTTTTTAAGATTCCACTGGATCTATATGAATTGCACCAGGAGGTTACTTACGCTCAATCTGTTTTTCAGGTTGAGTATACTACCGCTTCTGATATAACTATTTCGGGTCAGTACATTGCTAGTAATGTGAGCTCGGAAAGTTATGAATGGTTTCATACCTTATCCGTTGAACTGGTTCAATTACCCAATCCAACTTTCAGGCCAGGGATGGGAACGCCCTTTGCTATGTTTACCGATAAAGCNATCATGCTGTCCTCGAGTGGTGTAATGATGGATGATCGTATGGAATTAAAGGGTTCCACAATTTTGAATATGGATGAAAGTGGTTATATGTTTACTGCTTCTATTGGATATTCGCCCTGGATCAACTGGAAAATTGAAACAGCTATTGTGCAGTTTAAGGGTGAAAAGGATGAGCCAGAAAACGCATTTACCAAGATGGAAGATTTTTCTCATTTAAGGCTCGGGCTGTACTATAATTTTTAACCCTTTAAATTCTGGTATGACCAGATTAATAATATTTATTCACCTGTTGGGTAATTTTCTTGCTGCACAGCCAACTGGACGGACAATCATGGAAAAACTAGATCAGATTAAAAAGCCCATCGATATCCAAACGCGTATTAAAATGACCTCAATATCTATGAAGGGGAAAAAAGAAAGTAGCCGTTCAAGAGTGTTAACAAGTTTGGAAAAACGGTATGAAGACGGCCAATATAATATGAAATCCTTGCTGAGGTTTTTGGAACCTAAAGAAGTTAAGGGGACTGGTTTTCTAACTTGGGATAAAATTGGGTTCGATATGGATGATCAATGGTTATATATACCGGCCTTGAAAAAAGTAAAACGGATACGGGCAGCAGATAAAAATCGCAGTTTTATGGGTACAGATTTTAGTTATGAAGATTTATCCGGTCGAGAACTAGATGCGGATGAATATGAATTAGTTGGCGAAGGAATCATTCACGGAACTGAATGCTACCAGATAAAAGCTAAGCCTAGGGAAAAGGGGACTCAGTACAGCGCTAGAATTGTTTGGGTAGATAAAGAATATTATTTGATGAAGCGGGTGGAATTTTTTAATAAAAAACAAAATCGTTTTAAAATTTTAGATATTCCCACACATGTTAAAAATGGTGATTATTGGACTGCTACCAAAATGGTAATGGAAAATTTAAAAAAGGCCCATCGTACAGAGTTAGAGATTCTAAAGGTCGACTATGACCAGGGTCTAAAGGACAATGTTTTTACAGAGAGTTTTCTAAAACGATAGTATTTCAATTTTATTTGTAGAGACGTTTTATTGTGTTATAGCACATCCTTTGGTTTCAAATACTTTACGAGCAGCTTTTTTTTCACCTCGCACATTATTTAATTCTGATGCTACGATTCCATCACCCATACCAATACCTTCAGTCCAAAATTCTTGATCATCGCTTTCTTTAATTCTTTCCTCCTGGGCAATTACCAATTCTTTCTCACGCTTTTCTAAAAATTTTATTTCATCATTTAGTGTTTGACAGTCGTATTGTTCATAATGCAATCCAGAAATATGTGCACCTTCAATTTCTGAAGGTGGAGTTGGTGCGTTGTAGCAACCAATAATAAAAACCGTAATAAAAAATAGGACTGCTTGATGCCTAGTTAATTTTTTCATTTTTTGCTTTATTGTTTGTAACCGATAGAATCGAATGGATTGATCAATGTTGTGGTAATATTTTTTAAATGAGCACCAATTCTTTTTAAATACCTTGCATATAAAGTGACAGCCGCCGTTTTAGAAGGAGATCCAAAATCAAGTTGACCACTTAATACACTGTTCACTATTTCATCAGATTTTCCTGTCAATTGCTCGTGATAGCCTTCCTTCATATCCTTGGCAATATTTGTGTCTTGTTTATTAATGGCTTCGAGCGTTTTATCGAATCTCAATTGAACTTCATTTTCAATTGCAGTCAGGTCTTCTGAAATTTCTTCTGAAATAATTTGGGTGGGGTGATTAATTGCTAGATCAAGGATATTCTTACAATAATCACCTATACGTTCAATGTCCACTACCATGTTGATTAATATTAGTCCATTGGCTATATCGACTTTTTCTGACTGTACGGAATAATGGGTGAGTACTTTTCGGCGAACTTCCTGTTGAAATTCGTTGATTTCTTTATCCCTCTTTTTTAATTCTTTAAGTGTTTCAATATTGTGTGCTTCCCGCAGATAAATAATAGCCTGCGAAAAAATATCTTTTGAAAGTTCAAGCATTTCACAAGATTGATCCCATGCTTGCTTAGATAAATCGTTTGCTCTCCAAATATTTGTTAATTCTTTCCACATAGCATAGCCTTCCTAATGATTAAAAAATTATGAATATAACTGGGATGAAATGAAGTAATATGTAAACAATGATAAAAAGGGTCAAATTTTTGGATGATACACTAGCTATTTCACCGACCCATTCTGCCAATCGAATTGGAATCTCTCTAAAAGGATATAGCATAACTATACCAAAAATGTTGAAAACTAAATGGGAAAATGCTACTGTCACGGCGATATCATTTTGTGTTGTCATGGCAGCTAATAAGGCAGTTACAGTCGTACCAATATTGGCCCCTAAAGTATAGGGGAAAAGTTGGCGAATGGTAACAACACCGGCACCTGCGAGCGGTATGATCATAGAAGTTGTAATAGAGCTGCTCTGAACTAAGATTGTCATTAGAATACCAAATAATAAACCTGTTAAAGCATTTTTAAATAAATAATCATTAATAATTATCTCGAGCTGGGTTAAAACTAATGAACGCATCGTTTTGATGAGTTTTGTTAGAGCAAAAAACATCAGAATAATCGAGAAAACCATCAGCATAATGTGAGTATAGGGTAAGTAAGAAAAGAGATTATCAAAAACATCGATAACAGGATCAATCATGGCTTTCAATGGATTAAAAGCCTTGTAGCCACCTGCACCAGAAAATAAGACTTCCATTTGAACAGCGACGCGTGTGATAATATTATAATAAATCTCCAGTGGGAATAAGACTATTACAGCAAGTATATTAAAAAAATCATGAACAACGCTTGATGAAAAAGCACGCTTAAATTCGATTCGATTGGTAATATGCCCAAACGATACAAGTGTATTTGTAATGGTAGTGCCGATGTTTGCTCCCATAATAATTGGCACTGCACTTTCCAAGTTCAAGGCGCCACCCGCAACAAGCCCAACAACGATGGATGTTGTTGTTGAGGAACTTTGGATCAGACTTGTTGCTACTATTCCAATGAGCAATCCAGCAAAGGGATTGGAGGTCATTTGAATTAATGTTTCGGCAAACCCTTTCCCAAAAAGTTTAAAGGAGTGGCCTAATAGTTTAATGCTTAAAAGAAAAATGTAAAGGGTAAGAATTACAACGCATACTTTATAAATTTTTTTTAATAATGGATTATAAGTAAGTGCAGCCAAATTCTTACTTTACTTAAAGATTTCGTGTGGAATTAATGATTTTCCATCATTTCTAGATGCAAATTTTAATATATAAATCAAGTGTAATAATATAATTATTACGCAGATTTTGAAGAATTAATTACGCAGTGGTTTGCCTTTTTTTAACATATAGCGGATACGATCCTGGGTCAGAGATTCTCCCGCCAAGGAGACAAATGCTTCACGTTCAATGTCCAGAAGATACTGCTCATCTACTGTTTTAGTTAATCCAGCTTTATCGCCTCCAGTGAGAACAAAAGCCAGTTTTTTGGCAATGAATTCATCATGGGATGAAATTTTTCCTTGAGCCTTAAAGCCTTTTAAGGCCATGGCCATGGCCGTGCGTCCACCTGTACCGGGGAGTTTTAAGTCATCTCTGTATTGGGGCGGCTTATAGCTATCATTAACCATTGCCAANGCTTTTTGTTTGGCGGCCAGGATACGGTGGTCATTATTTATAATTACCGTATCAGATTTTAACAAGTATCCCAAGAATTTTGCTTCGTCAGCACTGGTGGCCACTTTGGCAAAACCGATTGTCTCAAATGCTTTTTGCGCTACCTGAAAGGAATTAATACGACCCTTTCCACTGTTTTCCATTAGGTTCAAAATCAAGCGCAGATTTCCACCGGCACCAGGAATCAGCCCTACGCCCACTTCTACAGCGCCGATATACAATTCACCTGCTGCCACGCGATGTGCTGCCGGTGCTATCAATTCAAATCCGCCACCTAAAGTGAGGTGATGAGGCGCGGCTACAACAGGTGCTTTGGAAAAACGTATCCGCTGGGTCAAATCCTGGAGCTGCTTTATGGTATCGTTCATTTGATCCCAGGCGCTGGCTTCTATGGCCTGAATCATATTTGCCAGGTTAGCTCCAGCACAAAAATTGGCTCCTTGATGGCCGATCACTAAGGCCTGATATTTGTCCGCTTCTAGTAAATCCATCCCATCGCTAATGGTTTGTCCCAAGGAACCGTCAATTGGATTCAGTGTAGGCTGAAGTATAGAATGAAATTCCACGTTTAGAACCCCATCCCCTAGGTCAATCAGACTGGCGCTCCAATCTTTTTTAATTATATTTCCGCCGGTTTTATGCAGGTTTAAATTGATAGATTTTTCACTCTGCTCTTCTGTTTTTACAGTAGAGGATAAAACATCAAAATAGGTACGGTTTCCACCTTTGATTTCATAAAATGATTCCCGACCCGAAGCCAGCATATCATTTACCCATTGAGGAACTTTTCTACCTTCTTTTTCCATTCGTTCAACCGATTCCCGTACACCAATTCCATCCCAAACTTCAAAAGGACCAGATTCCCATCCATAACCCCATTTCATGGCGTTATCTATATTGATAATGTCATCACTGATTTCGGGTAAACGGTTGGCAGAATAGATCAATGTCCTGGATAATATTTCCCAGAAAAATTTACCGCCTTTGTCATCACTATAAGCCATGGCCTTTAACTTCTCATTTGGAATCTGCCTGTCTTTTGCCAAACGGAAGCCATCAAAACGGACTTTTTTCTGGGGACCGTATTCACCAGTTTTTAAATCAACAGAAAGGATGCCTTCATCAGTTTTTTTATAAAATCCTGCTTTGGTTTTCGCACCTAGATTTCCATTGTCCACAAGTTTTTGAAGGAAGGCTGGTATTTTAAACTCTTCCCGTTCTTCATCATCAGGCAGGTTTTCGAAAGATGTGTTTGATACATTAATCATTGTATCTAGGCCTACCACGTCTGCAGTTCTGAATGTGGCGCTTTTCGGTCGACCAATAACCGTACCAGTTAATTTATCCACTTCTTCAACTGTTAGGCCATTTTTCATAGCCGTATTCATAGTGACTGACATACCCAAAACACCAATACGGTTACCGATAAAGTTTGGTGTATCTTTTGCGTGTACGATTCCTTTCCCAAGAACGTCCTCACCAAATTCGGCGATCATTTCATAAACGGCTTCATCGGTATCTGGCCCCTTGATTAATTCCAACAGACGCATATAACGAGGTGGATTGAAAAAATGAGTGATCATAAACCTTTTTTTCAGATGAGCTGGCAGTACTGAAATCAAATCAGACAAAGGAATTCCAGAAGTATTGGATGTCATGATGACAGATTCTTTCAAGTGCGGGANAATATTATTATATACGGCATGTTTGATGTCAAGGCGTTCAGCCACAGCTTCGATAACTAGATCAACTTCATTCAATTTTTTCAGATGTTCATCATAATTGCAGGGTTCTACCAAATCAACATTTTTTGGCTTATACAGCGGTGCCGGTTTCATTTTAGTAAGGCCATCCACACCTTTTTGCGCCAATTCTTGGTTGATATCATAAAGAAGGCCAGGAATACCGGCATTTGCAAAATGTCCTGCAATTTGTGCGCCCATTACGCCGGCGCCCAATACAGCGACTTTATCAATGGATTGATTCATGATTTCCTTAAATAGTTTATGGTCTTTTAATAATAGTAGCGATCCCTTGGCCGGATCCGATACACATGGTGGCCAGGCCCGTATGATAGTCGTGCTGTTCCATCACATTAATGAGTGTACCTATAATCCGTGCACCTGATGATCCTAATGGGTGCCCAAGTGCAACTGCACCACCGTTAAGGTTCACTTTACTGGCATCCCATCCACCTTCTTGAATCACGTAAAGTGCTTGAGCTGCAAATGCTTCATTCAATTCAATGACTTCGATATCGTCCATGGTCAAACCCGCTTTTTTCAGCGCTTTTTCCGTTGCGGGAATAGGTCCCATTCCCATGCGTGTCCAATCAACACCGGCCACTGCTCTACTTGCAATTGTTGCTCGGATGGTTAGCCCATTTTCTTCAGCCAATGATTGACTGGTGACCAGCAATGCAGCCGCTCCCAGTGAGAAAGGGCTACTAGTGGCTGCAGTTACCGAGCCACCTTCCACGAAAGCCGGATTTAAACTTTTGATTTTTTCAACGTCAGGTGTGCGTGGACCTTCATCTTTTTTGATTGTTTTTTCACCATAATAATCAATTGGGACCACTTCATTATCGAATTTACCTGCTTCCCAAGCAGCCAACGCTTTTTCATGAGAATGAATGGAAAATTCTTCCTGGGTTTGCCTGGATATATCGCCGTCATTGGCTAGATTTTCTGCTGTTTCACCCATACCTATATAATATTCTTGTTCTGCCAATTCCGGGTGAAAATCCGGAGCAAAACCGCCGGGGGGAATGGAAAACATATCTTCTACGCCAGCTGCAATAGCTACATCAATATCACCACTTTCAATTGCTGCGCTAACCTGATGCAACGCATCCATGGCCGAACCGCAAAAACGATTCACAACTTTTCCTGGTACGGACTGGGGTAAACCAGCCAGTACACTAACAGAACGACCGATTATCATGCCCTGTGGTCCTTCGGGGAAAGCACATCCCATGACTAAATCTTCTATCTGTTCCGGTTTGACTGCCGGGTTTCGATCCATTAATCCTTTCACAACCTGGGCAGCCAGGTCATCCGGACGAATGCCCACCATTTCACCATTTTTTACACCAATAGGCGAACGGGTTGCATCAATAACTACTGCTTGATTACTCATCTTAAACTCCTAATAGGGATATCCGTTATTATTATAAACATGTTTTGCAATTTTTCGTTTTAAGCTAATTACGTTGGTTTTTAATCGCATACGATCTTCAAATTCAGAAATTTTTTGATCCAGCAAAGGAGAGGGTGGCCCATCATGGATAGCAGTTATGGCAGTGTGAACGTTGCTCATGATTCGATTGGACATTTCTGTTGTGAATATTTTGGCGATATTAACCACATTGGGTTCAGGAGAAGCACTGGCCATGATTTTACGTGCACGGACGACCGTACTTTCAGCCGTATATATATCCATAAAAATATCGGCAATGATTTCAGTCAGCTGTTGTTCGTGTTTTAAATCTTGACCGTATTTGCATAATGCTTCATTAAAAAGATAGAGCGCAAATCGTTTCGCCGTTTCAATGGAATGGCATTCTTCAGCCAAAGTATCATCCTTAAGCTTCAGTTGGCCATTAGACATGAAATCTGAAATTTCTCTGATAGCCTCCCGAATAGGCAACTCTTCCATCAGTGCTTTTTTCATCATAAACCCGCTAATAATCTGGCGGTTAATTTCGTTTGTTCCTTCCCAGATTGGGTTGATCCGGTCATCGCGGTAAGCACCTGCTAAAAAGTACTCTTCTAAAAATCCATACCCACCCATTATCTGGAGCCCCTCATCAATAACATAATGGCTGGTTTCGGTACCATAAACTTTTACCATCGAAGTCTCGATAGCATATTTTTCCATAGCTTCGCCCATTTTGAAGTAATAATCCTTGCTAGATTGATCCAATTCATCGATCTCTGTCTGGAGAAGTCCAATCGTACGATAAATCATACTATCAGTAGCAAAGGTGCGAACGGTCATTTCTGCTATTTTTTTGATAATGGCATCAAAGTTTGCAACAGATTGGCCAAAGGCACGTCTTTCCTTGGCATATTGGGATGTGCGATTGATGATCTGTTTTGAACCGCCTAAACAGGATGCGCCTAATTTGAAGCGCCCTACATTTAAAGTATTAAAAGCGACTGCTGCGCCTTTGCCAACCTTATATAACAAGTTGTTTACAGGCACCTTGGCGTTTTGAAAGATCAGAGAAGTAGTGGAAGAACCTTTCATCCCCATTTTCTTTTCTTCGGCTCCAATCGAAAATCCTTCCGTATCACGATCAACTAAAAATGCAGTGAATTGATCACCATCCACTTGAGCAAACACGGTATATACTTCGGACCAACCTCCATTAGTGATAAATGTTTTTTCACCATTTAATATATAGTGTTTCTCATCCTTTGATAATTCGGCTGTGGTTTTTCCAGCGAGGGCATCGGAACCACCTGAAGGTTCGGTCAGCCCGTATGCGCAAAGGATCTCCCCTGAAACAATTCTGGGTAAATATTTTTCTTTCTGTTCTTTAGTGCCAAACCATATGATGGGCAGAGAGCCAATGCCAGTCTGGACGGCCCAAGCCACTGCAAAAGAAGGACAGTGGACAAGAGCCTCGGTAACGACTCCGATTGTGATTTTATCGAGATTTAAACCACCATATTCTTCAGGTACATCGATGCCAAGAAGTCCCAATTCGCCCATTTCCTTAATGAGTGACTTGATTAGGTCAGGATTATATTTTTCAATTTCCTCTTTTTGAGCCAAAATGCGGTCTCGGTCAAATTCCATAACCATATTATAGATATCACGGTGCTCTTCAGTAAAATCTTCCCGTGAGTACACTTTTGCTTCCGTGATTGGCTCAACCAGGAATTGGCCGCCAGTTATAAACTGTGTCATTGTTTCACTCATACCTATTTCCTCAAGTTTTCTTTAAAAGTCCCGCTAGGATAAAATCGCTAATAGTTTGGATATAATCCCTTGCACTGACCCCATGTGTGTCAAAAAGGGTAAACCAATTAATAGATTCTACATTCAGCATTATGGACATAGCTGTTATACGAATATCCAGTTTTTTAAAATCACCATCTTTTACACCCTTGGCAATAATTTTTTCAAGCACTTCAAGAAATTGAGAGTAAACTTTTTGGAGTTTTGCTCTAAAATCATCATCTTTTTGCGCCATGGACCAAAATTCAGTAAGAGCGATGAAGGGATCAGGATCGGATTCATACTGATCAATGAAATAATTAAAGAGGCTTTTCAATTGATCGGGGGCAGCTTGATCATTTTCTACCAAATGATTAATAGTAGCGCTATAACGAATCACCCAGAAATTGACTAAGTCCAGGTACATAGCCTTTTTGGATTTATAATACCAATAA
>JGI24815J26687_1000346_pt1 | contig 11377 bp, 10 predicted proteins | sample METZYME_3_150m_FD_26687 | JGI IMG/M metagenome (IMG submission 26687) | reverse complement strand
CTCGGNCCGCTCCTTTACGGCCTCTTCACGGTGTGGTATGACAGCAGAGTTGGGATAGCCAGCATCTGCGTCCTAATCGTCATCGGAGCGGTGATGATGAAGTGGGTCGATGTCGACGACGGTCGCCGTGCGGCTCAGGAAGAGGATGCACGCAACCGCGGCATCAGCCTCGAGTCCGAGTGAGCCTGTCGATGACCAGTGCGAACTCGAGCAGGACTAGCATAGGCCCGCCGACTAGGAAGAGCGAGAGCGGGTCGGGTGGTGAGAGCAGCGCGCCCACCAGCAGAGCGGAGAACCAGAAGACCCCGCGGTTTTCCGTGATTGCGGAGCGCTCGATGACATCGTAACGCAGCAGCAGTAGGGTCGCAAGCGGGACTTGGAAACCTAGCACGGAAGCGAAGTACAGTCCGATGATGAAGCCAATCCATGATTGCAATTGCCAAGTCGATTCGAGTCCCGATGCTGTTGCATCCTCCGAGAGATACTGCAAAAGCATCGGGACCAGTATCTCGTGTGCGTACATCGCCCCCAGCGCCCCTAGAGCCGTGGAGCCGAGGATGACGAACAGCAGTCCACCGAGGCCACCCCCAATCGGGACGAACTTCTTCCGGCGAGCCTCAGAGAGAATTGCCCTACCGTTCCACCCCATATCGCACATTAGGGCAAGTGCGACCAGCACCATACCGAGATTGAATGCTATCCTCAGTCTCAGGAGGACGACTTCCATCGGCTGGAGTATGATAATCTGAACGCCGTCCGGTTTGTAGCCATCTGCATGCCGCAGCCACTCAATGATGTCTCCTGCGGCCGGGTAGCCGCCGATGAAAGCCACTAGAAAAACCGCCACGATTAGGTAGAGCCTGCGATTCAGGTGTTCTACTAGACCTCGAAGCTCGGCTCTGGGGAAGATATCGACATGACCCTCGGCCATGTTGTGCCGTGGGCGTCCTGTTCGTGAATACATCGCAACATCAACTTGCGACCGCGCATCATTTTCTGGTGATGATGGTGAGCAGATCCTCATCCATGAGAACGTGATCCAGTCCGACACGCTGCCAGTCGAACTTGGCGCTTGGCCCCTTGACCCTGGCGTAGCGGAACTTGCGGACGAAGTCGCGGTGCAGTTTGACGCATACGTCGCGCACAGTGGAGGTATCCTTGACGATCAGAGGCTCGACGAGATCCGCCTCCTTGCTCTGTGGCTTGAGGTAGATCGACATGAAACGGAGATTGTCGAAGATGAAGTCCTTCATGCTCTCTATCCCTTCCCCCGTTTTGGCCGAGACCTCGAGAACCGGCCAACCTTCTGGCAGCAGCGACCTCGCCTCCTCGAGGTCCTTCTCGGTGGCGAGGTCTATTTTATTCAGGACGATTACCGCGTGACTGTAGATTCTGCTGCCCGCCAAAGTGTCGACGATGTGATCGTCTGTGACATCGGTGCGTAGCGTCACGGTGGCGGAGACTATGCCGAAGCTACGCACGATGCCCTGTATCTCCTCCTCCGTCAGGTTGGTCTGCTTGAGCGTCGAACGAACCACTATCCCGCCCCTCCTTGTCCTCGTGATGAATACCTGAGGTGGTTTCTGATTGAGCCTCATCCCAGACTTCCAGAGCTCGCGGTCGAGAATTTCGAAGTGGGCACCCTGGAACGGGTCGACGACATACAGCACCATGTCCGTGCTGCGGATGACATTGAGGATTTCGCGGCCCCGGCCTTTGCCTTCAGCGGCCCCCTTGATGAGGCCGGGCAGGTCGAGGATCTGGATCTTGGCTCCGCGGTGCTCCATCAGGCCGGGTATGCAAGTCAGTGTGGTGAAGGCGAAGTCGCCGATGTTGGAGTCAGCCTCCGTCAGCTGGGAGATTAGACTGGATTTCCCGACACTCGGGAAGCCGACCAACGCAACCGATGCGTCGCCGGACTTCTTGACCTCGAAACCGGGGCCACCACCGCTGGCCTTGGCATGTGCCTGTGATTTCTCCTTCCGGGCTTTCAGTGCGGCTATCTTGGCCTTGAGCTTGCCAATGTGGCCCTGAGTTGCCTTGTTGTACTTAGTCTTGGAAATCTCGTCCTCGAGAGACTTGATCTGCTCTTCTATGGTTGCCAGTACAATCCCCCCAGTGCCTTCCGGGACGCCACCCACGCCCCGCCTAGGGTTCTTGAAACCGGTGGCGTTCTAACGCTCGCCACAGGCGAGCGAGGGTTCTTTGGGTACCACCGGGTGGTGTGTTCAGGGCGAGTGCCGTGGCTGATGTGATGCTGCTTCTAGTCGAGCGCGAGGCCTTCGATGAACTGTGCTCGATGCCTCTAGAACAGTTGCTCGTTGGCATGCAGGGGCAAGCACTCAGGGACAGGCGTCCCGAGGCCGACCCGCGCTTCCACCGAGGCTTCGACGCCGATTTGGAAGGTGATGTGCTGGAGTGGTCCGACGAGGCCGAGGGGACAGATCCGGCAGTATCGTTATCGGAACAGCCAATCGGCTCTGAGTCGGTCTGCGGGCTGGCCCTAGCGCTAGCTCGCTGGTGCTCCATCGGCGAATGGCGGTGCTGGGACGCCCGACTGTACCTCTACATTGAACCACTGCTGGGCAGAAGCTTCTCCGCCGAGGAGTTTCTCCGACCCGAGGTGTGGGCGGATTTCTCTGACTCCCTCGCCAATACCGACCGGGTTTCCTACTCAGAATCGGTCGTGCTTGACTGGATGTCCCGCAGGCAGGACCTCGGTGAGACGATGGAACCTTCCGAAGACCCTAGAATCCTACCTACGATGGAGGCGCATCGAAGCGCGAGTGAATCCCTCTACATCTTTCTCGACAGAGTTCGTCGCGAGGGGCTTTCCCTGCTGATCGGCAGAGAGCACCTTGAGCCAAGCCGATGGAACCTCGACTCAGAACCTCTCCGTTCGGCTTTGGGGGCAACGGCATGACCGACCTGCATATGCGCCCTGAGCCGCCATCCTCGCCGCCCGACCCCGGGCTAGTTGTACTGGGCCGTTTCCAGCCTGTTCACCGCGGTCACGCCCTGATGATAGCCGCCGCCGAGGAGTGGCGCTTGTCGAACACACCAGAACTTCGTCTCATCATCGCCATCGGATCATCAAATCGCCCCGAATCGATTGGGAATCCTTGGAGCTCCGAGGAGCGTGAGGCGATGCTGGGTGCATGGCTGGCCGACAAGGATGGTTACGAAGATGCACTAATCGTGGCTATACCGGATATCGATGACCCTCCAAACTGGGTCATTCACGCTGAGAAGTATCACGGTTCTGCCGGCGTCTTCTTCACCAGCGACCTGCCTTCTGCGGACCTCTACGAGACCGGTGGCTGGCAGGTCGTCAAGACTCCTCTGGAACAACGCGAGCGGTTTGAGGGATGGCGTGTGCGAGCCACGGCTCAGATGATGTCAACGATAGATGATGACGATGCGGTCAGAGCAGTCCTCTCACCCGCCGTGCCGACTGCTGTGGTGGAACACCTCATCGAGACACAGGGGCTTCACCGCCTCGCCTTCCTAGGGGAGGGCGGGGAGCCGGTCGGCTGAGTATCAAAACCCACTCGGGTTAACCGCACTGGACACAGTAGACGCTTTCCGGCTGGCCGCCCTCCACGAAGGCGGTGAACCACTCGAGGAACAGCACCCCCTCGATCTCGAGAGTGTAGAACCTCTCCGAGGTCAGTATGGTGTGCGCCTGCCCGGGTGAGAGGTATCCGGAATAGGGCACTCCAGCATCCTCGATCCTGGCATCAGCGTCGATAATCACCGTCTTGTAGTCCACAGTCACATCGTTCTCCAGTAAGGCGTTGAAGAAGCGCATGGTCTGGTCATAGGCGTCATCGAAGCGCCCGAACCTGATGTCATTGTCGTGGGTCCAAGCCCGTATAATTAGTTCAGCGCTAGTCATCTCGTTGAAGTTGAGCCCCTCCAATGGGAAGTCAGCCAAGGTAGAGTTGAGCCCCCATATCTCATAGAAGTCGAAGGTATTGTTCGAGACCAGACCGCCACTGCCGTCGTTGAAAACGGCGACACTCGCGTCGGGGTAGTCGTCGGAGGCCAGAGCCCCGTAGAACGGCGCTGGTAGAGAGCCTGCACTTGATCCTGTGACGAAGATGTGCGCAGCGTCCGGGTAGTTCTCGAGCATGTAGGAATAAACAGTCTGACTGTTCACATGTCCGTTGTGGCGTACCGCCCCGCCAGTGTATTCTGTCACAGTGTTCCCGAGGAAGATATCGCCCGTGCAGTAGGGGACGAACACGAAGGACCAGTCAGCGAGGGGGTTGTCCCTGTTGTTGAGATTGAATATCCCACCATTGTTTGAGTAGACCGAGGAGGCAGTGCTAGGGTCGTCCCAATCTCCTACCGTGGTCTTGAAGGTCCCGCCTTCGAACTGGCAGCTGTAGTCTTCCCAGCATCCGCCGCCGCCCTGGAAGTAAAGCACCACTCGTGACGGATCTGCGTCCCTCGTCCAGAACGAGTAGTTTGATCCGTCCGAGCACTCGCAGTCACCACCGGGGTCGTGCCTGACCCAGTTTATCCCATACTCCGACTCCCAAGGGGGGTAGAAACAGGAACCATCTTCGTCGGTAGCGGCGGAGTGGTAGTTCTGCGCCGCCTCGTCCATGCAACCCTCGATCTCGTTGATGTCCCACACGCCGTCTCCATCAGAATCCGCGTACTCGCAGGAGCCGTCGTCCGTCGTGGCAGTGATGTCATAGTTGCTGGCAGACTCGTCTATGCACCCCAACACATCGGCAGGGGTTTCGTCGCTGGGTTCCGACACGCAACCTGAGAGCAACATGGAAATAACAAGCAGAAACGCTATTCTGATCTTGACGCGTCCATCCACATCGCCCGTGAGGACCTCAGCGGTTATCAAATGCCCGTCAGGATGTAAGCATCCTGTGGAAGTGGTGAACACCAGTCTCCTTGGTTGGCGAGTAGCGTCCCCTGTCGTACGCCCCGGCCGCAACTCCCCTCTGCGTGCCCTCCACTATCCCTTGGTCCTCGGCCTCGACCTTGTCGAGGTCACCCCCGGCCCCTCTGCCGAGTTTCGAGCGGTCCCAGACGAAGCCGTGGTAGACTATCCTGGTTCGGCCGACAGAGAGCGGGATGACGAGGTTCACAGAGAGTCCCCAGGGGTAGAAGTTCAGCATCACACCGGGGTACAGCCAGTAGTAGTAGGCGGCAATCCGTTGATTGTAGTCGGGTGACGACTTGGGCAGTTCGAAGCAGGTCTCGTCCCTGCGTGCGATTCCGACCTGTAACACCCCTCCCTCGAACAACTCGGTCCTGTAAGAGTCGTAGTCGAGCTCCTCGTGGAGGTCGCCGTGGACATACGGGATGTGAAAACCCTCGAGGTAGTTGTCGACATATAGCGCCCAGTTGGCATCGATGTCGTACGAGCGGTGGCGCGATGGGTCGTGCTCAAATGACTCGACCGGCATCCAACCGACCCTCGCCTCGAGCTCGTCTAGGCAGTTCTCGAAGCGGCACGGCTCGGTGCCGGCGAACAGTAGTCCCTTCCAGCGCCTTAGAGCAAACCCGACCAAATCGTCGGAGGCGGTAGGGAAGCCTTCCACTCCGTCGAACTCGGGCATGTTGCGGAAGCAACCGTCGAGCCCGAAGGTGCGGCCGTGGTAGCCACAACGAAGAGTCGTCGCGCTACACTCCTCGGTGGCCACCAGCATCCCGCGGTGGGTGCAAACATTGGACAGGCACCTGATACTATCGTCTCTGGTCAGAAGCATCGGCTCGCCGACCATATGCTCCATGTGATCCAGTGGCAGGACATTGTGCCCTGTCAGTTGACTTTCGTGTGCCGCGAAGTGCCAGCAGTCAGCGAATCCACTTAATATCCCTGAGAAAACCGACTCATCGGTATAGTACCGGGACGGTAGCGTCTCCGCCTTCGCAATATCCGCCTCGATGACACACTCTTCCGACATCACTCGCCCTCGGCCACTATCACTCTAGCGGCGCGAAGGACGCGGTCATGGTACATGTAACCGACCTCGACGACCTCGATGACGCTCCCGGGTTCCGATCCGTCTGGGGCGGGGGTCGTAGCAATAGCCTCCATGTTCGTTGGGTCAAATGTCGAATCCACCTCTATCTTGGCGACTCCCTCGGCTTTCAAGGCGGCCTTGGCGCCTTCGAGGGTCAGTCTGACCCCCTCCCGCAGTCCATCGGAATCGTCATCCTCGGAAGCATCCAGTGCCTTCTCGAGGCTATCTAGCAAGGGGAGCATCCTGAGAGCCATCGACATGCCACCGTAACGCATCGCGTCCGAGCGCTCCCGAGCGGCACGCTGGCGTGTGTTCACCATCTCGGCGGCGGAGTACTGAAGCTCTTCCTCGAGTTCTGCGACCTTTGACTCGAGCACCTCTACCGGGTCTGCCTCGGTATCCTCATCGACGGCCTCTGGGGAATCGTCCTCGACTTCATCGGGCACGCTCCGGCGTCCGAGGACTCATTCAATAATCCAATGGTCCGCATCACTGCGCGTAGAAGTATTCCCCGCTCGCCTTCTGCTCGCGGTCCTTCACGCTGCCTGACTTGTTTATCCTAGGCCTGTGCGAGTCATGATCGCGTCGGAAGGTGACATCCACATCCGCTAGGAAGCGGTTCATTCCCTTGCGCAGACTCAGAGGGCCTACGGCGTTGCCGTTGCTGCCGCCCTCGCCATCGAATACCAACAGGGAATCACTGACGATGTCGATGAAGTAGATGTCGTGGTCGATGACCATCGCCGCCTTCTCATTGCTCTCCATTGTCCTACGGATGGCCTTGGCCGCCTCCATCCTAGCGTTGGCATCCAGATGTGCGCTCGGTTCGTCGAGCAGATAGAGGTCGGCCTCCTTGCCGAGGCAGATGGCGATACTGACGGCCTGCAACTCTCCACCTGAAAGCTTCTTGGCCTGCAATTCGAGCATCTTGTCGACTTGTAGTGTGCGCACGACTTGAGTATGGAACTCACCCGTCCGCCACCTGTTGCCCAGCTCGGTGTCGAGCCAGTCCTGTACAGTCCCCTCGAATTCTGTTCTGACGTGCTGAGGCTTGTAGGAGACTTTGGCGTCCATCGTGCACCAGCCCTCGTCAGGATCAATCTCTCCCGCGATGATTCTGACCAAAGTGGTCTTGCCAGTGGCATTGGGGCCCACCACACCCACGACTTCGGCGGACTTTACCTCTCCCTGACCGGTCTTGAGATGGAAGTCGCCCAATGTCTTCTCGATGTCACCCCACTTCAGCACGGGTGCCCCCACTTCCTCCCCGCGAATGCGTCCGCGAAGAAACTGGATGGGCTTCTCGCGTATTCTGATGTTCTCCTCGGGCAGGAAACCCTCGAGGTATGCGTTGATCGCCGTGCGAGTCGAGCGTGGAGGCGTGAAAATGCCGTAGGCTGCTCTTTCCCCGTAGACCACATGCAAGAGGTCGCATAGCACATCGAGTATCGCCAAGTCGTGCTCCACTACTATGACGCGCTTGCCGCGTCCGGCGAGATCCTGTATGATGCGCACCACCCGCACCCTCTCGTGGATGTCGAGGTAAGATGAGGGCTCGTCGAAGAAATAGACCTCGGCCTCCTTGAGTAGTGTAGCGCATAGGGCGACGCGCTGCAATTCCCCTCCTGAAAGGGCACCCAGCTTGCGCTCGAGGACATGCTCAATGGCGAGCATATCAGCGTATTCGAACAGTTCTCCTCGGTCATCGACCCGCTCGAGCAACTCGCGGACCTCGCCATCGAAAATATTAGGCAACTTGTCGATGTACTGCGGCTTTACAGCGACTGTGACACCTTCGTTTGCGACCATCCCAAGATAGTCACGCAACTCGCCGCGAGGAAACGTCTTGAGGATATCTCCCCAGTCACGCGAGTCGACCGTCCAGTCCCCAAGATTAGGCTGGATGGTCCCAGCTAGGAGATTCACTGCAGTGGATTTGCCCATCCCATTGGGCCCTAGGATGCCGACAACTTGCTCCTCTCGCGGTGCGGGGAGGCGGAACAGACGGAAGCCGTTTTCACCATAGCGATGAGTCATCTCGCCTTCCAGCTCCTCAGGCAGGTTTGTGATGATGAGAGCATCGAACGGGCACTTGTTGACACAGATCCCGCAACCGATACACAGCGGCTCGGATACCAGCGGCTTGCCGCTCGAATCATCGAGGACTATGCACTCGATGCCGTTGCGCACAGGGGGGCAGAAGGCCCAGCACTCGGCGTTGCACTTCTTGGGCTGGCAACGGTCTTCCAGAAGTACTGCCACCCTCATGTTGCTTCCCCCGTTGCGATTCGCTCAATACTTCTTCTGTGTGGCTTGCCATAGGCAGCCGCTTCTGCTCAAAGCGCGAGGAAGCGGTAGCGCACGTACACGTACGCAGCGAAGACCATCTTCTCGGCCTTGCTAAGTTGGATTCTCTGACTGAAGACGTCCCCGTCGCTCCTTTGGATCTTCTTCAGTATCGACTGGTAGAAGGTCGCCATAGCAGCGGGCGAGTAGCGCGACGACCTGTCGAGAAGCGGGAACAGCTTGAATGCCTTCTCGCGGTACCTGTCGCACCTCTCTATGTATTCCTCGACGAACGGCTTCCAACCAGGGTGCTTGAGAAGATCCTTACCGCTCTTGACATCGTCTTCGGTGATGCCGAAACGGATGAGGTCGTCCAGAGGCAGGTAAATCCTGTCGCGCTCGGCGTCCTCGGCGACATCGCGCAGGATGTTGGTGAGTTGCATGAAGACACCCCAGGATTCCGCGTACTCGCGTGCCCTAGGGTCGTCATAGCCGTAAATCTCGATACAGACGAGTCCGACGGTGGAAGCCACTCTGTAGCAGTAGGAGTACAGGTCTTCGAAGGTCTGGTAGCGGTTTCGGTGGAAATCATCCTCCATGCCGCTGACCATGTCATCGAGCATCTGGCGCGGGATTCCGAAGGTCTCCACCGTGTCTTTCATCGCCATGAAGATCGGATCGGTCGAGGTGACATCCCCGTAGGCAGTGGAGAGTTTTTTCCTGTAGTAGAACAACTGCGACATCTTGTCGTTGTAGGCAGAGCGTTCGACGACTGGTCTGCCGGTGCTGAGAAACTCGATTTTCGCCCTGTAGTCGATGGCTTCCGGCTCGTCGGAGGAACCGCCGGGAAAAATGTCGACATAATCCCCGTCAGCGATGTCATCGGCGCGTCGGCAGAATGCGTAGTACGCCATGATGGCGCGGCGCTCCAAGTCAGGTAGATACTTGAACGAGTGGTAGAAGTTGCCGGCCTCCCTCCTAGTGAGCTCCTCGCAGTAGTCGTATGCAGTCTCAGTCATGCGCTCGGGGACATCTGGTTCGGACCAGATTGCGGCATCGATATGGCTGAATGGGTTGACCAACTCACCTCTGCTGCCAATCACACCCATGAAGAGCGCGCCTTCGCGAACCGCCTCAAGCGCCGTGATGCTGATTACGCGAGCCGCTTCCTTGGTCAGATTGACCGCAGAGCGGACCCTCTCGATACCTCGTGGCTCCTCGTCTGCATCGTACATGGATATGCTCTGCTCAAGCCCTAATCTGGCATCGGTGGCCAAATCTGAATCCTGACGCTGAGCCATGCTATTCCCGAATCGAGCGACCGCAACCTGCCTTTGAACCTCTCCCTCGTGCGCGCGTGTCGCGCGTCGTGCGGTCCCTAGGACCGCAGTAACATGTTTCTTGCGACTCTCAGGTATCGCGATACTGATTCAGGAGCTCCCTGCTTTTCTTGGGGAATGGCACTGCGAATGTGACCGTCTTCAGGAGGTCATTTATCTCATCCCGAGTAACCTTGATCCTATTGCTCGATTCTAGTACATTCCCACCTCTGAGAAGGGCCAGTGTGCGCTGCCCGATTAACACGGGCATCATGCAGGCCCCACGCAGGCGGAACTGGCTGTGAGGGAGCATTCCGATATACTCGACCGCTGCATCGAGATGCGACTCGGCAACATCGATGCATGAGTCGAAAAGCGGCTTGAAGTGACCCATGTTTCCAGCGTCAAGCAAGTCCGTAGGATCCATCCCGATCTCAGACAAGGAATTACTCGGAATGTAGCAGCGCCCCATCCGCAGATCCGCAGGGATATCGCGAAGTATGTTGATCAGCTGCAGCGCCTTGCCGAAACGCACTCCTTTCTCAAACATCGCTGCCTCGGTCTCGGCATCAACTTCGAACAGGTGATCGAGCGTCATCTGAGTCCAGAACTCACCCACGCTTCCCGCGACTCTGTAGGCGTAGTCGTCCAGTTCCGCGTCATCTGCCAGTGCGACTACCTGTCCCTCAGCAGCGTTTGCGAAACGCTTCAGATCGAGGCTCTGACCTCCGACAATGATGTCGAGGCAGCGGCGGATGTGCTGCTGATCAGAATCAGAGAACCGGCCGATGCATTCGACGGTGTCACCCACTCTCTCCAGCAGCTTCCTCTCGGAGGCAATCCTCTGCAGTTGCGCGAGTTCGGACAGGTCGGGAAGTGCGCCTGAGTTTCCTTGGGCGTAATCGTTGTAACGCTCAAGCGCCTCCAGCCTCTGGTCGGGAGCCCCCCTCTCGGAGTCGGCTATGGTGTCGGATGTGCGGGCAAGCAGGTAGAGCAGTCCGACCTGCGAACGGAGGCCTGAGGGGAGATTTTTGAGGGTGAGGTAGAACGAGCGCGAGGTCCCTTCCAGAATCGAGTCCAGTTCTGGGTCTAGCAGTTCGGACATGACCATACCCCCTAGGTCACGCTCAGCCCGTCTCTCCCCTAAGACCCTCGCAGTCCCGCTTCAATCAGCACATCAAGCAGGACCTCTCCGATTCTGGACGGATCCCTGGCTATGTGGATTCCAGCGGCTTCGAAGGCGGCGAACTTCTCCTCGGCCGTGCCCTTCCCGCCTGAGATGATGGCGCCGGCGTGACCCATCCTCTTGCCCGGCGGTGCGGTGGCTCCGGCAACGAATCCGACGAGGGGCTTGGAGAAGTTCTCAGTCACCCACTCAGCCGCATCCTCCTCAGCTGTACCGCCGATCTCACCGATCATCACCACGGCCTCGGTTTCAGGATCCTCCTCGAAGGCGGCGAGACAGTCGATGAAACCAGTCCCTGTGATAGGGTCGCCGCCGATTCCGATGCAGGTGGACTGACCTTCGCCCACGCCCATTGTCTGGGCCACCGCCTCGTAGGTGAGCGTGCCTGACCTTGAGATGATTCCGACGCGCCCCTTGGCGTGGATGTAGCCCGGCATGATTCCTACCTTGCAGCCACCGCTCTCACCGGGACTGATGATTCCAGGACAGTTCGGCCCGATGAGCCGCACGCCCGGCCTCTGGCCGATGTGTGCGACAACTCGAACCATGTCCAGAGTGGGGATGCCCTCGCTGATGCAGATGATCAG
>JGI24815J26687_1000337_pt1 | contig 11529 bp, 11 predicted proteins | sample METZYME_3_150m_FD_26687 | JGI IMG/M metagenome (IMG submission 26687) | reverse complement strand
CCGTAACCTTCTATACCTACAAGATTCGCAAAAACAATGTGAAAAATTAAAAGGCTGACTTTTGCAATCACCTGCCCTAAAAAATTCCAACTAAGATTGGCGCGCAAGCTCATAATTTGTCGAGAATCAGCGAGGACAGGCATAATTAATTTTTTTGTATTTTTAACGGGAAGTGACTGTAAGACTTTGCTGAGTGAAGTCTGCTACTTTTTTAGCGGCATCACACTTCACACCTGTTAACAGTCAAACTCCGCCTAGTGCCGTTTTTTGTAAAGGAGTGGCGGGGCTGAGGCCTTGTTTACGCATTTCCAGTCTGTTGAGGGCATTTAGGAAAGCAAGGGCACTGGCGATTACAATGTCAGTATGCGCGCCTCTTCCGGTAATGCGCACACCGTCTTTTTCAACACCAACGCTCACTTCACCTTGAGCATCTGTCCCGCCGGTAATTGCTTTAACAACGTATGATGTGAGCGTACACTGCATGCCTGTAATTTCCTTTATCGTATTCAGCGCCGCATCCACTGGACCGTCCCCAAAGCTGGCTTTTTTGATTTCTTTGCCATCAATTTTCATCACAATTGTCGCGGTTGGAACAGCAGTAGTTCCGGAAGTAACAATGAGACTTTCTAAGGAAAATCTGTCCGTCTGTTTACCGATTCCATGTGTTACCAGTGCTTCTATGTCTTCGTCAAAAACCTGTTTTTTGAGGTCAGCCAGACGTTTGAACTCATTAAAAACATGATTCAGATCAATGTCGTTCAGATCAAAACCCAACTCCTTGATCCGTTCTCCAAGAGCAAAACGGCCGGAATGCTTACCCATCACCAGATTGCTGGACTTGATGCCTACTGACTGCGGAGTCATGATCTCGTAGGTCAAAGCATTTTTCAACACGCCGTGTTGATGAATTCCTGCTTCATGAGCAAATGCGTTTGCGCCGACAATCGCTTTATTCGGTTGAACATCAACTCCTGTTATTTGTGAAAGCAGTTTGCTTGATGGAAAAAGCTGCTCTGTATCAATGTCGCTTTCGAAACCGAAATATTCCTGCCGTGTTTTGAGCGCCATCACTATTTCTTCAAGGGAAGCATTTCCTGCACGTTCTCCGATACCGTTGATTGTACATTCAATTTGCCTTGCACCCGCACGAATGGCGGCCAGAGAATTTGCGACACCCAATCCTAAATCGTTATGACAGTGCACCGAAAAAGTGACCTTGTCTCCATTGTATACGTCATTCCGGAGCAGAGTGATTAAGTCAAACATTTCATCTGGAGTGGTGTAACCTACGGTATCCGGTATGTTAAGTATTGTCGCTCCGGCACGTACTACTTCGGACAACACTTCCACCAGGAATTTTGGGTCGCTGCGGGTTGCGTCTTCGGGACTGAACTCGACACTCTCCGTAGCTTTTTTGGCTCTTTCCACCGCTGCGACCGCCATCGCTTTCACATCTTTCGGCTCCATCTGCAACTTATGTTTCATGTGCAGGTCACTAGTCGAAATGAAAGTGTGAATGCCCCAGTTTTTGGCATCGCTCAAGGCTTCAATCGCAGAATCAATATCATTCTTGGAAGCACGACAGAGTGAAACGACTGTCGAATTTTCAATCTGCTGTCCGATCTCACGGACGCTCTCAAAATCACCGGGAGACGATGCCGCAAATCCGGCTTCAATCGTATTCACGCCCAGGCGTTCTAGCTGCTTGGCAAGGGTCAGCTTTTCTGTTGCTGACATGGAACATCCGGGGGATTGCTCTCCATCACGGAGAGTCGTATCAAAGAATTTCACCTTTTCCATACATCTCCTTGCATTGGTTTCAGCCTCTGGGCTGCTGTTACAAAATACCTGAAACAATATCGTTCAGGCAAACAAGCGGCGGAATGAATTTCCCGTCGAAAAAATAAATTTATGAAAATTACGGACCCACGTCTAAACGGCAGGGAGTCGCCCCGTTTTTAAACCGGAAGGCAAAACCATACCCCACCAATTTTTTGTTGCCTATATCAAGGATAATTACTTTGAGATTGAAAATAAAAGTTAAGCTAAATCAAGGCACAATTCATGCGTTTCCTGCAACAAAGTTATCATATTAACAAAATACTTGAAAGCAAATGTTAATTTCTGATTTAAAAAGACCGTGTTCAAAGTGTACTGGCAGCGGATTTCAGGCAGGATATGATGAATGGGGCAGTATCCAGACCAACTTGCGGAAAACATGTCCGGACTGTTCCGGAAAGGGGCACATTCTCACAGAACTGGGAGAGAATTTGTGGAAATTATATCGCCCGATGTTGCAGGAGCTGATTCGTGAAGAACTGCAGAATACAAGTACGCTTCAGAAAGAGTAAATTTCAAAATCCAAAATCGATCCCTAAAAATCCGCTTTCCTGAAGAAAATAGACGATCAATCCACCAATACAAAGAAAAGGTGCAAAGGGGATTTGCGTTTGCAGAAGTTCCGGGAATATTTTGATTCGACTGTCTTTGTCTGAGTAAAGAAATTCCACCGATTAAAATTCCGCTTAAAGCAGAAATTAGCAAAACTGAGCCCAACCCCTGCCAGCCGACCCACATGCCGATCAAGCCAAGTACAGCCGCATCTCCTTCGCCTAAACCCTGACGATGGCGGAAAGTTTCATACAAAAAACCGATCAAATATAAAATCCCTGCTCCTGCTAACAAGCCGGTCAGAGAATTGAGAATTTGGTGAGGTGCAAAAAATGAAATCCATAGCAACCTTAGCGCCATCGCCAAAGCAACCATCCTTCCTTCAATCAACAATGTTTTTCTGTCGATCCAGGCAATCCCTAAAAGTGCTGAGACTAAAACAAGGTCATTCAAAAGTTCAGGGCTCCACTGCCTCCACTCGCAGAGCAGGGCGACCGCAATTGACATTGCCGCGTAAATTCCTAAGCGTGCAAATAAGTTTGAATTATTTGCTGAAGTTTTAGGTGCAAATTCGTTTGAATGCTCAGCAGCAAGTTGTTTCAAAAACAAAGCAACCCAGCGCTCCAGAATCCAGGCTATTACTACTCCAATTACCACACCTCCGGCAAGGCTTGTTATATCAAACATCAATGATTTAATTGCTGTGACTTAGTGTTAATAGAATAATTGGAAAGCTCAGAATTTCCCCCAATTCCTGTTTTTAAGTTTTATTTATTCAGTGTTAAGCACTTATGACAAAGTTTTCAAAAGTTCTATAACCGTGTCATCTCATATTTTTTGTGGACAGTATATGTTCATGGATTTGCGAATTTTATTTTCAATGATGTGCCCTGCAAATCATCAAAACCATATTGATCAATTATTGCGTTAAATGTAACGGTGCCTTCAAACGTACGATCGTCAGAACGGGGCGCTTTAACTTCTATGCTGGCTTTTGCTTGACCGTTGGCGTTAAGCTGAATTGATTCAGGAATAGTCAGGTTATAGTAGTCACTTGTCAAAAGCACTGGTCCGGAACGTTTTACAGCATGATCGGAGCCTAAACGGACAACCTGAAAGTGCAGGTTTAGTTTTAAAGTTTTATTTGCGGGAAAAAACGGTGCGGAGGGTTCAATCCGGAGTTTGAGTTGATTCGGAACAAGAGTCACTTTTTGCGGTAAAAAATCGGTTTTCTGTACGTGATAGAGACGTTGTCCCGCGTGGATTTTAACCGATGAAACTTTGTTAAAGACCTTTACAATTCCGGAAGAAACCGAAATGTTGCTTCCGGTTTTTTTCTTCGTGAATCTAAGTGACGAATCCGAAAGTTGTAAACGCAGACCTCCTCCACCTATTTCTACTGGATTCTTCCCGCGAACAAAATTCCCCCAAAAACTTCCGGAACGCAGCACCAGTCGGTAACGCACCCAGCGTGAGTTGTGACTCTTCCTCGCGCCAATCGTTATTTCAGTTGAGCCAAACAAACGTAATTCGGAACCATCGTTGAAAAAAATTGTTGCTCCTGATTTTTTTTCTGTCCGGACTCTGTACCTGTTGCGCAGCATTTTTCCGTTGAAGCCCTCGGACATTTTTTTTGCGGGACCAGCATTTATCTCACCTTTAAGTTGCGAAAGTACTGCCAGAGCCGGAGAAATTTTTGCAAGGGCAGGCACTGGAACTGTGAGACTCAGCAGTGACAAACTGACCGTAATTAAATACCAGCGGAAGAATTGCATAATCAGTTAAGGAACTTCAGTATTAACGGTCCCGACGGGTAAATTCAAGTAGAGGTTTCATAATTAATTCAGAACTCCAAAGACCGTAGTTTTGAAGAATTGTCGGTAGTATAATATATCGTCCATTTCGCAAACGCTTTCCTGCGTCCCGTACAGATAAAAATCGCGGTTCGGCCTTAGAGGTAAAAAGCAAAGTCGCGGTTCCCAGTGATTTCAAGTCGTCACCCAGGCCTTCCCAGTTGAGGGACTCTTCCAATCCAAGGGCATATGCTTCCGGATTACCCTGCAGAATCAGCTTTTCCTGATCTGCGGATAAATGGTCTAAAGAATGCCATTGCTGAAGATAAGCAGTTAAATTACCTGAGCGTAACTGCTCCTGTTTTTCCTTCATATATTTTGCTTCTTCAAGCTCCTGATAGGGTTGCGCACCAACTGAGATCAAGGAGCGGATTCTCCGGGGAAATTCTTTGGACATCTGAAAACCGACTTGTGCACCCAATCCAACTCCCAGGAAAAATGTATAATCGGCTTGAACTTCCCGTAAAATATCAAGGATGTGACGTATTCGTGATTTGATTGTGTAATGTGAAGCGTCTTCAGGTGCATCGCTTAACCCCTGGCCAAGTGGTTCAATTATCACCAGCCGAAAATCCTGTTCCAGTTGTTTTACATATCCACCTTCCTTCCAGGCGCTCATCGGTATCAGATGAGGTGCATGCAGCAACATCCATGGACCTTTATCACCAGCCAGTTCATAGTGTATTTTTTGCTTATTTGAAACAACGATGGACATTATTGTGCTTCTCTTATTCAGGTTTTAAGTTTCAATTTGCGGACTTTTGCCTTCTGTCCGGCCTGCGGAACTTTGTATTTCGTGTTGCTCCAATTCATTCATTTTCTTTAGCTCTTCTTCAGCAGGACGGTGTCGCCAGCGGCGGTGAAACCAGGCCCATTGCTGGGGGTTTTCGCGTATACGCTTTTCCAGATGCAGATTCATTTTCCTGGTAACTGAATACACATCCTGTTCCATTTTCGGATGTTGCCGGACAAAATTACCCAGCGTTTCAAATCTCATTCTGAAAGTTCCATTTGGCTGCCGAATTACATTATAACTCAAAACGGACGCACCTGTCTTTAAGGCAAAAACCGCTGCTCCAACCGGAGTTTTTGCCGGAATCCCAAAAAAAGGAACCCATGTACTGAGCACATTTGTGTCCTGATCTATAGCCAAAATGAGCACCTCTTTTTCACGCAGGCAGCTCAGTAATTTTCTGATTGAGCTAGAAGTTCCGCGGCGCAGGATTTCCATGTTTCCATGTTCACGCTGACTCTCGATCAACTCGTTAATACGCGGATCCGGAAAGTTCGTTGTTGCCGCTTTCATCTTAAGTCCGGAGCGTTTAGCGTACGCGGATATCAGTTCCCAGTTTCCAGAATGCATCGCTAAAAGGATTACGCCTTTATCCGCCTGAATTGCTTTTGTCAGCGCCTCTTCATTTTCCACCTCAAGCAAATCAGCTTCATCGCGCAATATTTGCGGTAAGCTTAAAAACTCAAACAGCATTTGCCCAAAATGGGCAAAACACGCCTGCGTCCATTGCTTTCGCTGGGCAGCATCCAATTCCGGAAAAATAAGTTCGAGCTGTTTTTCAACAATCCCTCGGTCTTTACGAAGAACTTTATAAGCAAAACTTCCAACCCCGCGCCCCATTTTTTGCAGTCGCGGCAGCGACAGGTTTTTGCCTAAGAACAAACCAAAACGAAAGACCGCGTACTCCACACCGCGCCTCAGTGAGGCCGTCCACACCGGACGATTTTTTTTGAATTCATCGTAAGTCGGTGGACGTATTTCAGTTTCAGGCTTTAGACTATCGGGGGTCACTCTTCTTTCAGTTTTCTATTTCCGGAATCAGGGTTAATGCTTTTAGCTCTGGGCTGCAAGTGTTTCGAGAATTTCGCTCTTGATTCTTTCTGTAACAGCAGGAATCGTTTTAGAATTTGTTTCCAGTTTTTCCAGTGCGGCTAACTCTTCCGGAGGTTCCGGTTCAGTGCCCAATGCTTTCCGGATGGTTTCTCCAAATTTCGCCGGATGTGCGCATGCCAGACAAATGACGGGTGTCTGAAGATCAGTTTTTTCTGCGGCCTTTACTCCGACGGCTGTGTGTGGGTCTAATAAGTATCCGGTTTCAAGATGAAAATCACGGATTGTCCTGACTATTTCTTCGTCACTTACACGTGCCGAAGCAAAGTCGCTCTGAGCTTGTTTCAGCAGATCACTCTCAAGAGTTAATTTGCCTCTACGTTCAAAATCATCCATCCAGCGCTGAAGTGTTTCAGCAGAATTTCCTGCAAGATCATAAAGATAACGTTCAAAGTTGCTGGAAATTTGAATATCCATTGATGGGCTATAAGTTTCTATTAACTCAGTTCGATGGTATTCCCCTTTACTGAAAAAGCGGTGGAGGATGTCATTTTCATTTGTTCCAATAACCAGTTTGTCAATCGGAAGACCCATGCGCTTGGCGTAATATCCAGCGAGTACATTACCAAAATTTCCTGTGGGTACCACAAAACTAACCAGCTCGGAATCGTCTTTTGCCACCTGAAACCAGGCATAAAAATAATATACAATTTGAGCCAGAATACGTGCCCAGTTGATCGAATTGACTGAACCTAAATAATATTTATTCTTGAATTCTTGATCATTGAAAAGTGCTTTCACAATCGCCTGCGCGTCGTCAAAAGTACCTTCGATGGCCAGATTGTGAATGTTTTGATCAAGGACTGTGGTCATTTGCATTTCCTGCATTGGACTGACTCGTCCCTTCGGGTGTAGCATAAACACATCCACGCCTTTTTTCCCGCGCAGTCCGTGGATAGCGGCGCTGCCGGTATCACCGGATGTTGCTCCGATGATTCTCAAAGGATGATGACGTTTTTCTAAAAAGCACTCAAACAGGTTACCCAAAAACTGCAGGGCTACGTCTTTGAACGCAAACGTCGGGCCATGAAACAACTCCAGAATATGGATTCCACCCAGCGAATTTACAGGCGTGATTTCCGGATGACGGAAAGTCTTGTAGCTCCGTTCAATCAGCGGTTTTAGTCCGTCCCGCGGAATTCTACCGCTTGTAAACAACAGCATTATTTCAAGACTTAAAGCTGTAAAGTCCAATGAACGCCATTCCGGAAGCATGCTCCGCACGTCCGGAAATTCAGTTGGAACCAGCAACCCACCGTCATCTGCGAGCCCCATCATTACTGCCTCCTCAAAGAGAAGGTTTTTAACGTGCCCTCGTGTACTTGAATAGCGTGTCATTTTGTTGTATGTTTATACTTATTTAAAAGTCGGTAGTTTTGATTTTTCCGGACGATTAATGGAATTATTTAGGTTGCCGGAGAAGTTGATTATATCAAAACATACAATGTCATTTCCAAAACAGTTATTATTGATGCTGATTTTCTTTTCCGGAGGTTGTCCAATTTTTGCGGCATCTTTTCCAATACTTCCTGAGGCACAAGTCTATCATACTGTTGGAAGTAGAGGAAGCACTTACAGCACAGGCACTTGGTTTGTCACTTCATCTTTATGATGAGCCTGAAGGTCCAGGACGTTATTTGCACTTATTGGCTTTAAGTATTCCGGCAAAAACCATTGGTTGGAAAAGCAGAGTTGGCGATTTATATTTGAGTGAAAGCGGTTCTGGTTTTGAGATAGGTGTGCACGATCAATGGGTAACACCTGCAGGAAAAGGCGCTACTTTGTCTCTGCGGAAAATCCAGTGGCCTGAAGTCCGACAGGGAGACACAGAATTGGGGGAAGCCTCTTCAGACGTTTTGCACATGGGCTGGAGTTGGGTTTCAGGAGCTCCGATCATTACGGTGTGGTTGATGGGATTGGATATCGCCACATTGAATTTGCCTCGTGACCGGAAACTGGAAATGCAGTTTGCGTTGGGTATGCGGACAGCTTTTTGATTTTTACCGGACAAGCTGAAGTTTAATGACAAAGACTAATTTGCCCGCCAAAAAAGAAGAGTGGTTTTTTGAAAGTTACATTCAGGGAGCTGTGTTGGAATTTGGGCCTCTNGAGGTNGATGNAACGGAGGTGCTTGAATTCGCNCGNCGCTATGATCCGCAGCCTTTTCACATAGATCATGAGGCAGCAAAAAAAAGTCCGTACGAAGGAATTATCGCAAGCGGATGGCAGACTTGTTCGTTTGTGATGCGTGCGCTGGTTGATAATTATTTTTCTCCGATTTCAAGTCTCGGTTCCCCGGGAATTGATGAACTGCGCTGGATACTTCCGGTACGTCCGGGAGACAAACTAATGGTCCGTGCTACCATTATTGAAACCAAACGCTCACGATCGAAACCTGACAGAGGCATCGTGCGTACATTCATCGAAACAATCAATCAGCACGATGATTTAGTGATGAGCTTTCGTTCAGTGAATTTTATGCTCTGCCGTGATGCTTCTTAGAAAAAGTTCTTAGACGGAATCTCGTCAATTTCAACCTTTCTCAGCAAATCAAGTTCTCTGCATTGACCTTGCAGTTTCTCTTAAATAATGCTCCAATAACACGCTGATTTATTATAAAATTTTCCTTTTAGAGTTCAATTTTGCTTGATCCCACAGTTCTCATTTTTTTAAGCAGTGGCCTTTTTCTAGGCTGGTCACTTGGTGCAAATGACGCGGCCAACGTTTTCGGTACTGCAGTTGGCAGCCGCATGATTCGTTTCACGACTGCAGCCATTATTTGCGGAATATTTGTGATTCTCGGTGCTTATGTCAGTGGAACCGGTGCGGCACAAACATTGGGAAAACTCGGCGCGGTGAATGCCATTGGTGGATCCTTCATGGCCGCTCTGGCCGCAGGTTTGTCAGTTTACTGGATGACCAAATTAGGACTACCCGTGTCAACCAGCCAGGCCATTATCGGATCGATTATCGGCTGGAATCTGTTTAGTGATTCTTACACTGACATTTCTTCCTTACTGAAAATTCTTTCCACCTGGATTATTTGCCCTTTGCTTTCTGCAGTTATCGCGGCATTTTTGTTTTCAGTAGCCAAGATATTTGTCAGAAAAATGGGGATTGGGCTGATACGTTTTGACGGCTATACCCGTCTCGCCTTAATCCTTGCAGGAGCTTTTGGAGCCTACAGTCTGGGAGCTAATAACATTGCCAACGTGATGGGCGTTTTTGTCCCTGTGGCACCGTTTCCGGATATGCTGTTTGGGCAGGGCTTCAGTATTTCTTCCGCACAGCAATTATTTTTAGTGGGGGGACTGGCTATTGCGGTAGGCGTTTTTACATATTCCAAGCGGGTTATGATGACAGTTGGCTCAGAACTGATGAGGCTCACTCCACTGGCAGCCTGGGTAGCAGTAATGTCACACTCGATTGTCCTCTTCCTTTTTGCTTCTGAACGGCTGGAACAACTGCTCGCGAAGATGTCTCTGCCAACAATTCCGCTCGTGCCGGTTTCAAGTTCTCAAGCTGTGGTCGGTGCTGTGATTGGAATTGGAATGCTGCAGGGAGGCAGGGAAATACAGTGGCCACGTGTTTACAGTATAGTCAAAGGCTGGGTTATTACACCGCTTGTTTCCTGTTTGCTTTGTTTTGTCGGTTTGTATTTCCTGCAAAATGTTTTCCAGCAAACAGTACAACGTGACTCAAATTATACGCTTTCTGCCAGTGTCATCGAAAAATTGCAAAAAGAAGGAATCGAAACGGAAGGTCTGCATGAACTTACAGGTACCGTTTTTCAGACGTCTGCCGAAGTTGTGCGTGCTGTAAAGGATAAAGTGAGTTTGTCCAGCAAACAGGGACTGAAAGTTGTGGAATATTCTTTACAAAAAAGCCTGATAGTAACTGCTGAAAAAATTGCTGACTTGGAAACAAATGGACTTTCTTCTGCACAATTGGATGCCTTGAGCAAATTAGCAGGTCAAACTTATAATTATCCTTGGCAGCTTGGTGACGCTTTAGCCGAAATCAGTCAGGAATGGATCATGTTGGGAGGAGGCCTGAAGGACAAGTTACATGACCGTGATATTAAACAAAAATTAGCCTATTTATATAGAAAATTTCAACGGAGAGAAAGATGAATCCTTTGAGTTTATTTTTTAAAAAACAGTATGCAATAGAAGAAAAGATTCAACGCCTCTTACGTTACCTTGAAGATATGGCGCAGCTTTATCAAGCTGCATATGAGTCTTATCTCGATGGTAGTTTTGAAGATTTAGTACAAGGTAATGAAGAGCTGGGAAAAATCGAAAAAGAATTGGATGACCTTGGAAGACAGATTCAAATGTCACTTTTGCATGAGTCTTTGATGCCGGACTCGCGGGATGATCTGCTTTGGTTTTTGACAAAACTCGACAAAGTGCCAAGCAGCTTCAAGCATTCACTTGCTGATATTGTGCTCGAAAAACCTGAAATACCAGAAGATTTTCAGCTATCTTTAAAAAATATGCTGGTACATACTCATGACGCTGTCAAAGCACTGGCAAATGCCACGGATGCGCTTTTTTCTGACTTGAGAGCTGTGCGGCAGCATGTTGAAGAAGTCGGCCGTCAGGAAAGTATGGTTGATAAGATAGAATATAAACTCCTGCAATCAGTTTTCGAAAATGAAAAATTTGAACTGGCGCGTAAGTATCAACTAAAAGGTATATTGAAACAACTTGGAGCGGTCACAAATCTTGCCGAGGACGTTGCGGACGCGGTGCTGATTCTGGCCACCAAACATTCAACTTGAACACCTTCTACGAAAATCAAGACACACTGCTTTTTGGACGGTTATTGAGATTTCCGGCTCAACACAGCTACTGCGAACATATCCGTGTCCGGAAGGAATTTTCAGGTAGTTCGATTTTCTGTAAATCCGACGGACAGTGGTTATGCCAGAGCTAAAAGCCCAACACGTTCCCTGGTCTGCACTGACCAAGGAAGGTTACCTGTCCCGCTTGTTGCTACTTTGTTTTGGTGTTTGGCTTTATGCGGCGGATTCTACACTTGTTGCCACTGTGATGCCAGTTGCAGTGGAAGACATCGGAGGGATTCCCTTTCTGAGTTGGACCTACACGCTCTACCAGCTTGGTTCAGTAGTGACTGGAGCCATCGCAGGCTTGATGGTAATTCGTACAGGGATTGCCAGGGCCCAAATCTTCGCCGGATTTATCTACGTCATTGGCTGTGCAATCAGCGGTTACGCTCCGGATATGACCACCATGATCCTCGGACGTCTCCTGCAGGGTATGGGCGGTGGCGGACTAGTGTCACTTGCATTCATCGGTGCGTCCACCCTGTTTCCGAAAAAACTATGGGTACGGATCATTGCCGTGATTTCCGGAG
>JGI24815J26687_1000336_pt1 | contig 11544 bp, 10 predicted proteins | sample METZYME_3_150m_FD_26687 | JGI IMG/M metagenome (IMG submission 26687) | reverse complement strand
CCAGATAAAACTAAGAAAAGAATTAAGGACCCGATAACGGTCGAAGATCTGGCTAAAGAAATTGGTCCAGGTCTAGGAAAAGCTGTTGTAGCTGGAAAATTAGATGATATTTTAGTCGATGCTTCTGAAGAAATAACAGAAGACTGTAAAGTTCAAATCCTCACTGCTGAAGATGCTGAAGGTCTGGAAATTATAAGACATTCATGTGCACATTTATTAGCCCATGCCTTGAAACAGCTTTTTCCCAAAGTTAAATTAGCAATAGGTCCAGTAATAGATGAAGGGTTTTATTACGACATTCTTTTAGATAAATCTTTGAGCGATAAAGATTTAGAATCCATAGAAAAAAGAATGGTGAAGTTAGCAAAAAAGGAATATCAAGTTGTAAGAGAAGTAGTGAATAGAGAAAAAGCTAAAGAAGTTTTTAAATCTAGAGGAGAGACCTACAAACTTAAAATTATTGATGAAATACCGGCTGGAGAAACAATAGCTTTATATCACCATGAAGAATATGTCGATATGTGTAGAGGCCCACATGTGACTAACACTAAGCATTTGAGGGCTTTTAAGCTTACCAGAATTTCAGGTGCCTATTGGAAAGGTGATTCCAATAATGAAATGTTGCAAAGAATATATGGAACAGCCTGGAAATCTAAGAAGGAGCTTGATGTACACCTTAAAAGGTTAGAAGAAGCCGAAAAAAGAGATCACAGGAAACTGGGAAGAAATCTTGAATTATTTCACTTTCAAGAGGAAGCTCCAGGAATGCCCTTTTGGCATCCAAATGGAAAGACCATATTTACTCAAATTGAGAATTATTTAAGAGAGCAACAACTCCAGAGAGGATACCAAGAAATACATACCCCTTCGATTTTAGATATTAGTTTGTGGGAGAAATCAGGGCACACTGAAAAGTTTGATCAAGGGATGTTTAGGACTGAATCTGAATCACGAGAATATGCTGTAAAGCCGATGAATTGTCCCGGCCATGTTCAAATTTTTAATCAAGGATTAAAAAGTTACAGAGACTTGCCTCTTAGACTGTGTGAATTTGGTTCTTGTACTAGGGATGAGCCTTCCGGAACTTTACATGGACTAATGAGAGTGAGAAGTTTTACTCAAGATGATGCTCACATTTTTTGTACTCATGACCAATTGGCAACAGAAATAAGTAACTTCATTGATATGGTTTTTGATGTTTACAAGGATTTTGGTTTTGAAGATATTGGAGTAAAAATGGCAACTCGGCCTGAAATGAGAGTTGGAAATGATAAGGTTTGGGATGAATCTGAATTAGCCCTTGAAGAAGTTTTGAATAGTAAAGATTTGAAATGGGAGAGGCTTGAAGGGGAAGGAGCTTTTTATGGACCGAAGGTTGATTTCCATTTAAGGGATTCTCTAAATAGAGTTTGGCAGTGTGGGACTATACAGGTTGATTTCTCTACTCCTGGAAGACTAGGAGCCAAGTATGTAAATGAAGAAGGCAATAGAGAAACTCCCATCATGCTGCACAGAGCTACGCTAGGTTCATTCGAAAGGTTCATTGGTATTTTAATAGAACACTATGCAGGTGCCCTACCTGTTTGGTTGTCTCCTGTTCAAGCAGTTGTACTGAATATCACAGATAAGCAGGCTGTTTATAGTAAAGAAGTAAGAGATTCTCTTAAAAAAAATGGATTTAGAGTTAAAAGTGACTTGAGGAATGAGAAGATCACTTATAAAATTCGCGACCACTCTTTGAATAAGGTCCCTTATTTATTAATAGTAGGGGATAAAGAACTGGAAAAAAATTCAGTTTCTGTACGAGCAAGGGGTGCTAANGATCTGGGTTCTATGTCTGTTAAAGAATTTTCAAGCATGGTATCCAAGGATATTAAAGAAAAGAATTAATAAAGGAGAAACTAATAGCTATAAGAAGAAACTCAGGTAAAGCTGCAAAACGGTTACCTATTAATGATGAAATAAAAGCCAATAAGGTTCGCCTTATAGGCATCCAAGGAGAACAGGTTGGAATTCTTTCCTTAGAAGAAGCTTTAGGCAAAGCTAAAGAATCATCTCTAGATTTAGTGCAGATGGCTAAGGANGGCGATCCGATGGTTTGTAAGTTAATGGATCATGGAAANCATATTTTTGATTCAAAAAAACAGAAATCTGCTTCAAGNAAGAAACAAAAGAGAATTCAAATCAAAGAAATTAAATTTAGGCCGGTAACAGAGGAAAATGATTATCANATCAAAGTTAATAAAATTAAGAGTTTTTTGGAAGATGGAAACAAAGCTAAAGTAACTTTAAGGTTCAGAGGAAGAGAAATGGCACATCAAAATATAGGCATGAAACTATTAAAAAGGGTTGAAAAAGATTTAGAAGATATGGCTAATGTGGAACAATTTCCTACNCTTGAAGGAAGGCAATTAGTGATGATGATGGGTCCAAACAAGAAATAAATANAAATGNCTAAATTAAANATACATAGCGGNGCAAGTAAAAGGTTCAAAAAAACCGGAAGTGGCCTTAAAAGAAAAAGGTCTAANAAAAGTCATATCCTTACAAAAAGAACAACCAAAAATAAAAGACAACTTAGGGGTACGGTTCCTATATCGGTGGGAGACAAAAAGAAAGTTTCTCGTATGTTAAAGAAGAATAATTAATTAACAAAAAAAATGGCAAGAGTAAAAAGAGGCGTGCAATCAAAGAAGCGCCATAAGAAAATCCTTAAACAAGCTAAAGGTTATCGAGGAGCCAGGAGTAGGACTTATAAGGTAGCTAAACANGCTGTTATGAGAGCAGGTCAATATGCTTATAGGGACAGAAGGCANAAAAAGAGAGTTTTTAGATCATTATGGATAGTAAGAATAAACGCTGCAGCTAGGGAAAATGATATTTCTTATAGCAAACTTATAGCAGGTCTTAAAAAAGCTAATATAGAGCTCGATAGAAAATTACTTGCTGATATAGCAGTTAATGATAAAGAAGGCTTTACTCTTCTTGCTGAACAAGCCAAATCTAATTTAGCGGCATAATATTTTTAGCCACATAGTCTCCTACATAGAGATATATTCTCTATAATAATGGCTACCCCTTGGAGACCATGAGTTGAATATATCTTCTTTATCAAAGAAATCTAAGTCTAAGCTTCAAAAGGCAAAGGATTTAAGGGCNTTAGAAAGTAGCTATACAGATTTATTGGGAAAAAATGGGGAAATCAATTTACTCCTTAAGAACTTAGGTAAGTTACCACAAGAAAAAAGAAAAAAGTCAGGAAAGGCTCTTAATGAATTAAAAAGCAGCCTTGAATCTATTTTTCAGTCAAGACGTAGTCACCTGAAAGAAAGAATTTTTTCTGAAGAGTTAAAGAGAGATTCTTTAGACGTCACTTTACCCGGTCGGATAAGGGAGTTCGGAACCCTTCATCCTGTTACCTCAACAATAATTGAAATATCAAATTTCTTTGTATCAATGGGTTTTGATATCCGCTCTGGTCCTGAAGCTGAAAGTGAATACTACAATTTTGAAGCCCTTAATATTCCCGAAGATCATCCAGCTAAGGATATGCATGATACGTTTTATTTAGATAATGGAGTTCTGCTAAGAACTCACACTTCTCCAGTACAGATTAGAACCATGGAAAAGCAAGATCCTCCCATTCGAATTATTTGTCCTGGCAGGGTTTATAGAAAGGATTCTGATTTAACTCACACCCCCATGTTTCACCAAATTGAAGGCCTTGTGCTTGAAGAAAATGCCTCATTTGCTGTTTTAAAAGGGATGTTAAAGGATTTTATTAATAATTTTTTTGGAAAAGAAACTGAGCTCAGATTTAGGCCTTCTTATTTTCCTTTTACAGAGCCATCAGCAGAAGTGGATATAAAATGGAAAAAGGGGTGGCTAGAAATTTTAGGATGCGGAATGGTGCATCCAAATGTGTTAGAGATGTCTGGTATTAATTCCAAGAAATACTCTGGCTTTGCTTTTGGGCTAGGCCCCGAAAGAATGGCAATGCTTAAATATAACATTCCTGATTTAAGATCTTTTTTTGAAAACGATATAAGATTTTTGAAACAGTTCAGGTAAAACTAATGCAATTCAGTAGGAACTGGCTAAAAGAATTTGTTGACTTAAACATTTCTGACGAAGAACTCTGCGATCAGTTAACCATGCTGGGNTTNGAGGTAGATAATTACAAAAATTATCACTCTAAGNTAACAGGGAAAGACGCCGTTATTAAACTTGACCTTACGCCTAATCGAGGAGACTGTTATAGCTTATTGGGAGTAGCTAGAGAGATAGCAGCGCTCAACAACTTAACTGTTAAATTACCCAAGATCAAAAAAGTAAATAGTTCTGTCAAAAGTCCTATAAAAGTCACTGTCTGCGATGAAGCTCCNCGTTATGTAGGCAGGTATTTAACTGGAGTAAACCTAAAGAAGAAGACCTCTCCTTTGGTAAAAGAAAGATTAAAGTTAAGCGGCATTAAGGTAATTGATCCCATAGTGGATATTACCAACTATGTGTTACTAGAGTTAGGGCAACCTCTTCATGCATTTGATGCCAATAAAATTGAAGGGAACCTAGAAGTGAGATTTGCTAAAGAAAAGGAAAGAATAACTCTTTTAGATGAAAATAAACTTAAACTTGATAAAAATTGTCTTGTTATAGCGGATCAGAGTAAGCCAGTTGCACTAGCAGGAATAATGGGCGGATTTGAAACAGGAATATCTAGTAAAACACTTTCAATTTATCTTGAAAGTGCTTTTTTTAAGCCAGAAGTTATAAGAGGTCGAGCAAGAAAATTTTCACTGCAGACAGATGCATCAACGAGATTTGAACGTGGTGTTGACTATGAATTACAGACTTTGGCAATTGAGAGAGCTAGTTTATTAATACATGAATCAATAGGAGGAGAATTTTCTCCAGTTCATGAGTTCAGCAAAAGATCCTCCATACCTAAGAATAAAGATATATCTCTTAATTTCAAGAATGTTAATAAGATTTTAGGAACTGAGTTTTCAAAGCCCTTTATTAGGAGAAATCTCAAGAGCCTTGGTTTAGTTAATTCTCAATCAACTGGTGATGCTATTAAAGTGAAGGTTCCATCCTGGAGATTTGATTTAAAAATTGAAGCTGATTTAATCGAAGAGATAGCTAGATTAGTAGGCTATAACAATCTTCCACAAAGCTTTTTAAGTAAAAAAATTAACAATCCTGTCGATTCTTTACATAACTCCGTTAGAAATTCTTTTAAATTTATGGGATACAACGAAGTTATTACCTACTCTTTTATAGATGAGTCGCTTGCAGAACTAGTGGAGCCCAAAAAGGCACAGTTAATTTTTGTTAATAATCCTATTTCAGAGAATATGAATATCATGAGACCAAGCCTACTACCAAGTTTATTAGATACCTTGTCTTACAACCTTAATCAAGGAATTGAAAACCTCAAGATTTTTGAAATTGGTACAGTTTTTCAGAAGGGTAAAAATCACAAGATAAATCAAAAAGAATTAATCGGTGGTTTGATTTCTGGGATTAAAGATAAGGATAACTGGTCTGGTTTAAATGAACCGATGGATTTTTTTGATTTAAAAGGAGATTTAGAAAATGCTCTAAACGATTCCTCTAAATATTATTTCAAGAAAGCTGAGATTCCTTATTTACATCCGGGTAAAACAGCACTTTTGCTTAAGGGGGAATCAGTAATAGGCTATATAGGTTCAGTTAATCCTAAATTGTTGGATAAATTTGATATCAAGCAGGGAGTTAATTTTTTTGAAATTTCAATTAATGCAACGTCGAGTAAGNGTAATATAAAATTCGAGAAATTTTCTCGTTTTCCTTTTGCACAAAGAGATTTATCTTTTATTGTCGATGAAGGTATTGCCAGTTCAATGATTACGGATTCAATAATTTCTAAGGCAGGGGACAATTTAAAAGAGATCAAGCTTTTCGATGTCTATAAGGGAAAAGGAATACCTCAAGGTAAAACGAGCTTAACTTATGCGCTGGGTTGGCAAGCCTCCAACAGAACACTTAAAGATAAAGAGATCGATGAAATCATTGAAAAATTAGTAGCATTTCTTTCTAAAAAGTTTAATGCTAAATTAAGAAGTTAATGAGTAAGACTATTACAAAATTAGATTTAGTAAATCATCTCCATGAAAATATGGGACTCAATAAAGTTGAATCGAAAGAAATAGTTGAAGCTTTCTTTGAAGAAATAAAAAACTCTTTAGTAAATGATGAAGAAGTAAAGATTTCAGGATTTGGAAACTTTAAAATTCTAAATAAAAAAGAAAGGCCTGGTAGAAATCCTAAAACGGGGGAACCTGCTCTTATATCTGCCAGAAAAGTAGTCACTTTTAAGGCAGGTCAAAAGTTAAGAAAGAAACTAGCGACTATTCAGAGTGAATAAGTTACGTTCTATACCAGACAAAAAATACTTTTCAATTAGTGAAGTTTCAGATTTGTGTAAGGTTAAATCTCATACTCTTAGATTTTGGGAAAAAGAATTTGATTTATTAAAACCATCAACCANAAAGGGCAGTAGGCGTGTTTATCAGAAAGAGGATATATTACTAGTTCAAAATATTAGGTTTTTACTCTATGAAGAGGGATTAACCATATCTGGTGCTAAGAAAAAACTGAGTTCAAAAGATTCTTCTAATGAATCTTCATCTAACGATCATTTAATAGATGATTTGCAAGAAATCCTAAAAGAAATTAAACAGGTTGTTTGAAATTTAAGCGGGGCGTGGCGCAGTCTGGTAGCGCACTAGACTGGGGGTCTAGTGGTCGCCGGTTCAAATCCGGCCGCCCCGACCATTTAGTACTATACAAATAATCTATATTTAACTATAATTATNACTAATAGTTAGAGGCGTCAATTTCTCCCCATGAAATACCTCCAAGTAAGACCCTCTAATTATTAAGCAGGATGCAGTTATCACCCTTTAATTAGCTGCAAGAGCTGAATTTCACTGCGTCCTGCCCNCTTTGGTAGATGGGCTTATAAAATTTTGGTTGGGCGCAGTAGAAAGTCCATTTACCACCAATTCCTTTTAAATTCTAACTTCAATTAAAGATGGGCCCGGTTCTTTGACAGCAGTAGAAAATACCTTTCTAAAGTCTTCAACGGTTAGAGTGGTAAAAGATTCAACTCCCAAAGATTTTCCAAGAGAAGTCCAATTGATATCAGGATTTTCTAAAGAAAATAAAGACTGAGCTCGATCTCCTGTTTGTAAAGCCCCCACTCTATCTAGTTCAACCTTTAATATAGCGTAAGCACGATTTGAAAAAATAATATTTGTAACATTCAAACTTTCTCTGGCCTGAGTCCAGAGGGATTGAATGGTATACATGGCTCCTCCATCTCCGTGTAAGCAAACAACAGGTCTATCGGGACAGGCAATAGCTGCCCCTGTAGCTAAAGGTAAGCCTTGACCAATTGATCCTCCGGTTAGAGATAACCAGTCATGAGGCTTTGAATTCCATGTATTTGGGTAAACTGCAAATCCTGAAGTCGCAGCTTCATCTGAGACTATGGCTTCCTCAGGGAGGAGTTCTCCTATTAATGAACCGACATGAGCTGGGTTCAATTCTCCATTTAAAGGGGCTGGGTTGGTTGGCGAAGGTAAGAATTCTTCTGATATTTCATTTGCATTGAGCATCTCACATAAGGACTCTAGGGCTTTTCTACCATCTTGTTCATATGTGGCTAATTGCACTAGATTTGAATTCTCTGGTGAGAGGTAACTTTTTTTATCAGGATAAGCAAAAAAGGAAACCGGAGGTTTTGAACCCACAAAGACTATACTTTCAATTCCCTTGAGGAAGTCTTCTGCCATTTCAGAAAAATAAGGCAATGGTTCTACCACAGGAATAGACTGACCTCTTCTTTGCCTTTTTCTAAAAGTTTCAGTTCCTAATCTTGCTCCTGTCTTAGTTGCTATTTTTGCAGCCATATTTAAAGACTCTTCATCAAGAAATTCTCCTCCAAGAAATAACATACAGTTATTTTTNTCTGTCAAAACTTTATAAGCTTCTTTTAAAAGATTTTCATCAATATCTTNAGGCCCTTTGCTATTTAGTATTTCTCCACTCTTATCAGTTTCACTCCAAGCACAATCAGCAGGAACAATTAGAGTTGCAATCTTTCCTGGAAAATTATGAGCTGCTTGCCATGCTCTGGCTCCGCCAGCNGGAAGTTCGTCAGGACTTTTAACTCTTTCAACCCAGTCAGAACTAGATTTTGCNAAGCCATCTAGATCAGANGTTAGTGGTGCATCGTATTTGAGGTGATATGTAGCATGATCTCCGACTATATTTATCATGGGAGATCTTGCNTTTTTAGCATTATGGATATTAGCAAATCCATTACCTAAACCTGGACCTAAATGGAGAAGATTGGCAGCAGCCTTCCCTGACATTCTGGCATAGCCATCGGCAGCTCCTGTTACTACTCCTTCAAATAAACCCAGTACTGGTCTAATCTGAGGATAATGATCCACTGCTGCTACTAAATGCATTTCAGAGGTACCAGGATTGGCAAAAACAACCTCTAAGCCATTATCTACAAGAGTTTTAAGAAGCGCATCAGCAGCATTCATTGATTTATCCTTAATTGCTAATAGTTTAGACTTATTTCCTTAAAACTTAAAAGGACAGTTTACATGAGTGATAAAGATAAATTAGAAATGCTTCTTTCTCATCAAGCTCCATGCATCAAAACTTTAGGAGGCAGGGCAATTAAGTTCCAGTCTGAGCCACCTGTACTTGAAATGGAGTTTGAAGCCATACCGGAATTTTGTCACTCAGGCAACCAAGTGGTGCAAGGAGGGTTTGTCACCGGAATGTTGGATGCTCCCATGGCTCATCTTTTAATCGCTTTATTAGAGTCAAAGTTTAATCCTGTGACTCTGGATATCAATGTGAGTTTCTTAGGTCCTTCACATCCAGGTAAGCTCAATTGCCATGCCAGAGTTTTGAAATTAGGCAAGAGTATTGTTTACTTGGCTAGCGAGCTTTATCAAAAAGAAAGACTAGTAGCTACTGCCACTTCAACTGTAAAACTGGTTCCTGTATCTAGTTAGTCTTAAACACCAAAGTCCCAAGAAAGACCATCGTGGTACTTCTTAAGTATTTCTTTTGCTATCAGTATTCTATGAACTTCATCAGGACCATCGGCCAATCTTAGAGTCCTAAAGCCTTGGAACATTCCAGCAAGAGGAAGATCGCTGGAAACTCCTCTCCAGCCATGCATTTGTATTGCTCTGTCGACAACCCTACTACCTGCTTCAGGAACAAAAACTTTAATCGCGGAAATATCAACCCTTGAATTACCCTCTTTGTCCATAACTTCAGCACAATGAATGGTCATGAGCCTTGCTGCTTGGATATCTATGTATGAGTCAGCAATAAAACCTTGCATGAATTGTTTAGTCTCTAACTTACCCCCATGAACTTCTCTTTCAGTAGAATATCTCACCATAATGTCAAAGGCCCTCCACATCTGCCCAATGGTATTCATACAGTGATAAACCCTTCCTGCCCCCAGTCTGTCTTGAGCAGCCTGGTGTCCTGATCCTCTTGCTCCCAAAGCATTTTCAAGGGGAACTCTAACGTCCTTATACTTTATCTCCATGTGATCGCCACCTGTGTGGCCCCATATTGGGACTGACCTAACTCTCTCTAAACCTGGAGAGTCTGTTGGGACAATAATTTGAGTCATTTTCAGATTAGCGTTACCAGAATCACCATCATCATCTTCAGTTCTACACATCACTACTAAGAAATCAGCTCGTTGACCATTTGAAGTCATAATTTTATGACCGTTAATTACCCATTCATCTCCATCTTTTACCGCAGTAGTTTTTAGTGATCTAGGATCAGATCCTGGTGAATCAGGTTCTGTCATAGAAAAGCCGGATTCCATTTCTTGATTGATCAAGGGCATAAGCCATTTTTTCTTTTGCTCTTCAGTACCATATTTAACTAAAATCTTTTGGTTTCCAGAATTTGGAGCGATTACACCAAATAATCTATTTCCTAGAGGAGACCAAGCCAGGATTTCATTCATGTAGGCGTGAGTCAGAAAGCCATTTCCCATTCCCCCATATTCCTCAGGTAAATGGGGTGCCCATAGTCCTTGTTTTTTAACTTCTTTTCTTATGTCTTTCCTCAGTTTTGCCGATTTTTCTCCTCCTGAGTAGATGACTTTTTCATTAGGGATAATTCGATTACCCACTATGTCAGCTGTTCGAAGCCTGATGTCATTAATTTCCTCAGAAAGGGTTGGTATAGGTGCAATTTGCATAACTTTTTCTCCTTTAATCTACTAACTAATGTACGAAACTAATGCAATGCTTGCAAGCTTTTAAAAGTATGAGAATATAGTGACTTCAAAGGAACAGTTGTGAGTTGGGAAAAAGACCTAGAAGAATTAAAAAAACGCGCTGAGCTTGCCAANGAAATGGGNGGCATTGAACGCATAGCCAAACACTATGCNAGAGGNCGTCTTACTGTAAGGGAACGAATCGATCAGCTATTGGATAAAGACTCTTTTCATGAAACCGGGGAGATAACTGGAAAGGTCACTTATGATGAAAATGGAGAAATCCAAGAATTTGTCCCTGCAAACTTTGTATTTGGAAGAGGTAAGGTNGATGGAAGAGAAGTTGTTGTTGCTGGTGATGATTTTACTGTCAGGGGAGGGGCCGCTGATGCTCGAATAGGCAATAAGTCTTTGTACAGTTTAAAGCTCGCTGAACACTTGCGACTCCCTTTAATAAATCTTGTAGATGGCAGTGGTGGCGGAGGAAGTGTAAAAACTCTTGAGACCATGGGTGCGACTTATGTTCCTGGATTACCAAGCTGGCAAAATATAGTTAGATTGTTGAGCATGGTCCCTGTAGTGGGTGCGTGCATGGGNTCAGTAGCGGGTTTAGGCTCTGCACGTGTAGTTGCTTCTCATTTTTCNATAATGGTTAAAGGCAGTGCTCAAATGTTTGTTGCTGGGCCTCCGGTTGTGGAAAGGGCCTTTGGGGTAAAAATGGAAAGAGAAGAGCTCGGAGGCAGTGATATTCATACCAAAACAGCAGGGGCAGTGGACAATGAAGCTGTAAGTGAAGAAGATGCTTTTAAACAAATACAAGCTTTTCTTTCATTCATGCCTTCAAGCGTCTGGGAAGTTCCTCCCCGAAAGGAAAATGATGACCCAACAGACAGAAAGGAAGAAAAATTAATATCAATAATACCTAGAGACAGGAAGGCCCCTTACGAGGTAAGAGAAATAATTGATTTAGTGTTGGATAAGGGAAGCTTTTTTGAAATAGGTGCTGGGTATGGGAAATCATTAGTGACAGGGTTGGCAAGGCTGTCCGGATATCCTGTAGGAATCCTAGGTAATGATTGTAACTATGATGGTGGTGCCGTAACTGCTAAGGCGTCTGAAAAAATGACTAGATTTGTAGATGTTTGCGATACTTTTAACATTCCCGTAGTTAACTTTGTTGACAACCCGGGTTTTTCAATTGGTCTTCAAGCGGAAGA
>JGI24815J26687_1000328_pt1 | contig 11628 bp, 9 predicted proteins | sample METZYME_3_150m_FD_26687 | JGI IMG/M metagenome (IMG submission 26687) | reverse complement strand
ATCAGCATCTGGCATCGCTTCGCGCCAAACCCTGTCAGTAATTTCCATCATNACCTCTGGGTTTTCCGTGAGGAACCGTTTTGCATTTTCCCTTCCTTGACCTAACTGTTCACCCTCGTAGGTGTACCAAGCACCTGACTTCTTGACTATGTCAAGATCAGCTCCAAGATCAATAACTGAACCTTCTCGGCTTATTCCTGCGCCGTACATGATGTCAAACTCCGCTTGACGGAAAGGCGGTGCACATTTGTTCTTAACTACTTTTACTCGAGTTCGATTACCCACAATTTCGTCGCCATCCTTAATGGCTTCAATTCGTCGTATGTCAAGTCGAACCGATGANTAAAATTTAAGTGCGCGGCCTCCAGGAGTTGTTTCCGGAGAGCCAAACATCACACCAATTTTTTCACGTAATTGATTAATGAAAATACAAATTGTCTTCGACTTATTTAAATTTGAAGTCAATTTTCTAAGCGCTTGTGACATCAGTCGAGCTTGCAGACCGACATGTGTATCACCCATATCGCCCTCTATTTCAGCTCTAGGTGTTAACGCTGCTACAGAGTCAATTACCACCACATCAAGCGCACCTGAACGTATAAGCATGTCTGCGATTTCAAGCGCCTGCTCACCCGTGTCAGGTTGTGAAATCAATAATTCATCTACATCGACACCAATCGCTTTTGCATAAACCGGATCCATTGCATGTTCTGCATCTATATAGGCACATATTCCACCGTTTCTTTGAGCTTCGGCTACAACATGGGTAGCTAATGTTGTTTTTCCAGAACCTTCTGGACCGAATATTTCCGCTATTCGACCCCTAGGCATTCCGCCTATTCCAAGAGCTAGGTCGAGAGCCAACGCTCCTGTAGGGACGCTCTCCATAGACATGGAACCTTTGTCGCCCATTTTCATGACCGCTCCCTGTCCAAATTGTTTTTCAATCTGCCCTAGGGTGCTATCGAGAGCCTTTATTCTGTCATCGTTATTAGCTGCTCTTGCATCAAAATTTTCCTTAGCTTCCTGAGTCTTTGTTCCCTTTGCCGCCTTAGCCATCTTCTTCTCCATTCATTTCTATAAATTGCTTCTTTTAACGGATTCTCTAACTTCGTGAGACTCCTTAATGTGCTTAATTAACAATAAGAAACCGGTGTGACAATACTTAAAACGGTTACTAATCGATGCTAATAACATAAGCGTAATTGCGAACATGTGTTCGTTGCAAGCATTTAGCAAATTTTTTTTATATTTACCCTTATTCTCCTGCTAACTTTCTCCTATGAACTCAAACCCATCTACCAATGAAAACTCTGATACCGACACTGAACTTCTGAAAGAACGCTTATCGGATATGGCATTCCATTGCACTCAAGAGTCTGGCACTGAACCGGCTTTTACTGGTGTTTATACAGATGAAAAAACTCAAGGAACCTACAGATGCATTGTCTGCGATGTTGATCTTTTTCATAGCGCTGAAAAATATGATTCCGGAAGCGGTTGGCCTAGCTTTTGGAATCCAATTGACGAAAAATCTGTAGAGACTGAAATAGACAACAGTCACGGCATGCAAAGAGTAGAGGTAACGTGTGCTTCTTGCGCTGCCCATCTCGGACATGTTTTTCCTGATGGTCCACAACCCACCGGAAAACGGTTTTGCATTAACTCGGCCTGCTTGCAGTTGGTACCTGAATAACTCGAAATATCTTCCAGTCTTAAAAAATTTTCAAAAAGTTTCCCTAGGAGATTCAAGTCGTTTACGGAGCGCATTCAATACGGTAATGACCGTAAATTGCCGTATCTGAGCTCTATCGAATGGAAACAGAACTTTAAATGATTCAACATCTCCGGTCACATTTGTGGCCATCCAAACAGTTCCTGGTTCCTGTCCTTCATGTGGATAAGGACCAGCCGCTCCGCTTACAGCTACCGAAACATCAGCCCCTAAAAGATCACACACCCCCAAGGCCATAGCTTCAACCGCCTCTTGGCTGACTACCGAAATATCTTTTGGAACATTAAGTAAAGATCTTTTTACATCAGCCTCATACGCTACAACTGACCCAACATACGCATCACTCGACCCAGGCACCTCCGTTAGTCTGCTCCCTATCATTCCCCCAGTTATGGATTCAGCAGTCGCAAAAGTTAATGATTGCGCTTTCAGCTGATCCAAAACTACCGATTCCATGGTTTGATGATCTACTGCAAAAATATGATCTCCGATAAGTTCTCTTAGAACATTTTCCTCATAATCCAAAAGCGAATCAGATTGTTCCTTATTGGCTGCTTTTGCAGTAATTCGAACCTTGACACCTTCAATGCCGCTCGCTTGGAAGGCAAGAGTCACTTCACCATCACCATNAAGACGCTCTATCTCNTCAGCCAAATCTTCTGCAAGACCNGATTCAGAATGACCCCAAGTTTTAAGCACTCTGGAACTTATTACAGACCTCTCACCAGATCGCGAAACTAGATCTTGAAGAACAGTACCCTCTAGCATTTGCTTCATCTCCGTTGGAACACCTGGTACTAAATAAATCACTTTTCCTTCAGGCATTGGGCAGATCAAACCAGCAGCCGTACCCGGCATTTCTGTAATTGCACTTGCCCCTACTGGGACGTCAGCCTGTTTAAGATTATTTTCGGGCATCGGTCTCCCACGACTGGAAAAACGTTCTTGAATTCTTTCGACTATCTCCACGTCACGCACAAGTTCAACACCCATCAACTCGGCTACAACTTCACGTGTCAAATCATCCTGAGTGGGGCCAAGTCCACCTGTGACTATTAAAGCCTCAGCTCTTTCAAGCGCCGAAACTAAAACCTCTAACATTCTCTCAGGATTGTCACCCACGACAGTCTGAAAATGACAATCAATACCCGTCTCCGCCAAACGCTCTGCAATCCAAGCAGAATTAGTATCAACTATCTGGCCTAATAAAATCTCAGTTCCAACCGCAACTATTTCACAACGCACTACAGAACTCTATTCACCGGTCGTACTTGTCGCAAGAATTCCATCCATTAGATATTGGACCCCTGTAACAACAGTGAAAATAACAGCTATCCACAGTCCAAAATCAACAAACCACTGAGAGTTCTCCAACCAAGGCAGAACAGCAATCATCAAAGCAGCCCCTTGAACAGTTGTCTTCCATTTAGCAGACTTACGGGCTGGAATCGATAAACCTTTGCGTGCCATCAGCAACCTATAAAAAGTGATAAAAATCTCCCTGATTGTAAGAAGTACAACTGGTAAGAAATTAAACCTTTCCACTTCAACGAGACAAAACGCAGTTCCAATTACCACCACTTTGTCCGCTAAAGGGTCAATAAAGGCACCCCATCTACTTACTGTTCCGCGTATTCGCGCCAAATAACCATCTAAAATATCCGATGCTGCCAAAATAAAACCTAGTAAAACTGCCAACCAGGAAGTTCCAATACTCTTTTCTGCTTCCAAAACTTCCCAAAACAGTAAAGGGGAGAGCAACAAACGTGAAAGGGAAACCAAGTTCGCAGGACTTACAACAGTAGCCAATGGATGTCTATAACTTTCATCTCTTTTAATCAAGTTAAATCAGCCTCCAAGTCTGGTCCTAGCGATCCTTTTACAATCAAATCAGCAAACTCCCCCACCTTGCAAGAATCAGGCACAGAAACAACACCATCTATCTCTGGAGCTTCTCTATATGTTCTGCCAACCCCATGAGAATCGACTAATACAGAGATTCTTTCACCTATCAAGGCATCTCTCTTCGAAGACGTTATCCCATCTTGCAAATAACTAAGTTCTTTCAATCGCTCAACAATAAGTGACCTGTCAATTTTTCCCTCAAGACCTGAAGCATAGGTGTCTTCTTCATCACTAAAAGAAAAAAATCCACACCAATCCAATTGCATTTCCTTTATAAAATCAATCAACTCATCCTGATCTTCCTCAGTTTCCCCTGGATAACCAACTATAAAATTTGAGCGGAAGACAGCACTCGGGGAATTTCTCCGAATTCCAGAGATTAGATCTCTAAACCGTTCGGCATCACCCCAGCGCTTCATCCTCCTCATTAGTGGAGACGAAACATGCTGCAAAGAAAGATCAAAATACGGAACTGTTAATGAGCACATAACATCTATCAGTTGTTGATTCAATTCTGATGGGTAAAGGTAAAGAAGTCTTACCCAATCAACCCTTTGCGTTATTTGTTCTATCAAAGGAATTATTGACTTTTCACCAACGCCCTGATCTCTTCCAAATGCTGCTAAATCTTGAGCTACAAGAACAACTTCCTTAACCTGTAATGATTCAACCTCTTCAAGTATGGAATTAATATCACGACTTCGTTGCGGTCCTCTAAAAGATGGTATTGAACAGAAACCACAGGCTCTATCACAACCTTCTGCGACCTTAAGATACGCCCAAGGTCTGGTTGATGCCGGACGAGGCAAATTCAATAGATCGAATTCTGGAACATTGGCTTTTTTATTTAAAGAAACGGAAACACCAAATCCGGCTACTCGATTGACTTCAGGTAAAACGTCTTGTAATTCACTCCCGTATCTTTCGGCCAAACAACCGGTTACAACAATTTCACTACCTTCATTTCTAAATTCATCCAGACTTAAGATCGTTTCGATGGATTCCTCTCTTGCCTCTTCAATAAAAGCACAAGTATTTACAACTATTAAGTCCGCACTGGCTAAATCATCCGTAGCTTCCATTCCATCTGAAAGTAATGATCCTGCCAATTTCTCTGAATCGACTTCATTTTTCGGACACCCGAGCGTAACTAGGTGAAATTTTGAACCGCTTGCCATCACTTAAGGCTAGGTGCAAAGACAACTAAGAATTGATCAACCGGTAAGAGTTCTTATCATTTGCCAAAACAAAAGCGCATAGATAAGTAAAAGGAGTAAAGCATTCCATTTTGAAATTGTTACAGGTTTCCGCATGCACCAGAAAGCAAAAAGACATAAAAAACACATACCTAATAAGACTGAACCGTCCATGAAAGGTTGTTCTGATGGGCGTCCTAAACCAGAATGTGACAACAATATTGCGCCTCCGACACCTAGGCTATTGAACAGATTAGAGCCGAAAAGGTTACCAATTATTAATCCCCACTCTCCTCTGCGTGCCCCAACCAAAGAGGTGACAAGTTCCGGTAAGGAAGTTCCTATTGCAACTAAAGAAAATCCTATGAAACCTCCTTCCCAGCCAAATTCATTTCCGATAGAAACTGCGGAACTAACAATCCAGCGTGGGGACAGAACTGTGAGTGCAAGGCCTATAGTCATCACAATGATTTCACGTGATACTGGCCAACTGTGTTTTCTAGGAGAGTGAGGCGGAACCACTCCAGCTCTTTTGAAATAATGGAAAATTGCATAATTAGCCAAACAAAAGAAAAGAAGGAGAATAAGTCCCCCTAGCGCTGAATTTATTTTCAGATATACAACACCAGTAAAAAGTAAAGCTCCAAAAAATGAATATCCTGCCTGTTCTTTTGTGCCGTGTGGAGGAATGACATTCCCCCAAATCAAAATCGGCAGAGCCAACACCAGTCCAAGATTCGCAACATTAGATCCAACTACATTTCCTACAGCCAGCTCAATGCCACCAACTTCTTGTTGAAATACAGCCGTAAGTGATGCAGCTAACTCTGGTGCACTTGTGCCAAAACCAACCAACAAGGCACCCACAAGCGCTTTAGGTATCTTAAATCTTTCAGCTAAACGTGACGTTCCGTTCAAAAATTGATCTGCTGCAAAAACCAACACACACAGTCCAAGTATTAGGATCAGAAAATCTTCAAACACAACTAAAGAGTATCTAAGTTAGTTGCACCTTAGAAGTCTTCTGCGCTTGGGATTTTAAACTCTTCCGCAGCAATTAGAACTTCGCGTGCCTTTGAACCTGAAGAAGGACCCACTACCCCTGATTCTTCTAGTAAGTCCATCAAACGTCCAGCTCTAGCAAACCCGACACGGAGTTTTCTCTGAAGCATCGAGGTTGAACCAAGTTGACTAGAAATAACCAAATTTCTAGCTTCTTCATACAACTCATCATCTTGTTCAGAAGCAACAGAAGTGGGACGAGAAAAATCTTCAGTTATATCAACAACTGGTTCACTCGGAGCAGGCGACTCCAGCACATCAGATGGACCTTGGTTAACTGGTTGTTCTTCCGTGGTATCGAGTTGAGCTTTCCATGTTGCCACCACTTCACGCACTTCGCTCTCTTCAACCCATGCTCCTTGAATACGTTGAGGTGTGCTTGAACTAGGGCCTAGAAGTAGCATGTCCCCTTTCCCTACGAGCCTTTCAGCTCCTTGCTGATCCAAAATAACTCGACTATCAGCGAGACTCGAGACTGCGAAAGCTAATCGAGCAGGAATATTAGCTTTAATCACACCCGTAATCACGTTTACTGAAGGACGCTGTGTCGCCACCACCAAATGTATTCCCACTGCTCTAGCCATCTGGGCCAACCTGCAGATTGAATCCTCAACATCTCGAGCGGCAACCATCATCAAGTCTGACAGCTCATCTACTACAACCATAATGAAAGGTAATCTTTCATATTCGCGGGAATCCTCTTCACCGAAATCCATTACCGGCAATTCATCTCGATCATACGCTGCGTTGTATCCCGTTATATCTCTGAAACCACAGTTCGACAGAATGTCGTATCTTCGCTCCATCTCACGAACAGCCCAATGAAGTGCATTTGCAGCCTTCTTAGGGTCCGTAACAGGTGCTGTTAAAAGATGAGGTACACCTTCATACTGCCCCATTTCCACGCGCTTTGGATCTATGAGTATTAGTCGAACTTGATCGGGTGTAGTTCGCATCAAAACAGAAGTAACCATCGCATTAATACATGAAGATTTTCCAGCTCCGGTAGCTCCAGCTATCAAAAGGTGAGGAGTGGTTGCAAGATTGAGCATCACGGTTTTGCCTTTTATGTCTCTACCTACTGCCAATTCAAGAGGGTGTGTCGCTTTCTTGGATTCCTTGGAAGTCAAAATGTCCCCTAGAGCAACCACATCTCTGTCTTCATTTGGAACCTCTATACCAATTGCCTGCTGACCGGGTATCGGAGCCAAAATACGAACATCTGCAGCAGCCAGCGCATAAGCAATATCTTTGTTAAGGCTTGTAATACGTGAAACTTTCACACCGTCGCCTAATTGCAAGGCATACCGCGTAACCGTTGGTCCAATAGTCATATCGACTAATCGAGTCTCGACACCATGTGCTTCCAACGCTTCTTGNAGTCTCTTTCCTCGCTCTTCTGCAGCCTTAGCATCTACATCATGCTTGTCACTTGTTGAAAGGATCTCTAAAGCTGGTAACGACCAGGAAGANCCTTCAACTGCTTTACCCAGTTGGATCGTAAGCTGCTCACTTGCAGTGTTTTTTACTTTCGGTTTTACTTTTTTCTTTTTAGGCTTAAATTCTTTTTGCGGTTCGGCAACAGTTCTAACCTCAGTTTCTGATGGAGGATTTTCTTGAAAAGTACTTTCTTCTCTAACTGGATCTGGTATTTGTCGCTGGTCTGTAGATCCCGGTGGTGTCAATAAGCTTCTGATCCAATTGCCAAGGGAACGACTCAATGCTGTTAGGAGTAAAGCAATTCCTTTAAATAGCTGCTTCCCAGCAANCCCAGCACTTTTTACAGTAATNCTTATCGCATCACGTGCAGAAACTCTTGTAGCAATCACTACTGACACCAAAATAAAGGCAACAAGAACNAGAACAGAACCCCAAGTCCCTATAGCTGCTCTCAAACCNCCCCCTGCAGCAAGACCTAAAATACCTCCTGCATCTCCAAGNTCATCTACCCCGTCACTAATGCCGGGACGACCGCGGCTTAAATGCAGTAAACCGGATACGCCTACAAGACCAAGNAACATCCCGACAGGCAATCGTTTAGTTATTTCTCCGAATTCAGAGCGTTCTCTGAACATAGCTAAACCTGTAACTACCATCAAAACAGGGAGAACAAGTTTTATTATTCCAATAGTCCACCCTGCAGCGCCATCAACTACNTCACCAACCGGTCCTGCCTGCTCAAGATAGATCGATANGCCTGCCAAAAGNCCGCCAAGTACAAGACCGAGACCGAGCATTTCATTTCCACGTCCGGCGAAAGCCGTTTTAAAGAAATTTTTTGTTGCACCCCCTTCTATTGGAGGTGTTTTAGGGGCGCGTGTAGATTTTTTACTGTTAGCACTGCTAGACCCAGTAACAGAATTTTCAGAGTTTTCTTCGCCCATAGGAACCTTTACCACAACAGTTTTACGGTAGCACTAGGGCGTGACGTAGGGTATCCATTGTGATTTTTAGTTGATTTCGACTAATGGGATTAACACGGGCCGGCGCCCAGTTTTTAGGTCTACAAATTTCCCGGTTGCCCTTCGAACAAGTCTTGTTAACTCTTTTTGGTCAAACTCACCATTAGTTAGTGCGTCATTCAACACTTTTACTACTTCTTCGATTATTCCGTTGAGATATTTCTCTTCATCTCCAGTCTCAACCCACCCGAGAGTCGTCGCAAAAGGATCCTCTAAAAGCTTTCTTCTCTTTTTGTCGATTAACACTCTGACTAGAATGAAACCTTCACCACCCAAAGAAATACGTTCTTTAACCAAGTCTTTACTAACTTCAGCCCCTCGAACATCCACCATTAAGTACTCACCGCTTACGCTCCCTTCTAGGTGTAATCCATGCTCATCTAAACACACACTGTCGCCATCCTCACACCGGAGAATCTTGGATTGGTCCATTCCTCTACTCAATGCAATTTCTTCATGTCCTAACAAGTGGGTGTACTCACCATGAACTGGTATAAAAAGTTCGGGATTACTTGCTTCATGTAATGCCAGAAGCTCACCAGCCTTGCCATGACCAGTCGTGTGGATCTTCAACTTGCCGCTGTGGACGATACGGGCACCCAGACGTACCAAATTATTATGAACTCTGAAAATAGAAGCCTCATTACCGGGAATCGGAGATGAAGAGAAAATGACCGTGTCATTTCTATCTATTTCGACCAGAGGATGCTTCCCGACTGACATCATAGATATAGCTGCTCTTGGTTCAGCCTGAGACCCTGTACAGATGATACAAACCTTGTCAGATCTAAACTTTTTCAATTCTTTTTCATTTAAAAGAACACTGTCCGACACTTTCAAAAGACCTAACTCTCGCGCTAAAGCTACATTTCTGATCATTGAAGGACCCAATATCGCTAACTTTCGATCTGTCTTTGTTGCAGCATCAGCTATTTGTTGGATTCTGTGAATATGGCTAGAAAACGTACCAACGATTATTCGACGTCCTTCATTTTCGTTGAAAACATCTTCTAATATGGGACCTATTTCTGACTCTGAAAGAGACATTCCTTCGCTCTCAGCATTTGTGGAATCTGCCAGAAGTAACCGAATTCCTTCTTTTTTGGAAATATCAGAGACCCTTTTTAGATCTGTAAGGCGTCCGTCCACAGGGGTTGGGTCCAATTTGAAATCGCTGGAATGCAAGATGACACCTTGGGGAGTTCTAAAGATAGTCATTAACCCGCCGGAGGTTGAATGAGTCACTGGTAAAAATTCACATTCAAAACGACCAATTTCATGAGTTTCATTATCTTCAACTACAACAAGTGGAGGGAGTTCCACTTCATGGCTTTCTAATTTTGCCTTAATCATCCCAAGAGTAAATGGAGAACCATAAATAGGTACTGACAAATGGCGAAACAAGTGAGGTATCCCGCCTATATGATCTTCATGCGGATGGCTCACTACGCAGGCTTCTATGTCGTTACGCCTGTCAAGCAACCACTTAAAATCTGGAAGTATTGAATCGACACCTGGATGTTTATAAGGAAACAACTGGCCACAATCAAGAAGCACAATACGCTCATCTACCTCAATTGCTGCACAATTTCTTCCGATTTCACCAAGTCCACCTAGGAAAGTTATATGTACTGGACTATTCAAAGTTTCGTTTCTTGTTAATTAGCCGCGTCCTAGGCTACTTAATATCCCACGCGCCTTTTCAGTCAACCATTCTGGTTCAGGCCCCATCGGTAAACGACAATCGCCTCCTGGCAAGTTGAGTATTTTCATCATTGCTTTTGTGGGTATTGGATTAGGTGTCAGATCTCCAGATTCGAAATCGTATGAGGGTATAAGCCGACGATTGATTTCTAACGCTCTAATATAATCTCCACTAAAAAAAGCTTTCATCAACTCAACTGTTTCAGGCGTGGACCAATGAGAAGCAACACTCACTGTTCCAACAGCGCCCACAGAAAGCAAGGATAAAGTCAATGAATCTTCACCACTGTAAACTTCAAAACCTTCTGGTGCGGCTGCTATCAATCTGGCGGTTTCAGCGACATCCCCTGCCGCATCTTTAAGTGCAACTATATTTTCAACTTCGTCGGCTAATTGTAAAATTGTTGAAGTATCAATTTTTCTACCTGACCTAACAGGAATGTCGTAAAGCATTACCGGTAAATTAGTTGCGCTAGCTATCGCCGAAAAATGCGCTATCAATCCTTGTTGAGAAGGTCTGTTGTAATAAGGAGTTACTGTAAGAATTCCTGAAGCCCCCACTTCAGTGCAGCGTTCAGTTAATTCAACAGCGGCCTTAGTATCGTTACTTCCTGCTCCCGCTATCACGGGAACATCAACTGCTTCAACTACGGCAGCGATCAAATCTATTTGCTCTTCGTGCGTGAGAGTAGGAGACTCCCCTGTAGTGCCAGCAATAACTAAACCTTCATTACCTTGCTCCACAAGCCATCTAGCTAATGTTTGTGCTCCTTCTACGTCCAACTCATCATCTTTTGTAAACGGCGAAATCATTGCTGTCAGGACCCGCCCAAAACGTGGTGTCATAATTTCTACTCCCTTCACCTTTAAGTGCTTTCGGATGCTCTATCAATACCTAAAGTTGAAAAAAAGTTTTCATGCAACTCAAACCACACCGTGTGGTAGGACTCCATCATAGGTTTGGCGATCCAGTCTGTATCTCCTTTAAGGACCATTTCCAGTGCATAGGTAAAACGACTACCGTAAGATGAAAAACGCTCCAATTGCTCAGTAAGGTTTGCGCACATGGGCTGCGTTTGTTTATCTAATTCAACTAAGCGGTCGATCACTCCCTTGTCATAGTCCGGATCAGAATGGTCATTTAAAACTTGTTCTCCTTCGCTCCCATCGGATGGTGGTTTTAGTTGCCAATCCGTGCAAAGTTCTTTGAAATCATCATTTAATTGTGAGAATTCTTTGTAGGCGGTCTCAATTTCTGGGCGAATTCCTAAATTATCAACTTCATTTGCCAGTAGTTGTTCACCGAATGATCTTCCCTCTGGCGTAATCATCCATCCCACCATTCGGCCTTCTCTGTAACTGACCATGCCCTCTTCAGCGAATTGGTTCAGCATATTCAAACTGTCTTCTTGGCTTAAACCAACAGTTTCTGCGACAGCTTCGGTATCAACAAAACCCTTTACTCTTAATGCTTGAAGCACCAGAAGGTCAGATTCACTTATTTTCGACATGTAATCACGCTACCAGTCGATCGTCAGCTACGACGCGTCTAAGCACCAAAGGG
>JGI24815J26687_1000324_pt1 | contig 11678 bp, 14 predicted proteins | sample METZYME_3_150m_FD_26687 | JGI IMG/M metagenome (IMG submission 26687) | reverse complement strand
CGGCGGGACATAGTCCCGCCAACAATGCCGGCGTGAGCCTCGTCAACCGCAGAAGCCATCAAAAGTCGTACAGGTCCGCTGGGGCCGATGGAACAGTCTACTTTGGGCATACTGGTTTTGTATGCCCTGCTAGGTTTGGCGCTACTGACTCTGTGGCTCAGACATCAGGCGGTGCTGAGACAGAGGGAGCGGATGCGTGATAAGATGGGCTCCTTACAAGGCGATCTCTCAGACACCTCACAGCGTCTTGACCTGTTGTCCAGAGGTGTCGACACCGTTCTCAGTGAGACACCCGAGGTACACGGTCTGCTCGATGCTCACAAATCGCTCGAGTCGGCTGAGACACTACTGTTCGAGCAGGATGTCAATGTAAGCTCCAGTGAGTCCGTCGCCATCGCCACCCATGCAGCCAAGACGATACTCCACTACTACCCCGGACTCATCTCCGATGAAGGCGAGAAGAGGGTCATTCCGGGCCTGCTACCGCTGGTAGAGCGCCTCGACGCAATTCTCAACGAGGCCGAGATGCAGGCCGAGGACCTGGAACTCAACGGAGATGAGCACAGGAGACTGGGCGAACTCTTCCATGGAATCGACCGAACCATCCGAGCCTCGGACTTCTACCGCCGCGCTCACAGCCTCAGTGCCGAGGACGCCGAGGCGCTCAGGGCGCTTGCCACCATCCAGAGGGAGGAGGGCGATGTCGAAAAGCTAGATCGCAGCCTTGAGAGGCTACTTGCAATCGACCCAGACGATATGACCGTGCTCAAGGAACAGGCGTTGCTACTGACTGGGTCCGACGAGGAACGAGTGACCCGCAACCACCGCAGGCTGGAAGCACTGGGAGTCGAGTTCGACCCCTCTCTCGTGACCACGGAGATGTCAGAGATAGTCGAAAGGGCGAGAGTGGTCAACAAGGACATCGATCCCCGTGCAACCGAACCAGAGACCTCCTCCGGTTGGCTCGAACGTGCAGCCAAGTTACTCATGCTCGGCGAGATTGCCGTCGCTTTGGAATCTGTTGAGAGGGCCCTGGAGACCAATCCAGACAACGGCGAGGCCTGGATGTTGCACGCGAAACTACTCTCGGCGGATACGGATAGGACCAAGGAGGCGTTACAGAGCATCCGCCGCGCGACCGCGCTGGGCGAGTATGGAGTCCTGTTGGAGTCTGAGATATTCGAAAACGACGACCGGTTGGACGCCGCGAGAGCCGTCTTGGAAGAAAGACTCGAAACCAATCCCGAGGACGCTGAGGCCAGAGCCCGCCTGAGCCTTGTCCTTCTGCGAGCCGGAGCCACCGAATGGTCGCGCAAGGTCCTGGACGAATCACCTCCCGAGGCATGGGAACACGCTTCTCTGCATGTGATGGACGGACGCCTTCATCTGGTGACGACCGAGGAGCACAGGGACAACACCGGGCAGCACGACCAACTCGTTCTTCTTGACGCGCTGGTCGCCTTTGACGGGGCAATTGACCGCGACCGCGAGTCAGGCCTCGCTTGGCTGGGCCGTGCCAGAGCGCTACGTTACCAGGACGCGCCTAANGAGGCGGAAGTCGCCCTGACCAGAGCCCGCCGGTTAATCCCGGAACATCCATCGATACCGCTCGAAGAGGCTCAGCTCTGCTTGGACATGGGCCGCCTCGAGCAGGCTGACACTCTGGTGGCTGAGGCGGCGACCCAATTGAACAACCACNTGACGATACCTTTCATCCGCGGTATGATAGCAGCCCGTCAGAACCGTCTCACAGAGGCCCACTCGCTGTTCACCAAGGTCCTAGACAGCGAGCCAGAGCATGTTCGGGCGCGACTCAACAGGTGCTCGGCCGCACTCATGAAGGGAGACCTCGCGTCAGCGCTCGACGACGCCGATCACTTGGTCAGCAACCACCCCAAGTTGGTCTTGGCCCGCCTCCGCCGCTCTGAGATACTCATGAACCACGGCGATTGGGATGAAGCCGAGGCCGAACTGCGCNGGCTGATTGAACACAGACCCGAGCACACAATGGCACTGGTTCATCTCGGAACCTGCCTGATTGCCAGAGGACGGCCTGAGCAGGCGGAGAAGCCTCTGAACACCGCTTTGCAAATCGATTCTACGCACTCCGACGCATGGTACCAGCGAGGACTTCTGTATCTCGACTTCGGACGCATCGAGGACGCCACACATGACTTTGAGAACGCCGCCAAACACGATGAGCATCACATCGATGCCCGGCTTCGTATCGCGTCGATCCTCCACGAGAGCGGCGACTCCAAGAAGGCCGCAACGGCATGGAGGCAGGTACTCGATGCCGATCCCGAGAACCGTCTGGCACGTCGCAGACTTGAGGAGTGCAAGGACGGAACCGGTCCGCCGAAACCTGGTTCGACTACATAGGGTTGAACTGCCGACCACCACCCCCGCGCCACATGCCGGAGCATCTGGGAATCGAACCGGGGGGCGCCGCTCCCGATTTTCACCTGCCGAATGCCAATACAGCCGTGGGCGGCGATTCGATGTCGCTGACCGATGTGATGTCCCCTAACGGGGCCATCGTCGTTTTCACCTGCAACCACTGCCCGTATGTGGTGGGATCCGAACCGCGCATCGAGGCAATGGCGGAGCGCGCACGCTCCGAAGGCCTCGGCTTTGCAGGAATCAACTCGAACGACCCGATCAACTACGAGTCCGATTCATGGGACAACATGGTCAAGAGGGCAAACAGGGGGATGAGCTACTCCTACCTGCATGATGCCAGTCAGGATACCGCGCGCGCGTATGGAGCGGAGAGGACACCCGAGTTCTACCTCATCGACTCATCTGGTTCCGTCGTCTACCGTGGGAGGTTGGATGACTCCCCAAGAGACCCCTCACACACGACTTCTTCCGACTTATCCAATGCGATGGACGACCTCGCCGCCGGACGCGGCATCGTCGTCTCGCGTACCAACAGCATCGGCTGCTCGGTCAAGTGGAAGTAATGACTAGTACTGCTCCAGTACGAGTTCGGTCTGGGTCGTGCTGATTTCACCTGGTGGTGCGGCGTGCCACATCTTCTCGAGCAAGACACGTAGCGCGACCGTGTCGTCGACATGGACGACGGCTACCAGATCCGCATCCCCACTGATTTCGTACACACACTCGATACCTTCCCATCCAGCGAATTCTCCGGCAAGGGTCCCGATTTCTGCACCCGGGCCGACCTTGAGACGGACCAAAGCAGTCAGTCCGATTCCAGCCTCGCGGATTGTGTAGCCGCGGATAACACCAGCTTCCTCCATGCGTCGCATGCGGGTCCGAACGGTCCTCTCGGTCACTCCGACCTGCTTGGCGATGTCGACGAAAGGCGCCCTCCCCGAATCCCTCAAAACTGTCAAAATCGCTCTATCCAGACTATCCACTATGGCCATGGGTTGCGCCGAAATTGGACCTATATTTGTATGTTCTCTACCTGATGTGTGAATTCTCGTTATCCGTTGTTTCCGTATTATGTACATTGGAAAAACCACAAAGAAAAGTTGTATTCATTAGGGACGGCGACAATTCGCGTCCGATGTCGGCGGAGGAGACGGTCACGCACCTCCGCATTCAGGAGTATCTCGACGATGTCTCTGGATTGGACATCTCCCCCTCTCACACAGAGTGGTACAATGTCGATGTCGCATCTCTTTTGACCGACTCCAAGGTACTCGGCCACGAGGTCGATCAGTGCACCGGCGACTCACTTCTTTTCCTCGAGAGGAGCGTCATGCTCTGTTGCCCGTCTGCCGGTAAGATGCAGCATTTTCCCAAGCACCTGCTGCATTGCTTCGTCGACGACAACCGCGACAAGTGCAAGGAGCATGACGGGGTCCTGTTCCGCGCCGAGCTGTTCTCAATCTCACCCACAGAGGAGCAACTCTGCTGGGAGCGCTGCTGTCGCTCCGAGATGGAAGTGCCCGAGATCCAAGGAAAGGTCGCTCGCTGGCTGAGTTGGCTCAACGCCTGAATCTTCGCTCTGCGCAACCTTGAGAGGGGGGCGGCAGGTCGCCGCTCCAATGAGTGGCGCTGTCAGCGACCTCTCCGCCCGGGTTATTCTGGATTCTCGCGGCAACCCGACGGTCGAAGTCGACTGCTATGTGGAAGGGGTACTGCGCGGTCGTGCAGCAGTCCCCTCCGGCGCCAGCACTGGCAGTTACGAGGCTGTTGAGCTACGCGACGGCGGCACTCAGTGGGCAGGCAGAGGCGTTGATGCAGCCGTCGCCCACGTCAACGGTGAGATTCGCGACGCTCTGATAGGCATGGATGTGACTGATCAGGAAGCCATTGATGCCACTCTGATCACACTCGACGGGACAGCGAACAAGGGTCGTCTGGGTGCAAACGCGATCCTTGGAGCATCAATGGCATGTCTGAGGGCAGCGGCAGAAGGTCCGCTGTGGGCGCACATCTCCGAGAGAGATTGCAGTAGCTTACCGGTGCCGCAGATGAACATCCTCAATGGCGGCGCTCACGCATCCTCGAATGTCGATGTTCAGGAGTTCATGGTTGTACCCCACGGCTTCGATAGTTTCCACCGGGCTCTTCGCGCCGGAGTGGAGACCTACCATGCGCTGAAGTCGGTGCTCAAAGAGGAAGGCCTACTCAGCGGCGTGGGTGATGAGGGCGGTTTCGCACCTAACCTCCCGTGCAACGAGGACGGACTGCGCCATGTGCTTGGAGCGATAGAGCGAGCCGGGTACACGCCCGGTGAGCAGATTTCAATTGCTCTTGACTGCGCCGCAGAGGAGTTCCATCGTGACGATGGCTACCACATCGACGGCAAGGTGATGTCCGGCTCTGAGTTGGGCGCACTCTACTCTTCGTGGCTCGATAACTATCCGATAGTCTCCCTAGAAGACGCATTTGGTGAGGACGATTGGGGGTCTTGGGTCGAATTCACGGCCCGTGAGGGAGACCGAGTGCAGATTGTCGGCGACGACCTCTATGTGACCCACCCCACGCGCTTCGCTCGAGGAATAGCCGAGGGCGCGAGTAATGCCATTCTCATCAAACTCAATCAGATTGGCACGGTCACCGAGACCCTGCGCGTCATGGAGATGGCACGCACCGCCGGCTTCGCCACCGTCATCAGCCACCGCTCCGGGGAGACCTCCGACGATATCATCGCAGACTTTGCCGTAGGTACCGACGCCAAGCAAATAAAAACCGGAGCGCCGGCGAGGAGCGATCGCACTTCGAAGTACAACCAACTGCTTAGGATAGCCGAGCAATGTAGTGATTTCACGGACTTATTCTAGGGCTGCCAACAAGAGCGGCAGAACAATTGTAGCATCCGACTCGATGACGAACTTCGGGGTCTCAGCACCGAGTTTGCCCCAACTTATCTTCTCGTTAGGCGGTGCGCCTGAATATCCTCCGTAGGACGGGCGTGACTCTGAGATTTGCGCGAACCAGGACCAGAGTGGGACATCGACCTTGGCATCTTGACGTAACATCGGCACCACCGATATCGCAAAGTCGCCGGCGATGCCGCCACCGACTTGAAGCAGGCCGGTCGGCGAATCATCCTCGCGATACCAATCTGCGAGCGCTTGGGTAGCGTGCAGGCCTCCCTTGACAATATCCGGGCTCTTGAGCGAGCAGTCGAGGACGCGAGCAGCAAGTATGTTGCCAAGCGTCGAGTCCTCCCATCCGGGCGTGAAGATGGGGAGATTCGCATCTGCTGCCGCCACCAGCCAGGAACTCTCCGGCGCCGCATCGAACTCCAGTTCTCCGTGGAGCAGCAGGTCATACAGGTACTCATGGGGGAACCGGCGGTCGTCCGCAGCCTCGGCGTCCTCCCACAGCGACATCAACGGNTTCTCAATAGCGCGAATCGCATCCTCTTCCGGAATCGCAACATCGGTCACCCGATTCATGCCGCGTTCCCGCAGCGCGACCTCATCACTTGCTGCAAGCTCGCGCCAGTCCGCNATCTCCTCGTAACTGGAGCGTGCGACTAGATTGAACAGATCCTCTTCCAGATTGGCGCCGGTGCAGCAGATGGCATGCACTCTCTGAGCGCGAATAGCCGGAGCCAGACTCTTGCCAATCTCAGCGGTAGACATCGCTCCAGCCAGAGTGACCATCAGCCTCCCGTCATTGTTCAGGAATCCGCGCAGAGATGCGCACTGCGCGAGTGCTCCAGCGTTGAAGTGGCGGTAATTCCCCTCGATGAAGTCACGTACCGACATGTCCTCACCTCAGAACCTGTCTACATGTTTGCGACCGGAGAGGACCAATTCAGGCACCGCCCTCTGCAGGACCCTGTGGATGTCGTCGGCCAGTGGATTGGGGTCGTTGCTTCCGCAAGTGAAGATGTCAATCGCCAGCAGGCCTCTGTCCGAATAGCAGTGTGCGCTGACATGGCTCTCGTCAATCAGCACAACAGCCGCGAAGCCGGGCGGGCTCTCTGCGCCATTGAATTGCGCGACATGGGAGTGGACCTCTCTGATGCCCGCCTTCCGGACGCTGTCACGCAACACTTGCAACATCCACTCGCCGTCGTTGTCGGCCGGTGAGGTGTAATCGGTGTAGTCCAGCAGGATGTGACCGCCGCGCCCCGAACCGCCCATGTATCCTCTGTATCGTTTTGCCGATTTCAAGGTGACTAATCCACAAGCCATGCTCGCAAGCGTCGCAATCCCTCGTGAATCGCCTCCTCGTCGGTGGCGTATGATATTCTGACGAAACCCTCGCCGCCGGTGATGAGTGAAGTCGGAATCAACTGCACTCCCGCCTCCAGTGCTCCGTCGGCGAACTCGATATCGCTCATCCCAGTATCGGTGACATCGACGAACACGTAGAATGCTCCTTCAGGCTCGACCACCCTCAGACCAGGCATTCCTGCAAGCCCACCAACCATGATGTCGCGGCGCTTCAGGTACTCTCGGTTGAACTCCTCCACAGAGTCGTCGCAGCCAAGCGCCACCGCAGCTGCATGCATCATGAAAGTGGGCACATGCGAGGCCGAGTTGGCTTGGGTCTTCACCGCCGCTCTCATCGCATCGGGGGGTCCCGCGAGGAAGCCCAGCCTCATCCCCGTCATCGCCCATGACTTCGACCAGCCGTTGACGATTAGTGTGCGCTCCTTACCACCAGCGAGGGCGAAGGGGGAGGTATGTGGGTAGTCTGTCCAGACCAATCTGGCGTAGATCTCGTCTGAGACTATCCAGAGGTCATGCTCGACGGCTATGTCGACTATCGCCTGCATCTCGTCGGGTGTGAACACGGCTCCCGTTGGGTTGCATGGCGAGTTGATTAGTATCATTCGGGTCTTCTCGGTGACCGCCGCTGCGATGGCATCGATATCGGGGTGGAAGTTGTCCTTCCTCACTGGGACATTCACCGGGACCGCCCCTATCAGGCTGAGCATAGGCTCGTAAGAGGCCCACGAGGGAGCCAGCAGGATGGCCTCGTCGCCTGGCATGGTTGCTATCATGAACGAGTACAGCAGTGCCTGCTTGGCACCAGGGGTGATAACCACATCATCCATGCCCACNTCAATTCCGTGATGATGTGCTAGGTAGTCGGAAACGGCTTGGCACAACTCCATCGAACCGGCTCCGCGGGTGTACTTCGTGTTACCATCCTCGAGTCCCTTGATCGCCGCTTCGATGACCTCTCTCGGTGCATCGAAGCCCGGCTCACCCACCGTCCAGCGGACTACTTCTGGTCCGGGGGGTTGCAGATAGGGTGCGAAGCCCACACCCAGCCCGTCGTAGCGCGAGGAAATCTCAGGCATGCCGCTGGCGGGTGGCTGACCGGAGATGAACATATGCGCCAAGTCCCCTGAGGGCGACATCGCCGCTCTCCAAAGAGTCTTCAAGGGGACCTCGGGGGTCGTGAGTCGCTGCACGGGTGGCAGAGCAGCTATGCAATGGACTGCAGATCCATGGACCCGGGTGCAAATCCCGGCCCGTGCTCCATCTTCGTCTCAGCAATCGCTCTAGAAGGCGACCGATCCGGGGTCTACATTCCCCCCTGAAAGAATGAGCCCCACTCTGCCGATGCCTTCGAGGCCTCTGAACTCGGGACTCAGCACTGCCGCGAGTGAGGCCGCACCGCTCGGCTCGACCATCATGCCGAAGTGCTTGAGCAGAAGCCGCATTGCCTCGACCACTTCCTCATCACTGACCGTGATGATGCCTTCGAGATGGTCCCTCAGTATGGGCCAGGTCAATTTCCCCATACTGGTCAGCAGCCCGTCGCAGATGGTNTCCGGGCCATCCTGGGGGATGTATTCGCCTGCTGCCAGTGACCGGGCCGCATCATCAGCCCCTTTCGGCTCGGCTCCGAACAGCCTAGTCTCGGGGAACAGGGCTCGCGTGGTTATGCAAGTTCCTGACATCAGCCCGCCACCACCCACAGGAGCAATCACCGCGTCCATCGGACCCGCCTGTTCGAAGAGCTCCATCACAGCCGTGCCCTGGCCTGCGATGACGTTCGGGTTGTCGTAGGGGTGAACCAGCGCCGCACCGGTCCTCTTGATCACACTCGCAGCCGTCGACTCCCTAGCTTCCAGTGTAGGCTCGCAGAAGGTTATCTCAGCATCATGACTCTGTACACCGGCCACCTTGACCTTCGGAGCAGTATTCGGCATCACGATGTATGCTGGCACGCCTCGTTGCTTCGCTGCGAGCGCAAGCGCCTGGGCGTGGTTGCCGCTACTATGCGTGCATACTCCCATCTCTGCATCTTCATCGAGCATTCCCACCGCGTTGGTGGCACCGCGAAACTTGAAGGCGCCAACATGCTGTAGGTTTTCGCATTTCAGCAGGACCTCCCTGCCAGCGATATCGTCGAGTTCTTCCGAGGACACCACTGCAGTCCTCTTGACGGTGCCGGCTATCCTTTGTGCAGCAGCTCGCACATCGCTGAACTCGACTGCGTACTCCATATGCCTCACAATCTCCTGCGAGGCGGCCTTGAAGACACCATCGCTACGGCGATTTCAAGCCGGGAACCCACCTCGTGACATCATGGCCGAGCAGGTGGCGCCCGAATGGCGGCTCCATGCGGCCTTGGGCGCCTTGATGACGCTCGATACGATTCTCATCGGCTTCGCACCAGCCGGACCTTGGGACTCGGAATCCTTCAGTTTGGGGGTAATCGGACTGACTGGAGTGGTTCTGCTCTATGTGGCCTGGTATCGCATGACCTTCAAGCGGAAGGGGCTGGTTCCGTGGCTGGATCTGTGGGAGGATCCACCCGGCTCTTCTAGGAAGATACTCGTCGTCGGCGTCGCTACAATTGCTCTGGCATGGGTGTCGGGCAATCCGATGCAGGAACATATGCCGGACCCAGCAGGCTTGATTCTGATGCTCTTGGGCCTCCTGATGATTCTCCAGGCCGTTTACGTGATGCTGAGCATCGGACCTCTGGCGGATAAGGAGTAATTATCGGCGCCCCGGCTTCCAGAACTGCAGGGGCAACGCATCCTCGCCCTGCATGGCCCGGAATGCGAGATGGTCGGCGCGCTCATTCCACCGATGCCCACGATGCGCTCGGACATGCTCAGGTGTCAGGGAGCGCAAGGAGGCGACTTCGCCCCACAGGGCCTGAGCAGACAGCGCTAGGCCTCGGTTCGCCTTCGCCCTCCAGACTGAGGAGGCTATGTTGAGAGCGTACTGAGAGTCCCCACGGAGGACAACGGCTTGACTGCCGCCTTCGGCCAGTAGCCACCTCATGGCTTGGGCAACGGCGCTCAGCTCAGCTGTGTTGTTCGAGCCTACTTCAGCCCCGAGATAACCCTCTGCGTCTTCGTCGGTAACAACCGCCCCGCTTCTTTCCAAGACGACCTCTCCTCCCCCACGTCCGACTCCATTGTCCCCTGAGACGACGCAAAAACCCCATCCTGCCGGTGTGGCGGCGGTGACATCCCTGTTTTCCTCACACGACCCATCGACGTAGATGTACAGCGGAAGGGACCCAGCCATCGTCATTCTCCAATCAGGGTGGCATATGCTGTAGCATCGAGCAGAGACTCGAGATTAGCGCTGTCGGCTGCAGTCATCCTGAGAATCCAACCATCGCCGTAAGGGTCCTCGTTGATTCTCTCAGGAGTATCCTCAAGCTCCATGTTGGAGGCTAATATCTCTCCTGAAAATGGAGCGTAAATCTCACTTACCGACTTCACCGACTCGACGCTAGCGCACGGTTCCATCGCCTTCACGGCTACGCCAACCTCAGCGAGATCCACCCAGACGACATCTGTCAGCGCGTTCTGGGCGAAGTCTGTGATACCTATGACGGCCTCGCCCGCCTCGAACCTGATCCACTCGTGCGACTCAGTGTAATGTAGCTCCGCTGGAACTTCACTCATGGTGCACTCGACCCGTCCGTGACGCACTCGGAGAGTGAAGGTTTCGATGCTCACTCTTCCTCGCCGAGGGCGCGTTCGAGATGCTCTTTCTCCCTCACCGCCCATGCCGAGCCCATGCTGGAGACGTCGGCTTCGGCCTGCTCCTGCCTCAACCGCTCGCGCATCTCGTCTTCAGACTCACGGCTGAACCACCTGTCGAGAGGAGAATCGCCATGAGGCCTCCCTCCCATTCTTTTGATGTATGCGTAGAGCAGTGTAGCGAGCAGGGCTAGGGCAGGGAACACATATGCCACGGAATCTTCGTTTACATCGGCATCGGATAGAATGACTATCCTGCCATCGGCGATGGCGAGCGCAGTCAGCAGGTACAGTGGCACGGCAAGGCCAATGAGCACCCTCTCTACACGGCTCGCCGGTGAATCCACGGGCACCGAGCGTGGACACCCATGCATCAAGTTGACCGCAAAGCGAGCGTCAGTAAGTCTCTAGGATGAGTTTGAGAATCTTGTACGGCAACAGTGCCCTATTGACGGGGGTGACCTCGAGTATCCTGCCGTCGTCCCTCCTGCGGATGTCTTGCAGCAGAGGGTGCCGACTCTTTTTGTGCAGTGTCAGCAGAGTTGGCATGTCGTACTCCAAAGCCCCCCTCACAGCCGCGACGAAACCCTCACTCTCGACAGAGAACTTACCGACCTCGTCGATGACGAGTATCTCGCAGTTACCAACGGCGTTCTGGATGGCAGGGACCGCCACCTTGTCCAACTCGCTGGGGTCTATGCCGAAGCCGAGGATTCTGTTCCGCGAATCTATCTCGCGGTGCGCCATCACACCTCTGTCGCCGGATAGGATGTCGACACAGGCGTACCCGACTCGCTCCCCGTCCTCGATGATTGCTTCCGTCCTCATCCCTCCGATGATATTGGCCACATTCATCCTCCTTCGCCCACGGGAATCGGCTTTGCGCTCTTCAATGATCATACTGACGACTTTGTCCAGCACGGCAGACTTCCCAGACCGGGGCAGACCAGTGATACCGATTTTCGGTTGGATACCCATACTGTGCTTCCTCGTATTTCAACGCTAACGCGACGGAACGCTCCCCGTACGGCACGCTCGGATAATAGTCTGTTTGGTGATGACGCATCAATAAATCCGAAAAACGGAAAAATCCTATCGACAATTTGACGCTGGCTTCCCGTTTCACTGCCCCAAAGCGTAATTCAGGGCACCTTCGGTAGATGGAGGTGGGAATGGCAGATTCTCAATCTCGTAATTGTTCACGTTGTTGTTGGCCGCCCAAGCCCTCGACCAGAGGTCGAGAGCCTCAGTGTTGAGTTGGGCCGCGACA
>JGI24815J26687_1000322_pt1 | contig 11683 bp, 10 predicted proteins | sample METZYME_3_150m_FD_26687 | JGI IMG/M metagenome (IMG submission 26687) | reverse complement strand
TGCGGATCACCATAGACGGCGAACTGCGGCCTGGAGTTGGCGCTAAGGATTTAATTCTCGCGATCATAGGTGAAATTGGAACATCGGGCGGTACAGGCTATGCCATTGAGTTCTCAGGCAGCGCGGTCCGTGCGTTGAGCATGGAAGCGAGAATGACGCTGTGTAATATGACGATCGAAGCGGGGGCCCGCTGTGGCATTATTGCAGTTGACGAGGTAACGATCGATTATCTCGAGAATCGCACTTACGCTCCCAAGGGCGAGCAATGGGTCGAAGCGACACAACTCTGGTCTGGTTATGTTTCGGACAACGATGCGGTATTTGATCAGGAAATTAAGCTTGATGGGCAGGCTATTACGCCGCAGGTTACGTGGGGCACATCGCCCGAAATGGTCATTCCGATTGATGGAATAATTCCTGATCCGCAAGGCCAAGCTGACGAGACTCGCCGAGACGGTTGGGTGCGCGCATTGGAGTACATGGGCCTGGAGTCTGGAACACCGATCAGTGAAGTCAAGGTAGACAAGGTATTCATTGGGTCTTGTACAAACGGAAGAATTGAAGACTTAAGAGCCGCNGCNCAAGTTGCNCGAGGTCATAGTGTTGCCTCAAATGTCTTGTTGGCAATGGTCGTTCCGGGGTCCGGGCTGGTTAAGCGCCAGGCTGAAGCAGAAGGGCTGGATGTAGTTTTTACTGAGGCAGGATTCGAGTGGAGAGAGCCTGGTTGTTCAATGTGTCTTGCGATGAATGCGGATCGACTNGANGCTGGCGAGCGTTGTGCCTCAACCTCTAACCGGAATTTTGAAGGCAGACAGGGCCAGGGCGGACGCACTCACCTGGTCTCGCCTGCTGTGGCGGCAGCAGCAGCAGTAGCAGGCCATTTTGTTGACCCTGCCGGGTTGGAGGTTAAGTCCTGATGGAAGCTTTTAAAACTGTAAAAGGCGTTGTCCTACCTATCGATCGCTCGAATGTTGATACTGATGCGATTATTCCGAAACAGTATCTGAAGTCGGTAGCCCGCTCAGGCTTCGGTGCAAATCTATTCGATGAATGGAGATACCTGGATCATGGTGAGCCTGGGCAGGAACACAGTAATCGGCCAATAAATACGGATTTTGTGCTCAATGAAAAGCGTTATACCGGTGCTGAGGTTTTGCTGGCTCGCAGTAATTTCGGCTGTGGATCATCTCGCGAACATGCGGTGTGGGCGCTTCATGATTACGGTATCAAGGTGATTATCGCATCAAGTTTTGCCGATATATTTTTCAACAACTGTTTTAAGAACGGTCTGCTGCCTCTTGTATTGTCCGAGGATGCCATTGATGTCTTATTTGAGTCGATCAAAGATGAACCAGGCTATATGCTCGAGGTGGACCTGGAGTCTCAAACCATCATCACTCCAGATGGCACGCAACATTCATTCGATATTGAAAGTTTTAGGAAGTACTGTCTGATTAACGGTTTCGATGACATCGATTTGACTTTACGGCATAAGAAAAATATTTCGGAGTTTGAGGCGACGCACAAGCAGAGGATGCCCTGGCTGTTTGAGGATATTTCCTAAGATGGAGTTGTGCGGTTTGTCTGGGTTCGACTTGGTTCGGTTGCCAGTCATGTGTCTTCGGAGAGCGGAGTCTCTTGGCCAATAGCATAAATGTTGCCGTCGTCGGAGCCACCGGAGCGGTGGGTGAGGCAATGATCGGCATTCTCGAACAGCGTAGCTTTCCGGTTGGCTGTTTGTTTCCGCTTGCGAGTGAACGGTCAGCAGGTAGTACGATCAACTTTAAGGGCAAATCAATCCAGGTAAAAAGGCTGGACGAGTTTGATTTTTCCACAATCGATGTTGGTTTGTTTTCAGCTGGCGGAAGTGTATCCGCGGTCTTCGCGCCGAAGGCTGTGTCATCGGGCTGCGTAGTCGTTGACAATACTTCTTATTTTCGCAACGATCCGGAAATTCCTCTCGTCGTACCAGAAGTCAATGCTCACGCAATAGACGGGCACGATGGCATTATTGCCAATCCCAACTGTTCGACTATTCAGATGGTCGTTGCCTTGAAGCCAATCTATGATGCTGTGGGCATCTCCCGGATCAACATAGCGACCTATCAAGCTGTTTCAGGTGCGGGTAAGCGAGCCATTGCCGAACTGGGGCAGCAATCAATCGAACTGTTAAATGGTAGGCCGGTCAGTCCGACTATTATGCCAAAGCAGATTGCCTTCAACGTATTGCCTCATATCGATGAATTCCAGGAAAACGGGTATACGCGAGAAGAAATGAAAATGATCTGGGAGACCCATAAAATACTCGGTGATGATACCATCTGCATAAACCCGACCTGCGTGCGTGTGCCGGTGTTTTATGGCCACTCCGAGGCTTTGCATATCGAAACGCGCGAAAAGATTACTGCCAAAGCGGTTCGAGAACTGTTACAAGCTGCACCGGGCGTTGTTGTCGTTGATAAATGTGAGCCGGGCGGTTACCCGACCCCTGTTTCGGATGGTGCCGATAGCGACGGAGTGTATGTGGGTAGGATTCGCGAGGACGTTTCGTGCGCTCAGGGTATCAACATGTGGGTTGTATCGGACAATATTCGGAAAGGTGCGGCACTAAATAGTGTGCAGATAGCCGAACATCTGTTTAGGAGTGTTTAATGTCTATGTCAATTAGTATTAGAAAACGAGTCGAACTATTCGCTGGAAAGTCGAGTTTTAGCAAATTGATCAGAACTCTACCTAATCGACCAGCTGTTTGGATTGTTTTATCAGTCTGTATTTGGCTGGTGACATCCAACGTCCAGGCTATCGGCTTGGGCCGCATAGTGGTGAATTCTGCGCTGAATCAACCACTTGACGCAGAGATATCGATTGCTTCTATTGAAGGCAATGTGCTTGAGAGTCTGGAAATCAGGCTGGCAACAGATTCTGACTTTCGACGTGCCAATATCTCAATCGAACCGGTCGTCAAGTTGCTGCAATTTAATGTGATCAATGGTGAAACCGGCCCCTGGATTCACGTGACAACAGATCGTTCCGTTCGCACGCCGTTTCTACATTTTCTAGCGGCCATTGAGTGGTCGGGCGGTAGGATTATTCGCGAATATACCGCCTTGCTGGACCCACCGGGTTACGACACGGTAGCTGGTCAGTCAATGACGTTACCCAGTGCGACTGATCGGCGGATAATACAGCCGGGTGATACTTACGAACCCGTCAGAAGTGGTGAGACGCTGATGGGTATTGCTACAGATATTGATGTCGATAAAAGCGTGACTATATATCAGAGAATGTTTGCGTTAATGCACATTAATTCTGAAGCGTTTATTCGTGGCAACATGAATCTGCTCCGAGAAGGAGCTACGTTGATTATCCCTTCTGTTGAAATGATGGCGGGCATTTCAAGAATTCTAGCTAGAGAGGAATATACNCGTCAGCTATCGGAATGGATTGATTATCACCAGGGTATTGCACAGGGCAAGTCGCAGTCTGGCGAGAGACTCTGGGTATCATTGATACCGGGAGATGAAAAGGTCGTTGTCAAAGAGGTTGAAAAAACAATTGTCAAGGAAGTGCCAATTGATACGACAACGGCAAGGCAGGACAGCAAGCGTGAAAGCGCTGGTGCAACAACAGCCACCACCGCGACCGGGGAATATGTTCTCAGGATCGTTCAACCAGATTCGACCGTCCCACCCGCAACAGTGGTCGAAGATTCCGATGCGGTACCGGTACCAACTGACCAGCCGTTTATCGATCCTGAGTTGGAGAATGTCAAGCATCGCCTAACGTTGACCGAAGAAAACCTGGCGTCGACGGAGCTCGAAAATGAGAAGTTGTTACGCCANATCGCATTGTTAGCAGAGCAGATCGACAAGTCAGCCAGGCTGATTGCCTTGCAAGATGAAGCACTCGCATTGGCACAGCAACAGGCAATACTACGAGCGCAGCAAACTGCAGCAGCGTCTTCAGTTCAGTCAGCGGATACAACCGCTGCACCGGCAGTTCCGGATACAGCCGTTGATAGCGCACAGGCTTCGGCCGGCCAGACAGCAGATAGCGGTGATCAGACAACCGTAGCGGCCACCTCGAATATCGGAAGCGCTACCTCGCAGGGTTCGTCAGATCAAAATGCGAGCACCAGTAGTGGAGCAAAAGAGAAGAGCACGTCTGAGCCGGGTAGCGACGCTTCAGAGCGCGTCGTGGTGACCTCCTCAAGTACAGCCGAAGACGAGGAAATCAAGGAAGCAGGCAGCCTGACTTCCGCAACACAGATGCAATCCGGACAGCAAAAAACTTCCGACGTCACAACAACGGCTGTATCGGTCGACTCGAATGATCGTGGACCTACGGAGTCGGTGATAGATATTATTCGCAGCCTGTCCACGATCGACGGATTCAACAAGCTTTACCAAAAGGACGAGCAGCTCGTTGCAATGTTAAGTGCAGCAATCATACTGATTCTATTGCTGTTGCTACTGGTTCTACGCAGAAAACGTTCGACCAGTCCAGATGATACGCCGTCCGGGACGATGCCGATCGTGGTGCCGGCGGTGACCAGTAAGCGAGATGCCGAAAATCCTGCCCAAACAATCTGCTGGTGCGAGCCCACGAGATGACTCCAACGCCAGTTCTGAACGCTCCGAAATACCGGAAAAATCAGATGACACGTCGGCTGATCGAGGCAAGGCGACTGATCCTATTTCTGAGGCGGGCATTTACCTCACTTATGGTCACCACGATCAAGCTGAGCGTGTCCTGGCATCCGCGATTCTTAGTGAACCAACCAGAACTGATTTGAAGCTGAAGTTGCTCGAGGTCTATCAGGCGCAAGGAAACTTAGAAAAGTTCGAACAGACGGCCGGCCAGTTGTCCACATCTTTGTCAGCGGATTCCTCTGAATGGGTATCGGTCGTTCAAATGGGTCGTGCCTTGTCCTCGAATAGTCCGCTTTTCACAGCAACGCCTCTCAGTGATCGTGATGCAGACAATGAAATAGCCAGTGATGGCGATACCTTGACTGAAGAAATCGGAATTGATCTTGAACTTGAGGAGCCAGGGGTCGAGATGGTAACCCCTGCGATCAGTTCACCGCCAGACGTGCAACCGGATGTAACCCCGCGATCATCGTCGACTGACCTGGAATTTTCAGAGGAACCGGCCAAACCTCCCGTAGAGGAAACAGTCTACGGTCCGAGCGTCTCTGATACGGATGATTCGACCGAAGATCCAGATAATGCCGATAGTATGGATGTTGGGACTCGCCTTGATCTTGCCCGGGCTTATATTGAAATGGGGGATAACAGTGCCGCCAAGAATATGCTCAACGAAGTGGTACAACACGGCGATTCGGGTCAAAGGGCAAGCGCTCAGGCGATGCTGATGACCCTAGACAATAAATAATCTACAAATTCCTGGCAGATGATCTGATCAGGTTCGTACCGTACCGCTAGCCAGGTCCTGTACAAACTCGATAACGTTATCACACAGTTCTGCTTTCGGTTGCCCACTGTCATCTAGATTCGCCCTAATTTTGCTGACCAATGCCGAACCTACAACCGCAGCCTCTGCAAACTCGTTGACAGTGTGAACCTGTTCTGATGACTTTATTCCAAACCCAACTGCAAGCGGTAGGTCGGTCATCTCTCGTAACTGAGTGATTGCCCTTTTGACAGTTTCAGGGTCAGCAGAGTGTGTGCCGGTTATACCGGTTATCGATACATAATAAACAAAACCGCTGGTATTCTGTAGAACAGATGTGAGGCGTTTATGGTCTGTGGTAGGCGTGACCAGGCGAATCCAGTGAAGGCCGGCCGTCAGGGCAGGATGACAAAGCTCTTCATCTTCTTCAGGAGGCAGATCTACAATAATGAGTCCATCGACACCCGCCGAATAGGCATCATTCACAAACTTCTGGCTACCATAACGATAAATAGGGTTGAAGTAGCCCATCAGGATAATGGGTGTCTGGGAGTCTTCTAGCCGGAAATCCCTGACCATGCTAAGAGTGCCTTTTAACGTCGCACCTGACTTCAAAGCGCGTTGGCTGGCTGCTTGTATAGCTGGCCCATCAGCCATGGGATCTGAAAAAGGCATACCCAGTTCGATAATGTCCGCACCGGCTGCGGGTAGTCGGCTCAGAAGATCTCTGGATATGGATGGTGTTGGATCCCCGGCCGTCAAAAAAGTAATGAGTCCACCACGGGAGTCACTGGCAAGCTGAGCGAATTTACGAGTCAGTCTGGTCTCTACTCCGTTGCCGCTCACAGTTCTACTCCCAACGCTTGTGCGATGGTGAAAACATCTTTGTCTCCTCGGCCGCACATATTCATGACTATCACGTTGTCTTTATCAAGCGCAGGTGCAATCTTGGCAACGTGTGCCAGCGCGTGGGCGGGTTCAAGCGCAGGGATTATTCCTTCTGTCCGGCAACATAACTGAAATGCATCCAATGCTTCGTTGTCAGTTACCGATACATATTCGACCCGACCAACATCATTTAGCCACGAGTGTTCAGGGCCGATTCCAGGATAGTCTAGCCCGGCAGAAATAGAGTGTGCATCGATGATCTGTCCGTCGGAATCTTGTAACAGATACGTTCGGTTACCATGCAGAATACCCGGCGTTCCGCCTGTAAGCGAAGCAGCGTGTTTACCTGAATCAACGCCAAGGCCTGCTGCTTCCACGCCTATGATCCTTAAATTGTCATCGAGAAAGGGGTGGAACAGGCCCATAGCGTTTGAACCACCGCCAATACAAGCAACCAATACATCCGGAAATCTGTTTTCCGCCTTGAGAATCTGTTCCTTCACCTCCCGACCTATCACGCTTTGAAAGTCCCGAACCATGGCCGGGTAGGGGTGTGGACCAGCAACAGTGCCGATGATATAGAAGGTGTCTTCTACATTAGCAACCCAGTCTCGAAGTGCTTCATTCATTGCGTCTTTAAGAGTCGCCGTTCCGCTCTCCACCGGGATTACCTCAGCTCCCAGTAGTTTCATTCTGAAAACATTAGGTGCCTGGCGTTCGATGTCTGTTGACCCCATGTACACGACACAGGGTAGATCGAAAAGAGCGCAAACCGTAGCAGTTGCAACGCCATGCTGACCGGCACCCGTTTCTGCAATAATGCGTTTCTTGCCCATTCGACGAGCAAGCAGAATCTGACCCAATGTGTTGTTGATTTTATGGGCGCCAGTATGATTCAACTCGTCACGCTTGAAGTAAATTCGCGCACCACCAAGTTCCTGAGTTAGGCTTTCGGCGAAGTAAAGCGGGCTTGGGCGACCGATGTAATGTTCTGCAAAAAAGTCGAAATCTGACTGAAAGCTTGGGTCGATTTGAGCTTGGTTGTAGGCTTGTTCAACCTCAAGAATCAGCGGCATGAGCGTTTCGGCCACGAAACGACCGCCAAACATTCCGAAATGGCCGGTTTCGTCCGGACCACTACGATAAGATTCTGGCTTTGCGTTATTTGCTGTCATGAGTGCGTTATAGTGTGTAGCTAGAATGCCAATTATTGTCTATTGTACCAGCGCCCGCTAAGGCGACTGTAATCAACCAGCGGTCAAGTTGAGTCGTATAGTACGACCGATTCACGACGAGTAAGGCTGCTATTTAGTCCAGTGTAGGGTGTTTTATCTCCAATATTCCATTTCAGCGTAGTCGGGTGTTCTAGGGGCGGGGTGCAAGATGATTCCCAACGGTATATCTCGATTGGCCATGTGTCTTGAATACGATGGTAGTAGTTACCATGGATGGCAGATACAAAAAGGGGTAGTAACCGTGCAAGAGACGTTGGAAGGGGCGGTGTCCAGCGTAGCGGACGAGCAGATTCAGGTGATTACGGCAGGCCGGACAGATGCAGGAGTGCATGCGACGGGGCAGATTGTTCACTACGATACTCGGTCCAATCGGTCGGGCCAAGCATGGCTGCGGGGTGTCAACTCTAATTTGCCGGAGTCTGTTGTTGTGTCGTGGGTTCTGCCGGTGCCGGCTACTTTCCATGCGCGGTATTCTGCACTCACCCGCTCCTATCGCTATGTTTTGCTGAATAGGCCGGTGCGGCCGACCTACCTGTCCCGACGAGTTTCCTGGGACTACAGGCCACTTGATATAAACAAAATGAAGGTGGCTGCGAAACCTTTGCTTGGTGAACACGACTTTAACGCTTACCGGGCGGTATCATGCCAATCAAATACATCGACCCGAATAATCCACGAACTTGAAATCAATCAGAAGGAAAGCTGGATTTGGTTTGATATTAAAGCGAATGGGTTTCTTAAGCACATGGTTCGGAACATCGTCGGGGTTCTTATAGCTATTGGTGCGGGTGAATCCGAACCCGGTTGGTCCAGCGAAGTACTGGAAACACGTGATCGAACGAAGGGTGGCGTGACAGCCGCTGCCGATGGGCTGTATTTATGTGGTGTTTCCTACTCGGCTGGGTATAACTTTCCCCCAGCACCGCCGCCATGTAGGTTCTGGTAACATGAATCCGGAACCTGTTGATGTGGTTCATCTGTTGCAGGTCACACTAACCAGTAAATTATCTTGCGAACTCGTATAAAAATTTGTGGAATTACCCGGGTTGAGGATGCTGCGACCGCAACCTCTTGTGGTGTGGATGCAATCGGACTTATTTTCTACGGCCCAAGCCCTCGCGCAGTCAGTATACGGCAGGCTGCGGATATTGCTGACAGTTTACCGGCGCTAGTGCATGTCGTTGGTGTGTTTGTGGACCCGAATGAAAAAGAAATTGAGACGGTACTGAGTAAAGTAAGGCTTACTTTGCTCCAGTTTCATGGCAGTGAGTCGGCCGAGTTTTGTAACGGCTTCGGAATGCCATACATTAAAACATTGAGGATGTCGGATGATGCCGACCCTGAAATTTATGCCCGGTCCTATCCGCAAGCACGCGCGCTTCTGTTGGATACTTATGAATCAGAAAGATACGGCGGCACAGGTTCGGTATTTTCGTGGGAACGAGCCAAACAATGCCAGAGCAGTCCGGTAATTATTGCCGGAGGCATAGCGGCGAGTAATGTTTCTGTCGCACTTACGAAGTCCGGGGCGTATGCAGTCGATGTTTCGAGCGGGGTGGAAACGTCACCCGGTCAGAAGGACACAGAGAAGGTTCAATCATTTATTTGTGCGGTTAGAGATCATGATCAGATGCAAAGACATAAAAGAGGGGCAGACTGACCATGAACTGGTTCGAGAGGTTAATTCCACCTAAGATCAAGGTTCGAAATCCACTAAGTAAGCGCAGTGTCCCAGAAGGATTGTGGCGTAAATGCGAAGCGTGCAGCGCTGTGTTGTATGGCTCTGAACTTGAAAGGAGCAATCAGGTTTGTCCAAAGTGTGGGCATCATATGCGGTTGGGCGCACGTGAACGCTTGCGAACATTATTTGACGAGGCCGAGTTCACTGAATTGGCAGCCAGTCTGCAATCCACTGACCCGTTAAGGTTTAAGGATTCTAAAAGGTATAAGGAAAGGCTTAGCGACGCCCAGAAGGAAAGCCGGGAGTCCGAAGCATTGATCTGTGCTCATGGCAGAGTTGCTGGGTCAGAACTGGTCGCGGTCGCGTTTGAATTCAAATACATGGGAGGATCGATGGGATCAGTGGTCGGCGAGCGATTCGTTAGAGCCGTCGATCATGCTTTGCAAACACAGACGCCTCTGGTTTGTTTCATTGCCAGTGGAGGTGCCCGAATGCAAGAGTCGATTTTGTCGTTGATGCAAATGGCAAAAACAACAGCTGCACTGAACAAACTACACGAAGCTGGGTTGCCTTATGTTTCAGTTCTTACAGACCCCACAATGGGAGGTGTGTCGGCAAGTATCGCCATGCTGGGTGACATTATCATTGCTGAACCAAAAGCGTTGGTCGGGTTTGCAGGGGCTCGGGTGATCGAACAGACTGTTCGTGAGTCTTTACCAGAAGGTTTCCAACGTGCTGAGTTTCTGCTCGAGCACGGTGCCATTGATATGATCGTAACAAGAGATCAAATGTCTGCGACTATTACCAGCTTATTGAAAATACTAGGGCCGAGTCCCGGACGTAGCATAGAGGGGGAGTTGGTGTTTTAGTTCTAGAGATGGTTTTTANTCTCTTTTATTCAGGCTGAAATAGAACAANNTCCAACAACTGAGTTGTCCGCGCCCTCATCACTTCTGACACTGGATCAGTGGCTCGNATATATTCAGTCAGTTCATNTTCGATCAAAGGATCTTGCCCTGGATCGTGTGCGACGTGTGCTTCATCGGATGAGGCTTCGACTGCCATGCAAGGTGATAACGTTTGCCGGTACGAATGGTAAGGGTTCAACAGTCAGATTTGTTGAGTCGATTTACGTATCGGCGGGTTATAGAGTGGGTGCTTATACTTCTCCCCATCTAGTTGCCTATGGAGAAAGGATTCAGCTCAACCAGTGCCTCGCAGAAGACGATGAGTTGGTGGAGGCGTTCAGAGTAGTTGATCAGGCCCGGCAAGGGATCCCCTTGACATATTTTGAGTTTGGGACTTTAGCGGCGCTCTATNTTTTTTCGTGCAACAAGCTAGACGTAGTGCTGCTAGAGGTTGGATTGGGNGGCCGACTAGACGCTGTTAATGCGATTACTTCGAATCTTAGTTGTATTACCCCCGTATCACTTGACCACGAGGCCTGGCTTGGACAAACACGTGAGCAGATAGGGTTTGAGAAAGCCGGCGTTCTTCGTTTCGGCAGTAAAGTGGTNCTCAATGACCACAACGTACCAGATTCGATCGTCGATAGGGCAGTTCGGTTGAAATGTAAGATAAAAAGGATCGGTATAGATTATAGTTTTAGGGTAGAGGACGGTCGCTTGGCCTGGAATCCGGATCCGTCGCGATGGGGCGCGGCTAGGACATATAGCGACCTGCAGATCCCGGGGTCGGGGGACGATGCTGTTCTGCACAACACTGCAGGGGCGATCGCAATCGTTGAGTCGATGGACGCGGATTTACCTGTCCGTAAAAATGCAGTTCGCGAAGGTTTGGCAAACACAGAATTGTCTGGTCGGATCCAGGTGTTGCCGGGTGGAATCGAACAAATATTTGATGTAGCCCATAACCCGGCTGCTATCGCTAATCTGGCTGCGTTCATTGATAAGCGTCATCCTGTCAGACGTAACCTCGCTGTATTTTCCATGCTGAAAGACAAAGACCTGGCTGAAGTCGTCCGTCTTATGGGGTCTAGAATTGCCAGCTGGCACCTGACCCAACTAGACGGTTCTCGGGCTACCCCACTACAGGACTTGGCTGATGTTGTGTCTAACCATTCGAATNCGGATATAAAGATGTGGCCTAATCCTTTGCATGCCTACAAAATGGCTATGCAGCTAGCACACCCGGGCGACAGGGTGGTTGTTTTTGGATCGTTTTATCTTGTGGGTGCTATACTCAAATCAGTTTCAGGACACCCTCTTCAGGCGTGAATGCCACAGCCCAACGATTATTCGTTTGATTTAAAGCATCGACTTGTTGGCGCGGCAGTTTTAATAGTCGCTGCCGTAATCGTTCTTCCCTTAGTCCTGACAGGTCAGAAACAAGGCCATCGCCATGCATTAATCGGCAACGGTGGCGCTTCGGTCCCGATTCAACAGACGTTTATCTCGCGCATAGAAGTAGACAATCCTGATGTCTTTGCACAGCAGAACTCTGC
>JGI24815J26687_1000319_pt1 | contig 11733 bp, 5 predicted proteins | sample METZYME_3_150m_FD_26687 | JGI IMG/M metagenome (IMG submission 26687) | reverse complement strand
TAGTCCCGTACAAAGCAGGACTAGCTGATTCAAAATCTTCATAACCAACAAAGAAAAAGAGTTTATCTTTTATGATTGGTCCACTGAAAGTAAAGCCCATAGTTTCTTCGCTAAATTCTGGGAAATCAGAACCGTCTGGAGCCTCACCCACATTGCTTTCATCTCGTTCAATAAAGAAAACACTTCCATGAAATTCATTGGTACCCGATTTAGTTACTGTCGCGATGGANCCACCTGTGGTGTTACCTCTTGAGGCATCAAAGGGGGTTACATCAACCGACATTTGGTCAACAAACTCCATNCCGATAGGNTTACGCATACTACCAAANCCATTAGCATTCAAACCAAACGGGTCATTAAAGCTAACGCCATCAATTGTAAAGTCATTGAATCTGTTGTTTTGTCCCATCACTGAAATTTCGGAATACCTACTGGAACCAGAGCTTATNGTNACTCTAGGATCAATTTTTGCAATATCAGCGATTGATCTATTTACTGTTGGAATGCCATCAATTGCATCTCGATCAAGAAATGTACCTGATCCCATTCTGATAGAACCCTGACCTGCTGCTGCAGTAACTGTAATTTCCTCTAGGCTATCTGATACCAAAGTAACATCAAGATTAGTGGTTTCATTTAAAACCAAAAAAACATCACTGATACTTTGAGTTCCATAACCTGATGCTGAAACAGTTATATTATAAGGTCCGCCAATTAATAGATTGGATAAGTAGAAGCCTCCATCTGTGGCAGTTTTAGATTTTGTTGAACCCGTTGGGGTATGTGTTGCTGTTACTACTGCACCTGAAACATTAACAACACCTCTGATTGAAGAAGTTGTTTCAACTTCTGCAAAACTGGATGTAGTAAATATGAACAAGGCAGATAATACAATTGCGTATATCTTTTTAGACATCGTGTCCCTCATTAATTAGATAGTTTAAAAAACATGTTTTAAGGTATACAAACCTTAAAAACAAATCCTAAACTATTCTTTGATTTTTACAAGATGATTACACAAGCTACTCAAATATGATTAATTTAAATTTGTCATTAAAAACTTCAAGATAAAGTGAAAGATGTCTCATTAATCATATGATTTTAAAAGATATTTTTTATTCCCATAAGAATTCCATATAAATAATATGTTTTAATATTTTTTACACTCTTAGATGAAATGTTTTTTCTTAACAACAAAAATAAGGCGGAAAATAAATAATGTCGCAGATTCAGTAAAAAATTAAGAAGTTTTACAGATAAATATTGGAATTCGACTTTGGATCCTCTCCTGGTAACTCAGATAAACGGTATAAGCTTGAATAAATTGTGACCGCATATATGATACTGATATGAACACAAACAATGAGATTAAATCAGCTGGCTTAAAAGTTACTCATGCCAGAAAATCTATACTGTCGATCCTAGAGACAAGCGATAAAAGTCACCTTAGTGCTGATGACATCAATAAAATTCTTTTAAAAAATAATGATGAGGTTGGTATTGCAACCATTTATAGAGTATTAAATCAGTTTGTTGATGCAGGAATTTGTATAAAACATCATTTTGATTCTGGGCAGGCTGTTTTTGAATTAACTCCTGTAGGTCATCATGATCATATGGTTTGTGTCAAAACTGGAAAAGTCATTGAGTTTGAAGATGAACTAATTGAACAAAGGCAACATTCACTCGCTAAGAAAAATGGTTATAAGATTGTTGATCATACTCTAGTTCTATACGTTGAACCGATCGATTAGCAATTTCTAAAATAACCCTTGAATTAATCCCTCATCATCCACATCTATGTTTTCTGCTGCTGGTGTTTTCGGTAGACCTGGCATTGTAATCACATCGCCGGTAAGAGCCACTATAAAACCAGCACCTGAGGATAATCTGACTTCTCTAATTGGAACGTCGAACCCAGTCGGCCTGCCTTTTAATTTTGGATCTGTTGATAGAGAGGCTGGTGTTTTAGCCATACACACAGGCAGTTGTCCAAACCCTTGATCTTCTAGTCGTGTTATCTCTGTTCTTACGTCCTTGTCAGCCATAATATTATCTGCACCATAGACATTTGTGGCAATGGTTTTCATTTTATTCCAAAGACTCATATCATCCGGGTATAAAAAATTAAAATCTGCTTTGTGAGTCTCTGATAAATCCACTACTGCTTTGGCAAGATCTACTGCACCTTTCCCTCCATCTCTCCAATGATTACAAATCACCACATCAACCCCCAAATAATCGCATTTCTCTTTGACCATCACAATTTCTTGTTCTGTATCATGGGTAAACTGATTGATAGCAACAACCACCGGTAAGCCAAATTGTTGAATATTCTCAATGTGTTTTTTTAGGTTTTCAGTGCCTGCACTTACAGCATCAACATTTTCTTCGCTAATCTTATCAAGAGGCACTCCACCGTGTGATTTTAAGGATTGAAGAGTGGCCACTAGAACCACAGCATTAGGTGTTAAACTGGCNTTTCTGCATTTTATATCAAAGAATTTTTCAGCGCCAAGGTCTGAACCAAAACCAGCCTCTGTGATTGTATAATCAGCTAATTTCAAAGCCAATTTAGTTGCAGCTATGCTGTTACAACCATGAGCAATATTAGCAAAAGGCCCGCCATGGATAAACACTGGGTTACCTTCTAATGTTTGGGCTAAATTTGGATTAATGGCGTCCTTTAATAAAGCTGTCATGGCGCCTTCAACATTTAGATCTGCTGCTGTTATTGGTTCCCCATCATGATTATAAGCAACAATGATTGATGCAATATTCTTCCTTAAATCATTAATATCATTAGATAAACAAAAAATTGCCATAATCTCAGACGCTGCAGTGATTGAAAAAGTGTCTTGTCTTGGGATTGAGTTTAATGGCCCACCCAGACCTACAACTGCCTGTCTTAGTGCCCTATCATTTAGATCTAAGACACGATTCCAGACTATTCTTCGATGATCGATATTGAGTTTATTACCATGATGAAGATGATTATCTAAAGAAGCTGCTAAAAGATTATGAGCTGAGGTAATGGCATGGAAGTCACCGTTAAAATGAAGATTGATATCTTCCATCGGGATAACTTGTGAGAAGCCTCCTCCAGCACCGCCACCCTTCATACCAAAACACGGTCCTAGTGAGGGTTCCCTGATGCAAGTGGCNGTTTTATGCCCAAGCAACGNCATNGCATCACTTAAACCAACAGTGGTTGTGGTTTTACCTTCTCCAGCAGGCGTTGGGGTAATGGCTGACACCAGAATTAATTTACCGTTCTTATGTTCCTTAAGCTTTTCATCATTGATTAAAAGATTAACTTTTGCTTTATATTTACCGTAAGGTTCAAGGTATTCCTCACCAATGTCTAACTTAGAAGCAATTGTTTCAATTCTTCTCAGTTCTGCTTCTCTAGCAATTTCTATATCTGACTTCAAAATAACCTCTCACATTTGAATTTATGACAAACAAGACTATATATTATCTTTCAAGATTACAATCATTTCTGGGCCGTATAGGAATCGAACCTATAACCAATGGATTAAGAGTCCACTGCTCTACCTAATTGAGCTAACGGCCCTATGAAAAGGTGGGGTGGACGATGGGGCTCGAACCCACGACCACCTGGACCACAACCAGGGGCTCTACCAACTGAGCTACGTCCACCATAGTTTTATAGAAAGCAGAAGTATTCTGCTTCAATTAACCAACAAGTCAAATAAACTTCTTTATTCTGAAGCCTCAATGACTAACGATAACATTTTATCTCCTTGCTCAATAGAATTAACAATATCCATATTGGCAGTATGTCCAAAAACGGTATGTACACCATCCAAATGAGGTTGAGGGCTGTGACAAATAAAAAATTGACTGCCTCCAGTGTTTTTACCTGCATGGGCCATAGATAAAGTTCCGGCTTGATGTTTATTGTCATTAATCTCACAATCAATTTGATAGCCTGGGCCACCTGTCCCTGTCCCTTGAGGGCAACCGCCTTGAATAACAAAGTTAGGAATCACTCTGTGGAAAGTTAAACCATCGTAGTACCCATTCTCGATAAGATCCGTGAAATTTTTTACGGTATTAGGAGCGTCTTCATCAAATAAATCAATATGGATTTCTCCTTTCTCTGTTGTCATCTTTACTTTACTCATATTTGCCTCTTAGAAAAATTAGTCATTATCCAGACTTATTCAGACTTTGTAAAAGTTTTTCTACTTCATCATGAATAAAATCTTGATTAGTGAAGATTCATCTAAAATTTGTTTTGATCTTTGGAGGATCTTGTATTATTTAAGCGATTGTTGTTTAACTAATCTTTGTTAACCTAATTCTGAGGTATAAATCAAATCCTCTTGAATAATACTCTCTTCAAAATTTAAGAATAAATCATATTCTTTAGCCACATCATGATTATTCTCAGTAATTCTATTATTTGATTTTTGATTAATATCATCCCCTGCAAAGTTCCCTAACAATAACATCAGGTCTTCATCTACAGGATCACTAATTAAAAGATCAGAAAGTTCTCCATCGTCAAGGGCTATGCTTTCCTGAATTTCAAAATCACTTAACTCAGGCAGAAGAATAGAATAATCAAGTGCATGTTCCACTATCAAAAGATCTGATGTCATATCTAAATGATTAGAAGTGTTGGGCAATGAGAGTGTGTTGTCATCAGATTTGGAACTTACTGTATCTTTTGAAGCACATAAGGCACAACCACAGACATATCTGAAAGGGTCAGAATTGATTGGTTCATGGATAGGAATATTAATATTATTATTATCATCAACATTTATCACAGGGTTCTTATTTTCAACAATAACAATCTCATCGTTTGATCGATCAGGGCTAATTTTTTCTACTCCCCCTGATTCATTGATATAAGTCACAGTAGTACCGGTATTTACAGCAAACCATATGTCTGGTGCAAATAATGTACCGCTCAAAAAATAATAATCATAACCAGCGTAGACATTATCTCCAGTATCAACAGGTACGGTTAAAGACCACCCTTCATTATTAACTTGGACCTCATCTAAATCAGCGTCTGCGTATATATAACAAACAAATTCCGCAATGCCATCGCCATTCATATCCCTATAATAAGTTCCTTCTAAATTTCTTAATGCCAGGGCAGAAATTTTTAAAATTGAGGCTTTACCATCATCGATGTAAATATCTTCAATGTTGGTTATTTGGAAATCAGTAAACGCTCTTAAATCAATGACTGAACCACTGTATATGCCATGGAAATAAAGTCCATCGCCTTCTCCGTCAGTGACATCTGTTCCAACCCCGCCATCAATGTGATTGAAATCTAAAGAATTGATGTAAAAATTATCATAGCCGTGCCCACCAAAAACAATATCTCCTGTGCTTATAAGTAGAACATCATCATTTCCTGAACCGCAGGTGATCGTATTTATAGCTGTATTGCAAGTGATGGTGTCATCACCACTGCCGGTCGTGGCATTTTCAATGATGGTACCTTCTGCAATCCCGATCGGGAAACCAGAATATTCATAAGTATAATCGCCACTGCCATTGCCATAGGGAACTTCAAGCTCAAGCTCAGCCGTGCCTATGTATGAGACCGTACCTCCTCTAAGATCCAAGGTAATATCTAGGCCATAGCTGGACACATCAATGGTATCAGTGCCNCCGGTGTCATAGATGGTGGTAAAAACTGGTCCNGTATATGTGTAGTTGGTGTTTCCCTGGTTATACTCTGGCGTCATGCCGTAGAGGTACTGAATGGTTTTGATATCGTTGATTGCAGGCCGATCTTGAAGAATATTGTCATCCACTTCATATCCAGGCCAAGGGTTTACAAGATATCCAAACCCAATATAAGACATAATCGAATACTGGCCTGTGTTTTGCTCTATTGAGGAATAGTAACCATTGTCGTGAGTATGTGCCAATCCAAGTGAATGCCCAATTTCATGAAGCAAGATATAATTATTATATTGTGGCCAATCACTGTGCCATTGATCATAGTAGGATCTTATCCAAATATCATTGGCGGTTGAATTGTTTTCACCTTGGTAATAGTACGGAACGTTAGACCAGCCGCCGGCTCCACCAAAATCACCACTGGATAACGCTATCCTAATATCCCCGCACATGTTAGCGTTGTCGTCGACCTTGACAAAAGTAATACCAGAAACATTGCCCCAATATTCAAAAGCAGCATCAACTGCCGCTTCCCAATCAGCAGAATAATTTTCTATGTTTGAATAAACTCCATCTTCACCTTGTTCCCATCCATCATCGTAATTATCACCTAAAACAGAGTTTGCATTCATTAAACTATAAGTGATCACAAGAGGTGTGCTGGGATCATCATCATTTTCAAATCTTAGGCTATAGGGCTGAGATCCTTCGCCCCACAAATAAGTCCATTGTTGTCCACGTATAGCAGCATCACTCGATATTGGCACATCAAATACACTGACATGTTCACTAAACCAGGGATTACCATAATCGACATCGTTAACATCAATCGTCAGAGTTTTATCTAAACTATAACCGCCTTGGTCTGTAACAGTGATTGTCAGAGTGTAGGTACTTTTTGTTTCATAATCCAACCAAGTTCCACTCTTAACTTTGAGTTGTCCATCAACCACCTCAAAGCTTTCAGCGCCGTCTCCACTTATGGTATAGGTAAACTCATCATTGGTGTTTGCATCAATCACAGTTAAGGCACCAACCTGGTTGCCAACATAATTTTCATCCACATTATTGTTACTAAGATTAACGAACGTTGGCGCAACATTTACTTCGACAGTGTAATTCTCACTGATTGTCGCCCCAGCACTATCTGTGGAAGTAACAGTTACGCTATAGGCACTCATCATTGAATGATCGGCAGTGATGTTATCTTTGAGTTTTAATTGGCCATTAACTATTTCAAAATTAGCTGCATTTGTTCCAGATAAAGTATAAGTATGACTGTCTCCTGCATCTTCATCTTCAGTGGTTATATCCCCTACCACACCACCAGTTGTGCCGTCATTTACATAAAAGCTACCTGAAATATTTATCGCTGAGGGTGCATCATTAACATCATTGATGGTAACGGTGTAATCAGAAGAAATAGATAGACCACCACTATCAGTGGCGGTGACGGTAATAGTGTAACTGTTCTTTTCCTCATAGTTGGCACTGACACTGTCTTTGAGCTTGAGTTGACCATTGACTACTTCAAAGGACTCGGCATCAGTGCCGGTTAGTGTATAGGTGTGAGTGTCATTAGTATCTTCATCAGTAGTGGTCAAGTCACCGACTATTGCACCTGCAGAGTTTTCATCAATGGCAGTGCTTGATAGAGCAATGGCGGTTGGAGCATCATTGACGTCAACAACAGTGAACTGATAAGTGGTTGATTTTGTATAGCCTGCATCATCAGTTGCAGTGATGGTAATCTGATAAGTACTCAAAACCTCGTAATTAGCACTGAAGGTATCTTTTAATTTTAACTGACCATCNNCCACTTCAAAATTCTCAGAACCTTCTCCTGATAGGGTGTAGGTTATATCACCGCTGAAACTAGAGTCATCAATAACAGATAAATCACCAATAACGGCACCGACTGCATTTTCTTCAAATTGAGTGGCGGTGACTTGGACAGTACCCACTGTTAAAGTGAATTCTTCTTGATAAGTAAGTCCACCTTTATCTGTGGTTGTTACGTTAATGGTCACAGTAGGTTCAACAAGATTATCAATAGTTACACCTGCTTTAAGCCTTAACACTCCATCCACCACTTCAAATCGATCGTCACTCACAGTGTAGGTGTGATTATCAATCGTGTCTTCATCGGTGGTGGTTAAGGTACCAACCACTGCAGCATCCGTGTTATCCATGAGCCCGGTCCTGGAGATACCGATGTCAGTCGGTGCTTCATTAATGTCATTGATGTTGATCGTAAAATCATTGGAGGTTGAGAGTCCACCACTATCGGTAGCGGTAACCGTGACGGTATAAGAACTCTTTTCCTCATAGTTGGCACTGACACTGTCTTTGAGCTTGAGTTGACCATTAACTACTTCAAAGGACTCGGCATCAGTGCCGGATAGAGCATAAGTGTATTCATGGGTGGCATTAAGATCATCAATGGCTGCCGTTAAATCACCAACCACAACACCGCTTGAGTTCTCATCAATACTTGAGTTTGAAATAGTTATGCCGGTGACCACATCACTGACAATAATGTTAAACGTTTGCGTGGCAGACCCACCATTACCGTCATCAATCGTGATTTCAACAATATAAATATTATCCTGATCACTGTCTTGAGCATTTTCAAAGTCCGGTCGATCAANAAATGTGAGNGCCCCGGTNGCCGCATCGATAGTGAAAAAAGCTTGGTCAGTGCCGCCACTAATGGAATAAGTAAGAGCATCATCATCGATATCGGTTGCAGTGAAACCGGNGACATCCGAGTGGTTCTCTTCAATGCTTATATCAGGACCTGANNTAAACTCTGGAGCATCATTCACCGGGGTCACTGANATATTAACTGTGCCTGTTGAAGTTAANCTNCCATCTGAAACNCTGTAAGTAAAAGAACCAAANTCAGTGTTACTGTCATTGAGATTTGCATCAGGGGTAAAAACAAGNCCGGTGAGCTGAGAAATGGTTAATGTCATATTATTAGTGACTTCAGTGCCATCAGCAGTGGTTAAGGTTCCGCCTGTAGGTAATCCGGTTACGGTAATGGTTAAGCTGTCTCCATCGGCATCGGTAGGCGTGGTAATACCNAGGGCCGCATCAATAGAATCTTCATCTGTGGTTAACGTGGTGGTGCCAGCTGTCGTTGGAGCCCTATTGGTCGGGGGTGTTGGGGTTATTAAAGCTCCTCCGCCACCGCCTCCACCACAAGCAGCTAGGGTAAGAGAGGCAAGAGCTGGGAAGGTTAAAGTGTTTTTGTTTTTTAGAAGATCAGATGTGATTGTCGTTGTTTCTTTCATATTATATGTGTGCTTTTATAACACGAATATTGTTAGAAAAAAATAAGGATTAGTCTTATTGATTATTTTTGGGGTTTTTTTTTAACGTTTTCTATTAAGATGAAACCAGAATATGAAGTTTTCTAGAAAAAAAATAATCACTGTATTACAGCTTATCATTCTCAATCAGTTTGCAGTTGCTGAACCAATAATGATTGATAAGTTTGAAATGAATCAACAAGAGCAGGAGACTTTTGTGAATTCACTAATTTATTCTATTAAAGAGCATCCTATTTTTTTACAGACCTTAACCATTCTTGAAACCAGCAAAGCCTCTCTTGATATTTCGAAATCAAGCAATAAACCACAGATACAATTACAAGCAAATTCTAGAAACAGCCTCAAACAAAAATTTGAAGATCCACTAAGTGCCCTTACAGAGAGCACTAAAGATGAGCACAGAGCAGATTCAAGCTTAATTTTGCAACAGTCTATTTTTGACAAAGCCATTAAAGAAGAAATCAATAAACAAGAATATATGGTGAAGGCAGATTATTTTGATAAACAACAAAGAATCTCTGAGCTGACTCTAGAAATGGCTTTGGTTTGCCAAGACACAGCTGCCTATAAAATAATCTCTGATCTCATTGAGATCTCAATTGATAGTCACTCAGAAATTGTTAATCGAATACAAATGAGAGTTGAAAGTGGAAGAGCAGCTCAAGCAGAAATGACCAGAGCCAAGGCCAGATTAGCAGAAGCTAGAGCGAAAAGAATGACCATTGAGCTCAAACTATCAACCGCTAAAGCTAAATTCCAGCAATTGATGTCGAATGGGGAACCGTGTGAAAAATTTATTAAGATTGATCCGGAACAAATAATTATTGATACCAATAAAGTTCAAGATGCAATTGAGAATAATTTTTCTGTAATGCGAGCAAGTGAGCTAATTAAAGCAGCAGAAAGGGAGTTAGAGAAAGCCAAAGCAGGCTTTAGGCCAAAAGTTAACCTTGAGCTAAGAGGTGATAGATACGATCTCACAGGAGATAAAAATTATGATGTTTATGCAGGCGTGAATTTTAATGTGGATATTTATACAGGTGGGAAAAGAACAGCATTGATTCGATTAGCCAATGAACAACTAAAAACAGCACAATTAAATAAAGAAATACTCATTAAAGATTTAAGAACAAAATCAGGAGCAAACTTGGCAGAATTAAATAACAGTAATGATAGATTAAAGATATTCAATACTGCCTATGAAGCTTATATGGACAGCAGAGATAAACTAAGTCTTCAATTTGAATCTTCAAATGTGTCCTTATTGGAGCTGTTGCAGGCGGAGAGAGATTTTATTGAGTCTGCAGAATTATTATTACTCAATAAAAAAGAAATTATTTCTTCTCAAATAAGACAACTTTATCTGTTGGGAAAGATTACTGACTATTTTGAAAAAGAACTTTGAAAATATTAATTTGATACACACATAATGACCAGCAAAATAAAAACCGCTCACTGGTTCAAGGTAGCATTTAGTGAAAACAAGAACCTTTACTCTAGAGTGCTGCTAGCTTCGATAATGATTAATTTATTATCCGTAGCAAGTTCGGTCTTTATTATGGTTGTTTATGACCGAGTCATCCCCAATGCAGCCTATTCATCTTTATTTGCTCTAACATTAGGCATGGCTATAGTTGTTGTTTTTGACTTCATCTTAAAAAATCTAAGATCATGGTATATAGATCTAGCTGGAGAAGATTTAGATCTTGGGATTGGTGAAGATATTTACTATCGTCTACTGCATGCGCCTATTGACAAGATAAACAATTCAGTTGGCAGTCTTGCCAATACCTTTAAAGAATTTGATGCTTTAAAACAATTTTTTGCTTCTGCAACAATTGCGTTGTTAGTCGACTTGCCATTTGTATTTTTATTCATTTTAGTGATTTATCTCATTTCTGGACCTTTAGCATTTATCCCATTAACTGTAGTCCCACTCATATTGATTATCGGCATAGCTGTACAACCTTTCATTGCAAAACATAGTCAATCTGTTTCTGAAATGAATCAAAATAAATACAGTCTATTGGTAGAAAGTTTAGGCGGTTTAGATGCTATTCAAACAAATAATAGCTCTTCACTATTTGTGGATCGATACAGAGACAGTGTTAAGGATGGTTCTAGCTCTTCAAGAAAATCAAAAGTGCTGTCTCAACTTGCCACTAATTCAGCGTCCAGTGCCCAACTGATTAGTCTTGTTGGAATTATTTTTTACGGCACCTATTTAATTGATTCCGGTGACGTGTCTATGGGGGCAATGGTTGCTGCAGTTCTTCTTTCATCAAGAGCCTTATCTCCTATGGCACAAGTAGCGAACCTATTCGGCAGACTAAATCATGCCAGGACTGCTTATAAGAAAATTGATCAATTGATGAACTTAATCTCAGACACGGGTGCTGGTAGTCAAGGAATTAAAGCTGAAAGTCTTGGTAACCTAGAATTTAAAGGGTTGAGCTTTACCTATCTTGAGTCTTCAATGCCAACGATAAATCAGTTAACAGCTCAAATTCAAGAAGGAGAAAAAGTTGCCATTATGGGNAAGAANGGNTCAGGTAAAACCACATTAATNAANCTNATTGCTGGAATATATNCTCCATCTCAGGGAGCCTTGACATTTAATCACCTGACTACTGATCAAATAGATCATAAGACTTTCAGAAGAAAATTGGCCGTGGTTCTTCAAGATTTCCAACTGTTCTCAGGATCCATAAGGGAT
>JGI24815J26687_1000316_pt1 | contig 11757 bp, 8 predicted proteins | sample METZYME_3_150m_FD_26687 | JGI IMG/M metagenome (IMG submission 26687) | reverse complement strand
CGAGAACCGGGGTCATCAGTGAATTAAGGTAGGCGTCGTCGTCCGCTGTTGGCAGAAATCGGTGCTTCTGCTCATTCCATTCACCGTCTGCCAGGATATGCCCCTGAGGATCGGCATGAATACCGGCAAACTCGCCCACGGCACGGGAGAACGCAACGTGCGGTAGAGACAGGGTGAAAGGAATATCAGCTTTTCTAATGATAGTGTTCCATCGATCTACACCTCGTGCGCACTCGCGCTCATAGTCGTCACGCAGGCGGGCATTTAGTGCCGGCAGAGCGGCTGTATCGACCGACACTATGCGGTCCAGCTCAAGTTTAAGTACCGGATAGGTTGCAGAAATAAGTTGGTGGTCGTCCTCAATTCCATCCTCTCGGTAACGACCCTTAATACCAGAATCAAAAAATCCAGCGGCATTGGTCGATATCTCCGATCCGAATAGATCGAGCGATACCGAAAAATGAAAATTCAACTTGCGTTGTATAGTGGGTAGATCGATAACACCCAGTGTACGGATTCGTTCAATGTCATAGGGGTCATGAAGGTCGTTTTCCAACATAGCTGAACATGTGCGTTCCACGATGCGAGCGATACCACTCTGACCAACAAACATATGGTGGGCCTCTTCGGTAAGCATAAACCGCGTTGTTCTCGCCAGCGGATCAAATCCTGACTGGGCAAGGCTCTCTAGTTGCATCTTGCCATCACGATCCGTGAAGAAGGTAAACATGAAGAACGACAACCAATCNGGCGTTGCCTCGTTAAATGCTCCCAATAATCTTGGTGAGTTACTGTCGCCGGAACACCGCCGCAGCAACTCCTGTGCCTCTTCCCGTCCATCACGTCCAAAATACTTGTGCAGTAGATAAACCATCGCCCAGAAGTGTCGTGCTTCTTCTACGTTCACCTGGAGCAGATTGCGCAAGTCGTAAAGTGAAGGTGCTGTTTTGCCGAGGTGACGCTGCTGTTCAACCGACGCCGGTTCCGTGTCTCCCTGAATGACGATTAGTCGTCTCAGGGTTGCCCGGTGCTCACCAGGCACATCCTGCCAGACTGGTTCACCTAGATAGTGACCGAATCCTATCGTACGATCTTCTATTCGTGGGGCGAGCAGAATTCCCCATCGGTAATCTGGCATTTTTACATAGCCAAACTGAGCCCAACCATCGCGATCGACACTCACAGCCGTACGCAGATAGACAGGCACATTCTGAAAACCTTCTGGACCCATGTTGTGCCACCAGTTTAGAAACTCTGGATGCCACTGTTCGAGTCCTTTAAGGACTCGGCGGTCAGAAGCCAGGCCGACATTGTTCGGAATCAGTGTGTCGTAGCTGACTTGGGTGTTTTCGGTTGTCACAATTGATTATGTCGACTGCAGAGGTTTGGAGGAACTATTCTATGATCAAAGCTACTTTTGATCGCTGACTTTAGTCAAGAAAGTGAACCTACTCAGTAATTGGAAATTACCGACTACGTACGTTCGGGATCGAAAACCCCTTTTTGGCCGGAACCATATCGGCGTAATGCGCCTTGTTCGCCCGCAGCATTATCGCGTTGGAAGATCCAGTTCTGCCACGCAGTTAGGCGACCAAAAATCTTGGTTTCCATAGTCTCTGGCCCAGGAAAGCGCAAATTTGCCTCCAGTCCAACCAGGGCGTCAGGCGAAAATGCAGCACGTTCTTCCAGAAATATCCTTATTTCGTCTTCCCAGTCCAATTCGTCAAATGCAAATGTAACCAGGCCCAAGTCCAGACAAATCTGAGCAGGCAATGGGTTACCGATAAGATCGAAGAGTTCCGTGACAGCACTGGGCCGTCCGAGGAATCGCGTTTTTAGGCGGGTAAGGTCGTTGCTCATCGGGTAGGGTCCAAAGTTAGAGGTCGTTAGTGTGACCACTGGTGATGGGCGGGGATCCCCATCGAGTTGGCCGATCAGCATATATGCACGGTCGCACGCGAATATGATTTCCGACAGTAAACCAACAAAACAGCTGCCAGGATCGATTACTGCAACGAGAGACCTTGAGGTCAGATCAATACGTTTCAATACACGTTTCCAGTACAGCATGATCTCACGAACAAGCCAATGCTCAGCGTGCTGATTCAAGAACGCATCGTGATGCAGTGCAGTAGCAGAATCACCTTCAGTCCGAAAAATCAGCACACCTAGGTCGGGTTCGTTGAACCGCAGATGAAGCAGCGCATCATCCAATTCGCGGGCACAGCGCAGTACCCACGCCGCTGCACCGCTCGCCGACAGTGCATCATTATTTTCGGGGGCTGCNGATTGTGGACCCGAGATGGTGAGGGTTGCAGTACGNCCCGTACGGTTTTTGTCCACACGAACAGTNGAGTAGCTCACCGTACGGTCAGAAGAATTGCGTTCCAGNGGCTTGAGGATTATGCCTNTGCGGTTGCCTGCTGTATNAGGTGGTTCTTCCAGTTGACAAACGAGGTGTTCAATCACACCGGCAAGTTCTGAGGGTGGCACGGTCTGGTCGATCAGCCCCCAAGTCAGTGCTTTAGGGCCGCGGACACCTTCTTCCAGTGTTGAAAATACGTCAGCGATGTCTCGACGGACTTTTCGTTTGTCTGTGATACGTGTAAGCCCACCTGTACCGGGAAGGACCGCAAGGAGCGGTACTTCTGGCAGAGCGATACTCGACGAACCATCATCAGCCATCAGAATGTGGTCTGTAGCGAGCGCCAGTTCATAACCACCACCGGCACAGGTACCTTGTATGACGCTTATGAAGGTTTTCTGTGACCATGCAGACGCATCCTCGATGGCATTGCGAGTTTCGTTCGTGAACTTACAGAAATTGACTTTGTGTGCGTGACTGGCGCCGGCGAGCATTCTGATATTGGCACCTGAGCTGAAAACCGTGGGATTAGCAGATTCAAGTAGCACAATACTGACGTCTGGATGTTCGAAACGCAGGCGTTGAATAGCGTCATTGAGTTCAATATCGACACCAAGATCGTAGGAATTGAGTTTGAGTTGGTAACCGTTGAACAGGCCACCGTCTTCGTCGACATCCAAGATCAGGTGCGCAACCCGGCCGTCCAGGCGAAGGTGCCAGTGCTTATACCGCTGGGGCTCGGTCTGGAANTCGATCTCCATCGTCAACTGAAACGGTCCGGTCTAAATGGCGTGACATCGAGCGAGGGTATTGCGCCTGCTGCAATTTCACTCACCAACTTGCCGGTAATTCCGCCCAGTGTCAGCCCCAGATGATGGTGTCCAAAGGCAAAAATTAGATTGGGATTGTGTCTGGAACGGCCGATCACCGGCAGGCTGTCCGGCAATGTTGGCCGAAAGCCGAGCCAGGTATCAGACACGGGTCCGACATCTGGCAGTGCCTGCCGTACACGGCGCTCAATATAAGACAGGCGCTCAGGATTGGGAGCAGCATTTAATCCCCCGAGTTCGACGGTTCCAGCGGCCCTCAGCCCCTGATACATCGGGGTCATGTAAAACCCAGCATCTGCAAATCCAACCGGCCGGTTGAGGAGTTCAGCTGACTCGGAAAATAGTACATGATAGCCACGCTCAGTATCGAGCGGCAGTTCTTCACAACCGCCCTTTGCAATTTGCATTGACCAGGCACCACCAGCAAGAACNGCCTGGTCATAGTGATGACGGTTGCCATTGACCTTGAATGCAACACTATCTGCGGACTGAGCCTCTACAGCAGAGACCTCACCCTTAATAAATTGGCCGCCGGTGTGACACAGGTGGTCTACCATGCGGCTGGTCATCTGTTTGGGGTCAAGTATCGTAAAGCCGTTCGGATACAACACAGCATGCGGAAAAATTGGTGCCAAGTTGGGTTCGAGGTCTTGAAGATCGGTTGCAGTGAGTTCCTCGATCTGGGCGCCTTGNGTAAGCCGGCGTTGGCGATTTATTGCATCGGCGTCGAAAGACTCTGAGGTTGGGTAGATGTAGATCGTCCCATCCCTTGAGATCAGATCATCACCACCACTTGCACGAAACAGAATCATAGAAGCATCTTCAGCATCGCGGAGTAGGCTACCAAGTCCGTTGATGGTGCGGTCTACATGCTCTCGTCTACAGTGCTTAAGAAACTGCATCAGCCAGGGGATCATTTTTGGCATATAGCGCCAGGCAATCGATAAAGGACGCTCCTGGCCGAACATCAGTGATGGAAAGCGCCATATCAGGTCGGGCCTGTTTACGGGTATTGATCCGTACAAGGCAAAAGTGCATGCGTTACCGTAAGTCGCACCTGAACCAGGCTCGTCGCGGTCGAACAGCGTTACGTTGAACCCGACTTGTTGCAAGTGGAGAGCACAGGAGACACCAACGATGCCTGCACCAATCACAGCGATGTTTCGCCGCTCTTGAGAGTGTTCAGCTGGATTTGTCACGGGGTGGCCTGGATCGGATTGGGAGTCGAACTACCGGTAGTATACGATCTCGGTTGATCTTCAGCAGAGGCTTGCTTAACTTCTGCTAGAGTCAGGCTGACCAGTCGAACCTGCATTCGTGCAGCGCTATACTGGTTCTCGCACTTATCAGAACAGTAGCTGTAGGGCGGAGCAGTGGCAACAACATTTGACATACCTGGGATGTACAACGCGACCAACCACTTTATAGATCGGCATACCAACAAGACATCCGGTGTGCGAGTTGCTTACACAGACCATGCAGGTGACTGGACATACCATCAACTTGCGGCGATGGTCGATCAAGCCGGCAACGTATTATCGAATTTGGGACTGAAAGCGGAGCAGCGTGTACTGATGTGTATGACGGACTCCGTGTGGTTTCCTGCAGTGTTTTGGGGTGCCATTAAGATCGGTGCGGTCCCGGTTCCCGTCAATACGATGCTGACGGGTACTGACTACGCCTACATGCTGCACGACTCGTGTGCCCATGTGCTGGTGGTATCCGAAAGTTTGTACCTAAAATTTGCACCCCATATAAACGGTCAGCCGTCTCTGGGAGAGGTAGTCATCGATGGTTCCAGCATCGATGGTCGACACAGTCTATCAGTGCTGATGGAGTCGTCTGAATCAGAGCTGCCCACAGCACCGACAAAGCGAGAGAATTCTGCATTCTGGCTTTACACTTCCGGATCGACCGGACAGCCTAAAGGTGCAGTTCACCGTCAATCAGATCTGGTCCAGACGGCCCGGCTATATGGTGACGGTATTCTGAAATTGGATGCGTCGGATGTTGTTTTCTCAGCAGCAAAGCTGTTTTTTGCGTATGGATTAGGTAACAGTATGTCCTTCCCCTTACATGTGGGGTGCCGTACAGTCTTACTGGCTGATCGTCCGACGCCAGAAATTGTGCTGTCTGTGATGAAAGACCAGAAGGTCTCTATATTTTTTGGTGTGCCGACACTTTACGGCGCGATACTCAGTGACGATGCCAACGATCGCAGCAAGGTGTCGGACCGACTTCGATTGTGCGTGTCAGCCGGCGAAGCTCTGCCTGAGGAGATCGGAAGAGAATGGGAGAGAAGATTTGGCGTGCCTATTCTTGATGGTCTAGGCAGTACCGAGCTACTGCATATCTTTCTAAGCAATAGGCCCGACGACGTCTGCTACGGTACAACCGGGCGAGCAGTTAGCGGGTATAAGTTGCGGATTGTTGATGAAAACGATGTGGATGTAGAAACCGGGGACATGGGTGAGTTGCTGGTGTCGGGTCCTTCCAGCGCTGTGTGCTACTGGGGTCAGCCTGAAAAATCTGCTCAGACTTTCAGGGTGAGTGGGCGCGGTCGGGAGATAAATACTACCAGGATAATCAAGGTTACTATGTTTACTGCGGTAGAACCGACGACATGCTCAAGGTCGGTGGAATCTGGGTCTCCCCGTTCGAGGTGGAGAGCGCGATGATTGCGGATGAGCGGGTTCTGGAAGTCGCTGTTATCGGTTACAAGGACGACCTCGGTCTTGTCAAACCCAAGGCCTATGTTGTGCTCAAAGCGGGTGTTGAAAAAACAAGCGAACTGGTGGAGGAACTTAAAGGTTTTGTAAAAGGTCGCCTGGCACCATTTAAGTATCCCCGCAGAATTGAATTCATAGATGTATTGCCCAAGACAGCGACCGGAAAGATACAGCGGTACAAGCTTCGAAATCAGGATTCAGATCAACCCTGAACAGTTGCTGCTCTATTTTGTGAATCTGAGAGCGGCCTGGAGGTAAATGACTTGAATTCAACAGCCCAGCTGGAACACATTGAAATCGATGGTTGTCAGCTTGAATATCTCTGGTCCCGGGAAATCGTCGAGCCATTCCAGAGAACGGTGGTCCTTCTGCATGAAGGGTTGGGTTGTGTTCAGAGCTGGGGTGATTTTCCGCAGCTGCTAGCGGCGTCGACGGGCCTCGCTGTACTGGCCTACTCGCGGGCCGGCTACGGGGGTTCTGGACCCACTTCAATGCCGAGGACGCCTGACTGGATGCACCACGAAGCGCTGGTTGTTCTACCGGCGCTGCTCGAGAAATTTGATATCGGGTCGAGCGTTTTGATCGGCCACAGCGACGGTGCATCAATTGGGATTATTTATGCTGGCAGTAAGGGACAGGGGAATCTACAAGGGTTGGTACTCATGGCGCCGCACGTTTTCCTTGAACAGGTTAGTCTGACTGGGATTGATCACGCACGTTTGATGTATCAGACTGAGGACCTGCGGGACAAGCTGGTGCGCTATCACGGTAGCCAAGTCGATGGTGCTTTCTGGGGTTGGAATAATTTCTGGCGACGGCCCGACATTCGGGACTGGAATATCGAGGACTCCCTGGACAAGATCGACCTGCCCGTATTGGTGATTCAGGGAGCGGATGACGAATACGGCTCCATAGCCCAGCTTGACTCAATTGAATCCCGGGTACCTGTGGAGGTCGAACGTCACTTCCTGGAGAATGTCGGGCACTCACCATATCGCGAGCGGCCTGAGTTCGTACTGAATACCATCAACCGCTTTATCGGGCGCTTGTGAGTCGATCAGTAATACACTTGTGCGACCGTCGAGTACTGTGCACTGCTGACTGATTCAATAAGTCAATGTGCGATAATAAGTGGTTCCGGTGGCAGGGGTCTGATCTTGAGCTCGCAATTAAGGTGGTAACGCGGGCAAAACGGTCAGAATTTGGTCAGATTCGCAGTGGACGCCTCGTCGTCAGAATAAGCGCACCGCCGGTTGAAGGAAAGGCCAATAGTGAGCTGCTCAAGTTTCTAGCCTCTTCGTTCGGGTGTTCACAGCGAGATGTAAATTTACGCACTGGATTACGAAGTCGTGAAAAGCGGGTACAGATTAAAGCGCCATTCCAGGTACCCGAATTTCTCAGCGGTTCACTGAAGCGTAATTAAGTAAGGAGTGATCGCTACAGTGATCAGTGACCAGAAAGGTCATAACAAGTTTGTTAACAGCAGTTTAAGGTTCCACTGAAACGCGGTAATCCGCATGTTGATGATATGAAAAAATCAATAATACTGGCGCTGCTGATTGTTGTGGTTGTCACCGGGTGGTTGTTGTCGGGTGTCTGGCGGAGTTCCGATCCATATTCTGTGAATCAAGGGACAGGCTCCGGTGCTTCCGCATCGGCAGAACAAGTTGAAGCGGCACTCCCTCGGGTACGTGTACGCAGTGTTGAGTCAGAACGTGTACCACAGGAGATTATTCTCCTGGGAACTACCGAGGCAAAGCGTAAAGTCAGACTGCGGGCGCAGACCGTCGGTGTCGTCAAAAAGGTCCTTGTTGCCAGAGGTCAGTTTGTGAGGCAGGGAGAGGTGCTCGTAAAGCTCGCGGCAGACGATCGACCGGCGCGGTTACGTCAAGCCAAGGCCCTGCTGGATCAGCGACAGACCGAGTTCGAGGCGGCTACCTCTTTGTCAAAGAAAAACCTTCGATCACAGATCGCTCTGTCTGAGGCTAGCGCACTGCTGAACGCGGCCAAGGCCGGTCTAGAAAGGATTAGAGTGGATATGGATAGAACGGAGATCCGTGCACCGTTTGACGGGTTCGTCGATCAAAGGTTTGTTGAACTTGGCGACTACATGAAAGTGGGGGAACCCATTGTAACGATACTCGATCTTTCAACCATAGTCGTCGCTGGGGATGTTTCTGAACACAATGTGTCGAAGATAAAACCAGGACTTTCAGGGCGAGCGGTGCTTGTGGATAAGCGTGAACTTGAAGGACAAATCACTTATGTCGCGCGTTCCAGCAGTGCGTCTACCCGAACTTTCCGCGTGGAACTGGAGGTTCCCAATCCTAACTACGCCGTGGCTGAAGGTATCACTGCAAAGATCTCACTGTCGGTTGGTGAGACGGTCGCGCACCGTTTGTCTCCTGCCTTGCTGACGCTCAGTGACGAGGGGGTCATGGGTATCAAGGTGATTAACGCGGAAAATGTCGTCGAGTTTCTTTCTGTGACTCTGGTGGCTGATACACCTGAAGGAACCTGGCTCGGCGGACTCCCAGAACAGTTAGAACTAATCAGCGTTGGGCATGAGTTCGTAAAACAAGGTCAGAAGGTCACTGCTGTTCGCGAGTAAAAGGTCAAAGACTGAATAGATGACTTCCTTGATTGATCATGCTGTCGGTCGTTCCCGCACTGTGTTGGCGATTCTGGTCTTTATCCTGATCGCGGGGTCGTTCGCCTATCGCGATATTCCGAAAGAATCTCAACCTGATATAAGCATACCCATCATATATGTGACTGTCAGTCACGATGGAATTTCGCCAGAAGATGCAGAGCGCCTAATTATCCGCCCGCTTGAACAGGAGATGCGTGGGATAGAGGGTATTAAGGAGATGCGCTCAACTGGCTATGAAGGTGGGGCGAACGTTTTGCTTGAATTTGAAGCCGGATTTGATGCTGATACTGCTCTGCAGGATGTACGTGAACAGGTTGATGTTGCAAAGGGCAGTCTTCCGGCCGCTTCCGAAGACCCTGAGGTCCATGAGGTTAATTTCAGCTTGTTTCCGGTCCTTGTTGTCATACTGTCAGGAGAGGTACCAGATCGGACACTTTATCGTTTGGCGCGCAAGCTAAAGGATGACCTGGAGGGCCTCTCTGTAGTACTAGAGGCGAATATTGCTGGTGAAAGAAAGGAAATGGTCGAGGTGCTCATCGATCCAGTCGAATTGGAGAGTTATGGGCTGGATCCAGCAATAACTGCTAGCACCATCCGTGGTTCAAACCTGCTGGTGGCAGCAGGCCTTCAGGACACAGGGCAGGGCCGCTTTTCGGTGAAAGTGCCTGGTTTGTTTGAGAGCGTTAGAGACATCATCGAGCTGCCTGTAAAGGTTGATGGCGATTCGGTGGTTCGAGTCGGCAATATTGCTGAGGTCCGACGAACGTTTAAGGATCCAATGAGTTATGCAAGGGTTAACGGCCGCTCATCGGTTGCACTCGAAGTGTCTAAACGCTCGGGCGAAAATGTCATTGCTACCATCGAACGGGTCCGCGAACTGGTCGAAGCGGAGCGGTTACGGTGGCCAGAGGGTCTCCGCGCTGCTGTGAGTGTGACCTACTCACAGGATCGGTCCGATCATATTCGCACCTTGCTGAATGACCTGCAGAACAGCATTGTCAGTGCAGTGATTCTGGTGATGGTTGTGGTGATAGCGGCGTTGGGTATTCGTTCAGCCGGGTTGGTAGGGATTGCCATACCAGGCTCATTCCTCACTGCTCTGCTGGTTTTGTTTGTCCTGGATATCTCGTTGAACATGGTGGTGTTGTTTAGCCTAATTCTTGCGGTAGGTATGCTGGTTGATGGTGCTATTGTTGTAACCGAGTATGCAGACCGACAGATGATTGAAGGTGCAACTCCCAGGATCGCCTACACCGCTGCCTCCCGGAGAATGGCCTGGCCGATTATTGCATCGACGGCAACGACACTGGCAGCATTTCTACCCTTAACCTTTTGGCCGGGCGTGGTAGGTGAATTTATGAAATATCTGCCAATGACCGTGTTGATCACGTTGTCGGCATCGTTGCTGATGGCGTTGGTGTTTGTACCTACTTTGGGCAGTCATTTTGGTCGGGCTGGAAATACCAGTATTACGAGTCAGCGTATTGTAGAGGCCGGTGAGCGCGGTGAACTGGATACCGTGCCTGGATTTACAGGCATTTACGCTCGGGTGCTTCGAACAGCATTGTCCCACCCAGTCAAGATACTGGTTGGATCGATCGCTGTGCTGTTTTGTGCACAACTGGGCTACGCCACCTTCGGTTCAGGTGTTGAGTTTTTCCCAGACGTCGAACCGGATAACGCAAAGATTCAGGTTCGTGCCCGAGGCAATCTCGCCCTGAGCGAACAAGATCAGTTGATGCGTGAAGTCGAGACGCGTGTTATCGATATCGGTGGTGTTAAGACGTTCTATACACGCGTTGGCCCCGATGCCAATTCTGAGCAAGCCGAAGACATTATCGGCAGTATATCGATGGAGTTTGCCGACTGGAGAACCCGGGAGAAAGTCGCTCAGATCTTCGAGACGGTCCGAAGCCAAATAGACGATCTCGCCGGTATTGTGGTTGACCTTAGAAAAGAAGAAGGTGGTCCNCCGGTTGGCAAGCCNATCCAAATACAACTCGCCTCACGCTATCCAGAATTGTTGATACCNGCTGCCGCGCGTGTTCGCAACAAGTTCAACAGCATGACGGGACTCAACAGTATAGAAGATTCACGACCATTACCTGGAATCGATTGGGAGATCGTGGTTGATCGGGCACAGGCAGCGAAATACGGAGCAGACGTTGGTTCCGTGGGCAATATGATTCAGATGACGACGGTTGGTTATAAAATCGGAACTTATCGACCGGACGACAGCGATGATGAGATAGAAATTCGGGTCCGTTTCCCCCGGGCGCACAGGACGATCGAAGAACTCAATCATGTGCGACTGAATACACCACTGGGTGCTGTACCCATATCCAACTTTGTGGATCGACAAGCAAAAGAGAAAACCGGCACCATAAAACGGGTCGATGGACAGCGCGTAGTCACGGTTCAAGCCGATGTCGATGATGGTGTTTTGGTTGATGGCAAGCTGCGTGAACTCGAAGCGTGGATTAAGGCAGCAGACCTTGATCAGCGTATAGATATAGTCTTCAAAGGTGAAGATGAAGAACAGGCTAAGGCACGATCCTTCCTGAGCAAGGCGTTTATGGTTGCATTGTTTGTGATGGCGGCCATTCTGATTACACAGTTCAACAGTTTCTACAGTGCTTTTCTGATTCTTTTTGCGGTCGTTATGTCGACCATAGGTGTATTTCTGGGATTACTGATCACCGGTTCACCTTTTGGAATCGTTATGAACGGGATTGGCGTGATCGCTCTTGCGGGAATTGTTGTTAACAACAACATCGTTCTGATCGATACTTATGACAGGCTAAAGGCTACTATTGCCGACCCTTTTGAAGCTATTATGCGTACTGGGGTACAGCGACTTCGCCCGGTTCTATTGACCAGTGTTACGACGATACTCGGGCTTTTACCCATGGTGTTGGGGATCAATATAGATTTTCTAGCGCGCGAAGTGACCTATGGAGCGCCATCGACTCAGTGGTGGCAGCAGCTTTCCACTTCAATTGTGTTTGGTCTGGGTTTTGCAACTGTTCTTACTCTTATCGTGACCCCATGTGCTCTGATGTTTAAAGCAAATATTCACAAGTGGCGCCAGCAACGCAGCCGTCTTGGTAGGAATGAAACCGTTGCTACCTAGCCGCCGGGCGTGTTTTTTGAGTGGTCTAGTTAAGGTTGGTGCTTAAC
>JGI24815J26687_1000315_pt1 | contig 11763 bp, 12 predicted proteins | sample METZYME_3_150m_FD_26687 | JGI IMG/M metagenome (IMG submission 26687) | reverse complement strand
TGGCGACGGGGGCCGTGGCCGCCTTGGTTACCTCCGCTGTCTACGCCGCCCACGGCGACACCGTGGTCTGGACAGCGACGGCCGTCACCATGGCGATCCTGTTGCTGATCGGTGCCATACTCACCCGACCCGAAGACCTGCGACCCGTTAGACCTGGCGTCCCCGACGACCCGATCAGGAGGCCCTTCCAATGACCAACGCCCTGCTCCACCCGTTCTCCCCACCAGCCATGCCCGAGGGCGACTTCATCGACATCGTCCGCGGCGAGGGTTCGCTCGTCTACGACGCCGGCGGCAAGGACTATGTCGACGCCATGGCCAACCTCTGGCTCTGTCAGGTCGGCCACGGACGTACCGAGATCATCGACGCCGTCACCGCTCAGATGCACCAGATGGAGGCGTACAACACCTTCGCTCCGTTCACCAACGGTCCCGCCGCCCGGGTGGCTGAGATGATCGTGGAGCGGTCGCCGCACCCCGACGGACGGACCTTCCTGGGTTGCTCGGGATCCGAGGCTGTCGACACCGCGCTGAAGATTGCCCGACTGGTCCAGCAACGCCGGGGCACTGAGGGTCGCCAGGTCATCATCAAGCGCACCAACGGCTACCACGGAACCAACTTCGGAGGGACGTCAGCTCAGGGCATCGCCCCCAATCGTGAGGGCTGGGGCGACCTGGTCCCCCACTTCCTGGAGGTCCCCCACGACGACCTAGAGGCCATGGCATCGATCTTCGCCGAGCAGGGTGACCGGATTGCCGCTGTCCTGACCGAGCCCCTCCAGGGTGCTGGCGGCGTCTTCCCACCAGCCGACGGCTACCTCGAGGGCCTGCGTCGCCTGTGTGACGACAACGGGGCACTGCTCATCTTCGATGAGGTGATCTGCGGCTTCGGTCGGACCGGCGAATGGTTCGGCGCCCAGACCTTCGGCGTCACCCCCGACCTGATCACCTTCGCCAAGGGCGTTACGTCGGGCTACCTCCCGCTGTCCGGCGTCATCGTGTCCCGAGCCGTCTGCGAGGAACTCGAAGAGCCCGGCTTCCTGCTTCGAACCGGCTACACGTACTCAGGACACCATGCCTCGTGCGCAGCCGGCATAGCCAACCTCCAGATCATGACCGACGAAGGCCTCGACCAGCGGGCCAACCACGTCGGCGAAAAACTCCAAGAGGGCCTGCGTGCCCTGGCGGCCGACGGACACATCGAATCGTGGCGGGGCATGGGCGCGGTGTACGCCGCAGAACTGGGCCGCGACTCCATCCCGGTACGAAACGCCATCCTCGAGGAGGGGGTGATAGTGCGGCCCATCGGGACCTGCCTGGCCATCTGTCCGCCGCTCGTCATTACCGACGACGAAATCGGCCGCGTCATCGACACCCTGGCCAACGCTCTGCGTTGACCAGACCGGTGAGACCGGGAAGCAAGCGTTAGCCGGTGCCCCAGGAGAACGTCATCTTCTCCATCTTGAGTATGGAAAACACCTCGGTGGAGGCCACGCCGTCGATAGACCGGATTCGGTCGTTGACCAGCGACAGCAGAGCCTCGCTGTCCTCGCACAGAACCTCGGCTAGCACGTCGTAGCGGCCAGCGGTGATCAGGACATACTCGGCCTCCCGACACTCAGAGACCGCAGCAGCCACCGCCCGGACGTCACCGGAGACGCTGATACCAACCATGGCCTGGGTGGACAGGCCGAGGCTGAGGGGATCGGTCACGGCCACCACCTGCATGACCCCACGCCCGATAAGCCGGTTGACCCGCTGACGCACCGCTGCCTGGGACAGGCCGACGCGTGGCGCTAGGTCGGCGTAGGACATGCGCCCGTCCACCTGGAGTTCAGTGATGATCGCTCGATCCTTTTCGTCGAGAGGGAAGACCTCGCTCGTCGACCGTCCCGGGGCCCCCGTCAGCTCGTTCACGATGCCGGTCCTACACGCCCAACTCAGCCATGGCTTCGGTTAGCGCCTGACGGAGTTTCGAGTTGATCTCCGCGAACTCATCTGGGCCGGCGATGAGCGGTGGCGAGAGCTGGATAACCGGTTCACCCCGGTCATCGGCCCGACAGATCAGGCCTAGTTCCAGAAGGCGGTTGGACAGGAAACCTCGTAGTAGATGCTCGCGCTCGTCGTCGCTGAACGAGGCCCGGGTGTCGCGGTCCCGAACGAGTTCGATGCCGTAGAAGTAGCCGGCACCACGGATGTCGCCGACGATCGGCAGATCAGCCAGATCGTCTAGCGCGGCCCGGAAGGCCGACTCGTTCGTCTGGACGTGGCCGATGATGCCTTCGTCCTGGAAGATCTGGAGGTTGGCCAGCGCCACGGCGCAGCTCACCGGATGGCCCGCGAAGGTAATGCCATGCAGGAACGAGTCCCCGGTGCCCACGAAGGGCTCGGCCACCCGGTCACTCACGATCATGGCGCCGAGCGGCGCGTAGCCCGAGGTGAGGCCCTTGGCCGAGGTGATCACGTCGGGTATGTAGCCGAACCGCTCGCACCCGAACATGTGGCCGATGCGCCCGTAGGCGCAGATGACCTCGTCGGAAACCAGCAACACGTCGTGACGGTCGCAGATCTCACGGACCCGGTCGAAGTAGCCGGGCGGGGGCACAAAGCAGCCACCGGCATTCTGCACCGGCTCAACGAACAGGGCGGCCACGGTGTCGGGGCCCTCCCTGATGATGGCCTCTTCGATGGCGTCTGCCGCGTGCAGCGAGCAGTGCGGGTCGTCCTGGCAGGTCGGGCACCGGTAGTGGTTGGTCTCGGGCACCTTGATCGCACCGGGCACTAGCGGCTCGAACACCGTCTTGATGGAATCAAGCCCGGTGATGGACAGCGCACCCATCGTGGTCCCGTGGTAGGCGAGGTTCCGACTGACGACCTTGACCTTGTCGGGCTTGCCCTTCAACTTGAAGTACTGGCGAGCCAGCTTCCAGGCCGACTCGACGGCCTCGGATCCACCGGTAGTGAAGAACACCCGGTTCAGGTCACCTGGCGCCAGTTCAGCCAGAATGGCCGACAGTTCAATGGCCGTCGGGTGCCCGTAGGTCCAGATGGGGAAGTACCCGAGCGTCGCTGCCTGGTCCCCGGCCGCCCGAGCCAGTTCGGGGCGACCGTGTCCCAGTTGGCTGACGAACAAACCGGCCAGGCCATCGAGGTACCGGTTCCCCTCGGCGTCCCACACGTGGCACCCCTGGCCGCGCTCGATGACCCGGGTCCCGTCGATGTCGTTCTTGAGGACAGAGAAGTGTCCCCACAGGTGCTTTTCGGCCAGTTCAGCCAGGCGCTGGTGCTCGCTCATCGTCGGGTTCCCATCATCGTTCGTTGGTTCATCTCGCCGTCCCGCCGACCGAAGCCGGCGGTGGGCCCGCCCGGTCGGCGGGCCGGAAGTGCGTCTTGCACCCCGACCCGCCGACCGGAAGGGAGGAAGGATCAGCCGCGCGCCCTGGTCAGGGCGTCGGTGTACTCGATCTCGAACTCACCGGTGTCCTCGATGAACTCGAGGCGCTCCATCGTCGCCGCGGACGGGTAGATGATCTGGTTGTCGAGCACCTCCTGGTCGATGAACTCCTCGGCGGCGCCGTTGGGGCTGGCGTACCAGTTGTAGTTCGTCAGTTGCGCACCGTTGTGGGCGTCCAACAGGAAGTTGATGAAGGCGAAAGCCGTGCAGGGATGCGGCGCGTCAACAAGGACGGCCATGCCGTCCACCCAGACCGTGCCACCCTCGTCGGGCACGAAGTAGGTGTACTCGCTCTCGCCCTCCTCGAAGTCCCAGAGGAAGTTGCCGCTGTAACCGTGACCGGCGATGGTCTCGCCGGCTACCACCAGCTCGCTGTACTGGTCCGAATCGAAGGCGGCGACCCGGCTGACGGCGTCGGCGATGACCGCCTCGGCCTCGGCCAGCTCGTCGGCCGACGTGGAATTCAGTGAGTAACCCAGGTACTTGAGCGCTGCGCCCATGGTCTCGCGTGGATCGTCCAGCAGGCTGATCTTGCCCGACAGGCCGTACTGCTCGGCGAGGTCGGCGTCGAAGAGCAGGCCCCAGGTCAGCGGAATGTCGGGCCCGGTCACGCCCAGGTCCACGCCCACGCCGGTGGTGCCCCACTGGTAGGGCTGCGTGTAGGTGTTCCCCGGATCGAACGGCGGATCGGCGAACTTGTCGGCGATGTTGACGTGGTTGGGTACCGCGTCCTTCTGGATGGGCTGGATCAGAGCTTCGGACCTCAGGATTGAGATCATGTAGTCCGACGGGACGATTACGTCGTAGCCCGTTCCTCCGGGGGAGATCTTGGCGAACATCTCCTCGTTGGACGGGTAGAAGTCCTCGGTCACGGTGACCCCGAACTCGTCCTGGAACGCCGCGATCAGGTCAGGGTCCATGTACTCCGACCAGTTGAAGAACGCCAGGTCACCGTCGGTCTCGCCGGCGTCGCACTGCTTGAAGTCGCCTGCAGCTTCCTCAGAATCGCTGCCGCAACTAGCGGCCACGACGCTGAGGATGCCCAACAGGGCGACGATTTGAATCCACTTCCTCATTGCACTCACCTTTCCTCCCTCTCCGAGCCCGTTGCCCGGGAGATCACGAGCGACGCCATGACGAATGCCATGGACGCCGCCAACATCACGACCGACACGGAGTTCACGAGGGGGGTGACCCCCTTGCGCAACATGCCGAACACGTACACCGACAGCGGGGTGCCTCCCACCGCGGAGACGAAGCTGGACACCACCACGTCGTCCAGCGAGATGGTCACCGCCAGCAAGGCCCCACCGATCACGCCCGGCATGATTTGGGGCAGGGTGACTCGACGGAAGGCCTGCCAACGGTTGGCGTACAGGTCGGCGGCCGCCTCCTCCATGGAGGCGTCCAGGTTGGCCAGACGGGCCCGTACCACCACCGACACGAACGAGATGTTGAACGCTACGTGGCTGAACACCAGCTTCTCGAGGCCGTTCTGGAGGTTGACGCCGGGAATCCAGTCGAACCATGACGCCGTCTCGCTGAAGAAGACCAGCATCATCACGGCCATGGTGACGTCGGGGATGATGATCGGCAGGTAGAGGACAGCGTCGAAGGCCTTCTGGCCCCACCACCGGAACCGTTCGAGGGCCAACGCTCCAGCTGTGCCCAGCACCACCGAGATCAGCGTCGACACCACGCACACCTTGACCGACACCCAGATCGAGGACTGGATGTTGTCGTTGGCGAACAGGTCTGAGTACCAGTCCAGCGTGAAGCCGTTCCAGTTTCCCACCGCGTTGCTGTCGTTGAACGAGAAGACGCAGAGCACGACAATCGGGGCGTAGAAGAAGGCGAACACGGCCGCCGAGTGGCCGCGAAGCAGCCAGCGACTAGCCCCCTGGGGTTCAGCGGTCGACTTGGCGACGCCCTTGCTCACAGGTTCTTCCCCCCGGCCCGGAAGTAGATGAGTGTGCTGACGAGCATCACGCCGAGGACCACCACCGACACTGCCGAACCCACCGGCCCGTTCCTGGCCGAAAGGAACTGCAGCACGATGTAACTGCCCAGCAGGCCCTCCTTGTTGCCGCCCAGGATGGCCGGGGTGACGTAGGCCCCGAAGCTGGGCACGAAGACCAGCATCGAACCGGCAATGACGCCAGGGCGCGACAGCGGCCACACCACCCGGCGAAAGGCCGCCCAGCCACTGGCGTACAGGTCACGGGCACCTTCCACGAGGCTCCAGTCGACGCGCTCGATGGCCGCGTACAGGGGAAGCACCATGAACGGCAGGTAGCCGTAGACGAGGCCCAGGATCACCGCATTGGAGGTGAACAGGATGCGTCCATCCCCTAGGCCGAGCAACTCCAGGCCCTGGGTCACGAGCCCGTCGCTGTCAAGCAGTACCCGCCAGGCGTAAGTCCGGATCAGGAAGTTTGACCAGAACGGGATCATCACCGCGACCAGGAGCATGTTGCGCACAGCCGGACTGCGGGTCGAAATGAAGTAGGCCAGCGGGTAGGCCAGCACCAGGCAGATCAGCGTGGCCAGCACGGCCATCCACAGCGACCGCCAGGCAACCGTCATGATGATGTCGTCGCCGAGGCGGGCGTAGGCGTTCAGGTTGAAGTCGCGTAACTCGGTCCGGCCGGTGCTGGTGCGGGTGGCGAAGGAGTAGGCCACCACGAATCCCAGCGGGGCAACGAAGAAGATCAGCAAATAGACGATGGTGGGCAGCCCCAGCAGGAAGCCCTGACGCGCCTTGGCACGTTCGGCCTGGTACTCCAGACCCGGTGTGGCCACCTCGGTGGTGTCCTCCAGTTCCGGGGCGTCGCCCGGAGGTGCCTCGACGGGCATCAGCCGGTCACCACCGCGGCGTGGTCGGGCTCGAAGGACACCGTGACGTCGTCGCCCACGTCCCGACGGTCGCCGGCCAGGGTGGCTGGACAACGGACCTCGAGGTGCATCCAGTCCACGCCGATGCCGTAGACCACGGCGTTGCCCAGGTAGGTGACGGTCTCCACCCGGCCCTCGACGCAATGACGATCCGTGGGCGCCTCGCCCCGGCGGTGCACGGTGAGTCGCTCGGGTCGGACGGTGACGGCCACTGACGACCCGGCCGGCTGGTCCGACGACAGGCGGAGGCGGTCGCCGTTCGCCAGCACAACCTCCTCGCCGCTGGCCACCGTGGCCTCGAGGAAGTTGGTCTGTCCGATGAAGTCGGCCACGAACCGGGTGGTGGGCCGCTCGTAGATGGCCTCGGGCGTGTCGACCTGTAGGAGCCGACCCTCATGCATGACGCCGATGCGGTCACTCATGGTGACCGCCTCCTCTTGGTCGTGGGTGACGTAAACGAAGGTGATGCCGACCTCGCGTTGGAGGTTCTTGAGTTCGAGTTGCATCTGCTGGCGGAGCTTCAGGTCGAGAGCCCAGCGGCTCATCCAACAGGAGCACCTCGGGCCGGTTCACCAACGCCCGGGCCAAAGCCACCCGCTGCTGCTGGCCACCCGACAACTGGGTGGGCTTGCGGTGGGCCATGGAACCCATCTCGACCAGGTCGATGGCCCAGTCGATGAGGTCCTTGCGCTCGGAAGCGGGGACCTTGCGCATCTCGAGGCCGAAGCCGACGTTGGCGGCCACCGTCATGTGGGGGAACAGCGCGTAGCTCTGGAAGACGGTGTTGACGGGTCGCTTGTTTGGCGGACGGAGGCCCATCTCCTCACCGTGGATACGGATGGACCCGGCGGTCGGCAGTTCGAGGCCGGCCACCATGCGCAGAGTGGTGGTCTTGCCACAGCCTGACGGGCCGAGCAGGGAGAAGAACTCGCCATCTGTGATGGTGAGGTCAATGTGGTCCACCGCAGTCACCTCGGTGCCCGAGCGATCGCCGAAGCGCTTGACCACCCCGGCCAACTCGACGGCTGGGCCCTGCCCGTTCGTGGTTCCGTTCATCGATTCGGTCCTCCCCGTCCCTCGTCTGAACCCGCCGGAACCCTTCTGGAGTACCGGCCGGGCCACTCGCCCTCGGGCACAGAGGGACTACTCTCCATGCCGTGCGGCACACTACTGAATCCGTCGTCGAGCTGCCAGTTATACAATGGAATTCGTCGTTCAATAGCATTTCTGCTACCTGTTCCGTTGGAATGACCGAGACCGGCAAGGACAGCCGATGAGGGCGGATTCCTTCCTGACGGCCGCCGGAGGAGGCCCACGCAGCGACGTGGCGGATGCGGCGCTGGCCGACTCGGCCCCCACGGTGCTCTGGCTGGACCAACCCGCCCGACCGGTTGCCGCTCCAGCGCTAGACGGTCCAACCACCGCCGACCTCGTGGTCGTGGGCGGAGGTTTCACCGGATTGTGGACCGCGTTGTGCGCGGTCGAGGCCGACCCCGGGCGGACGGTCGTGGTGTTGGAAGCCAACGAGACGGCAGCGGGTGCAACGGGACGCAACGGTGGGTTTTGCGACGCCTCACTCACCCACGGCCTGGAGAACGGGGTGGCCCACTGGCCCGAGGAGATCGCCGACCTGGTCCGACTCGGCGATGAGAACCTGGGCGACATCGTGGCCACCATCGACCGCCACGACATCGACTGCGGAGCCGAACGGACCGGTGAGTTGAACGTCGCCGTCGCCGACTGGCAGGCCGTTGAGCTGGCCGATGCCGTGGACGTTCACCTCGCCCACGGCATCGAGGCCACCCTGCTTGACGCCCCGACCACCCGGTCCCGGGTCGACTCTCCGCTGTACCGGGCCGGGCTGCTGATACCCAACCGCACGGTGATGCTGGACCCGGCCCGCCTGGCCTGGGGCCTGCGGACCGCTGCCGAGAGCCTGGGCGTCCGGTTCCACGACCACAGCGCCGTCCGGTCGTTGGAGGCCACCCTGAGCAGCATTCGGGTCGAAACCGACCACGGTACGGTCACAACGGACCGGGCGGTGGTGGCCACCAATGCCTACCGATCGCCGATTCGGGCCATCCGAAAGAGGGTGGCACCGGTCTACGACCACGTACTGGCTACCGAGCCCCTGTCGTCGACGCAGTTGGCGTCCCTGGGCTGGATGGGCCGGGAGGGACTGTCCGACGTGGGCAACCAGTTCCACTACTACCGCCTCACCCCCGACAACCGGATCCTGTGGGGTGGGTGGGACGCGCTGTACCACTTCGGCAACCGGGTGGACCCGGACCACGAACAAAGCGAGTCGACCACCCGTACCCTGGCCCGACACTTCCTGGCGACCTTCCCCCAACTGGAGGGCATCCGGTTCACCCACCGGTGGGGCGGCCCGATCGCCGCCACCAGCCGGTTCACCTGCACGTGGGGCACAAGCCACCGGGGGCGGGCGGCATGGGTTGCCGGGTACACCGGGCTGGGGGTGGGGGCCAGCCGGTTCGGTGCCCGGGTGGCCCTGGATCTGGTCGACGGAATCACCTCGGAACGAACTTCGCTGGAGATGGTTCGACGGGCCCCGTTTCCGTTCCCCCCGGAACCGCTGCGCTGGCCGGCCATCCAGCTCACCCGTCGGGCGATCAAGGACTGCGACCGTCGGGATGGACGACGCGGGCCCTGGCTGTCACTACTGGACCGCTTCGGAATCGGCTTCGACAGCTGACCGCCTGGTGGTCAGACTCGAACCGCCCGCCGCCTAGGTTCGACCCGATGGACAACCTTGAGGAACCCCGCGACGACCGTGCCGTCTCGTTCTGGCACGACACCGTGCCCGGGTCTCTCGACCCCCGCCCGGCCCTTCAAGGCGACCGGGATGCCGACGTGGCCATCGTGGGCGCCGGCTTTACTGGCCTCTGGACCGCCTACCACCTGCTGCGAATCGACCCCGGCCTTCGCGTCGTGGTCGTGGAACGCGAGATCGCCGGATTTGGTGCCTCGGGACGAAACGGAGGCTGGGCCCTCGGCGAGTACAGCATCAGCCCTATGGACTGGGCCGCCCGATCTACCCCGGAGGCCGCGGTCCGCCAGATGCGTGGACTGTACGACGCCATCGATGACATCGGCCGAGTGGCCGAGACCGAGGGCATTGACTGCCACTACGCCAAGGGCGGCTGGATCGACATGGCCCGCAGTGGCCCCCAGGCCGAACGGATCGGCGCCGGCGTAAGGGCCCGGCACGCCCTCGGGCTAACCGACGACGACGTTCATTGGGTCGACGGCGACGAGGCCCGTTCATTGTGCAACGCCACCGACGTGGTCGGCGGTTGGTTCAACCGACACGTGGCGGCCATCCACCCGAGCCGGCTGGTGCGAGGTCTGGCCGAAACCGTAGAACGCCTGGGCGGCACCATCCACGAACGGACCGCCGTGTCAGCCATCCACCCTGCCGACCCGACCAGTTCAGCCCGGCTGGACACCGACCGGGGCACGGTGCGGGCCGACGTCGTGGTGCGGGCCACCGAGGGCTACACCCGGGACCTGGTCGGCCACCGCCGCACCCTCGTCCCTCTGTACTCGATGATGGTGGCCACTGAACCACTGTCGAACGCCGTGTGGGACGAGATCGGCCTGACCGACCGACCCACGTTCGGCGATGGCCGCAATCTCATCATCTACGGCCAACGCACAGCCGACGGCCGCATCGCCATNGGGGGAAGGGGAGCTCCCTACCAGTTCGGATCGAAGGTCTCGTCGACCACCGGGGTTCACCACGAGGTACATGACAAGGTCGAAGCCTCGCTGCGGCAACTGTTCCCGGTACTGGGTGAAGCGGCGATTACCCACCGGTGGGGTGGCGTCATGGGCCTGACCCGCGACTGGGTCCCGTCGTGTGGCTTTGACCGGCCCTCGGGCATGGCGTGGGCTGGCGGCTACGTGGGCGACGGGGTGGCCACCGCCAAACTGGCCGGGCACACCATCGCTGAACTGATCACTGAGACGGCGAGTGGCCGCACGGACCTCCCATGGATCGGCCACCAGGCTCGGAGGTGGGAACCCGAGCCACTGCGCTGGGTGGGTGTCACCGCTGGCCTTTGGATGGCCGCAGGTGCCGACCGGGCAGAGGCCCGCACCGGCCAACCGTCTCGTCGGGNGGAATGGCTGAACCGGCTCCTGCGGTAGCAGCCACGGCCACTCTTGCACCCCACCTGGGAGCCATAGGCCTTCACAGGATCAGCCTCAGCGAGCCCATCGAACTCGGTTCGACCGATGACAAGCCATAGGCCACGGGGTCGGATCCCACCGGCAGCGCGACCTAGGAGCCCGCCGTCAGGTGTGCAATTAGTGCATCGGGGGACGGGTTGGTGATCGCCCGGCCGTCGGGCAGGACGACCGTGGGCACCGTCTCGGCTCCGTCGTTCACCGAGCGGACGAAAGCTGCTGCCTCCGGGTCCTCCCAGATGTCCCGCAGTTCAACGTCGACACCCGCGCCCTCAAGCGCGCCCAGTAGACGGGTGCAGAACCCGCACATCCGACGCCAATAGACGACCGTGGTACCCGTCTCGTCAGTCATGGCCTCTCGGTTCCAGGATCAAGGACGGCCACCAGTGCGTCAGCCAGTCGGGCACAGAGTCGACCACGATCGGTAGCGCCCAACAACACCGGGTTGTTGATCCCCTGACCCAGCACGATGAGCAGGTCGGCCAGCTCATCCGGATCGCCGTCGACGATCCGCCCCGCCGCTTGGCCCAACTCCACGAACCGCCGATTAGCAACTCGGGCCGTACCCTCGTGACGTCGGTATGCATCGCGTAGCGAGCGACTCTCGGGTAGCCGGGCCAAGGCGGCTCGCATGACCAGTGCGTCGGCAGAGAAGGCTTCGCACAGGCCGTCAACCAAAGCGGTCATCGTCCCGGACAACCCGTGGTCCAGTAGGTGCTCCGCCGTCAGTGGGCGGGTACTGGCCTCCACCACCCCGTCTAGCGCCCGGTCGAAGGCGGCGGCCAGCAGGCCGTCACGCCCATCGGGAAACCGGTTGTAGATGGTGGCCACGCTCACCCCGGCGTCGGTCGCCACCTGCTCGGCGGTGAACGAGCCATCACTCCGTAACCGGGCCAGCGTGGCCTCCACCAGAGCGGCACGGGTCCGGGCGGCCCGTCCGTCAGGGGCCCGTTCCGGCCCGACGTTCTCGAAGGCGACCTCCTGACTAGACATACTCAAACTGTAGATCACTTCTATCTAGATTTGACGTTTCTAGAAGGATATTCTATATTTGTGCCCCATGTCCTCCCTCCCTAGGGTGACCGCGTCCGATCTACTCCCCGCCGCCCAGGCACTCGGACCGTCGCTAGCCGAACGCGCCGAACGCTCCGAGGCCGAACGCACCCTGCCCGACGACGTGGTGGCAGACCTACGCAATGCAGG
>JGI24815J26687_1000314_pt1 | contig 11771 bp, 10 predicted proteins | sample METZYME_3_150m_FD_26687 | JGI IMG/M metagenome (IMG submission 26687) | reverse complement strand
TATATGAACTAATAACTTGGGCAAATTACTTTTGAATTCCTATCTAGAGCTTTTGGAAAATATTTATCCAGGAGCGCCCACAAGATTGCTATTGTTTCTGTGTCTAGTTCTCCATTAGCATTTGATGGTCGAAAATGATACTGAAATGCCCTGATAACATAGAAACTATCCTTTTCAGATGATGTTGACTCTATCTTGTAACCATAATGATTTAAAGCACATCGAATCTCAGACATTGATGGTAGATTATCACTCCCAAATTCATTTAAATATTTATCTCTTGTTGAGTCCTCATACCATGCACCAATTCCATTCTCATAAAGAAACTTCCAAGGGAATTTAGGGCCAGGATCAAATTTTCTATCCGGCGCTATATCTGAGTGACCTACAATATAAGTTGGTTTTATTTCTTCATGCTTGCCGAGAATTTCTTTTAACAAGGGTATTAAGAGATCTATTTGTTTTGAATCGAAATTAGGAAATGTGCAAGAGTAATTTTCTCTGTACAGCAATCTCATATCCTTGTCTGTATTAAAATTACACTCAGCTTGATTTACCAATTCAATACCTATTGATTGATCATTAATATTCGTCCTTTCTTCCCACTGACTTTTACCTGCGTGCCAAGCTCGATCCTTCTCATCAACCAATTGATAAATACTCAACTTTGAACTTGGATAACTTTGATCTTCTGATTCTGGTATCAAATAATGAGAACTTACTGCATATTGTTCTTCAGTTAAGACTCTCAGAGAGTCTTCCCAGTTGAGACTGGTAAAATGAATGACAATAAATCTTACTCTAGTGCTAACCGAATCAGACTGATATTTTGTAATTTTCTTAAGCTGCAGAGCTTTATCGATTGGACTATGGTCTTTATGTTCATTTGCCTGGGAAGCAGAAAATGTTATTAAGATTGCAGATAAAAGGGATGTAATTATCCTTGATTTCATTAGACACCCATTAATAACGAGCCAAAATATTGGACAATTCTAAATATAGGTTCAAGCAACCCCATAAAGAGCAGGCCTAAAACTAAGAAAATCCCAAAAGGTTCAATGTTGTCTATAAGTTTTCCATATTTTTCTTTAACCAATGCTCTTAGAACTCGCCCACCATCAAGCGGAGGGATCGGTAATAAATTAAATATCATTAAGACTAAGTTAATTAAAATACCGTATCGACACATCAGCATAATCAATTGCTCGGCAAGACTGGTATTTGGATCATTAATGCTTACTTGAGAAATAAATAACAATAGGGACCATAAAAATGCCATTAGTAAATTAGCCATTGGGCCAGCAATTGCTACAAAAAACATTGCCCTTTTAGGTCGATGAAAATTGTTTGGATTGATAGGCACTGGTTTTGCCCAGCCAAAGACTGCTCCGCCCATCCAGACTAAAAGAGATGGGATTATAATTGTCCCTACCGGGTCAATATGAGCGATAGGATTTAAAGTCAGGCGTCCTTGACGGTCTGCTGTGTAATCACCAAAACCTCTTGCAATAAACCCATGGGCAACTTCATGCACGGTTATAGCAAAAACCAAAGGAATTAAGATCGCTATGATTTGAAAAATAATCTCTAAAGACATCGGATGTTATCGGGCAAATAAGTACTGTTTATTAATGGGAAGATAAACCGCAATAAAGGCTATNCTAAATATGGATTGATAAAAGAAAACTTGAGAGGCAAGTAGATTTGGNTCGAAGATCTCAAAACCAAATAATAATATTGTGAATATTGATCTAGCTAATTCTGATTGATAGCCCCATTTTTTATTTTCAATAATACTTGTGATAAGGGTAGTAGATGCAACCAACATGATTGCAAGCATGCAAGATTGCAGGTATGACTGATCAACAATGGTAAAGATTATAATTGTTGAGATGGAGCTATTAATAATAAATTGAACTGAAGTAAAAAACTTTGTGGTTCTATTTACATCAGGATCATACTTTTCGAAATCTTCCAGATCATTAGTTACATGTGGATATTTCTCATAAACATCTTCTGGTCGCCATCTGGTGTTTGAAAACCATACTTTTATTTTATTCTTAAGTGTTTTTGTATGAATCGTGTCTCTTATCATTTGATGATATATCTCAAGATTTGACCAAATAGGGTTCCAGCTTCTTAATGGTTTTACAGTTCCGTAGATTGGCTTAAGGTCGTCTCTCTCCGGAATATAAGTACTAAATATCCGATCCCATATGATGAAAACACCGCCATAGTTGGCATCTATATACTCTGGGTTTTGGGCATGATGTATTCTGTGGTTGGATGGAGTGATAAATATTAATTCAAGTGGGCCCAATGTTTTTATGTGCTCTGTGTGCACCCAGAATTGATAGAGTAGATTAATTGCAGCCACAGTAAAGAAGACTTCTCCAGGGATACCTACCATAAACATTGGAATATAGAAGATCCATTTCCATAGCCAACCTGAACTGGTCTGCCTTAGGGCTGTGCTCAGATTGAATTCTTCGCCCTGATGATGAACCACATGTGAGGCCCAGAGAACTTTTACTTCATGGCTCATTCTGTGCATCCAGTAGTAACAAAGATCATAAAATAAAAAAGCTATAACCCAAGTGATCCAACTATCTTTCAGCATTAAACTCATATTGAGATTTGTGGCAACATAAGCCCAAACAACTCCTTGTATTCCCAGATTGAGAAGCGGTGGAAGTCGACTTATTAGGCCTAAAGATATAGCTGCTATAGAATCATTTAAACGATAATTATTAGTACCTTTAATTACTCCAAATATGAATTCAATACCAATCATCAAAAAGAAAACTGGCACGGCATAGGTAATAAAAATTGAACTGTCCATATTTGTATTATTCTATCAGAACATAATCTTGTTTATTTCTACTAACAATTTTATTTTCCATCAACTTTATTAAATGAGCCTCAAGTGACCACTTCGCAATTGGATGTAGAAATGAAGCGACATCATCATAAACATCGTTTACCAGTTCATCGACACTAGCGGAACCTAGTTTTTCTAACTTTTCGATGACCTTTTGTTCTCGTTTAAGTCTATGTTCGATGGTAGCATCAACGATTTTTATAGGATCCTGGATTAAATCGCCGTGTCCTGGAGCGATTGTTTTAATTGGGTACTCTTTTAATAATTCCAAGGATTGCAAGTATTCACTCATATTGCCATCTGGCGGAGCAATAACAACAGTAGACCCGTCCATAATATGATCACCTGTAAACAAGGTGTTCTCATCAATTAAAAAATAACAGAGGTGGTTTGAAGCATGTCCAGGGGTATGGATAACTTCGATTGAATATTCCGATGTCTTGATCTTATCTCCGTGGTTAAGCATTTTATCAATATCTATTTCTTCGTCCCTATTTCTAGAGGATTTTGTCGTTAATCCATACAAAGGAACCCCTGTCATTTCTCTCAATATGCTTGCGCCCGGTGAATGATCGGGATGTGTGTGTGTGATTAATATTTGTTTTAAAGAATTACCGGTTACAGATATTAAGTCTTCAATATGATCAACCATCGATGGACCTGGATCAATAATAGTCACCTCATTCTCGCCTAGTAGGTAAGAATTAGTTCCTGGACCAGTAAAGATGTTGGAGTTGCCAGCGGTAAGTCTTCTAATGATCGGTGTGAGTTTAGTGATCTTCATATCCGAAATCTCCTGGCAAGAGACCCACTATTTTACCATCTTTGATAAAGAATTTAGGCTCAATTGGGGTTATGTCTTTAGGTTCTATCATTTTCTTATCATTTAAAAATGAGAGTGTTGATTCGTAACCAGACAAAAGCTCTAAATTCTTTATTGTCGGCATTATAATTGGAAATCTACCTTCATTATATTCTTCCAATACTTGATTTATTTCCACCCAAAGACTACCAACAGCTTCATAGCCATCATGAATTGCCTTCTGGTTACCTGTAATGCTGGTAACAAAGAATCTGGTGCTGTAACGTCTGGTTTCCAATTTAGGAGTTATCCAATGAGATAAATAAATCAACTTATCTACAGCAAGTTTTAAATTGAATTCTCTTAAAACATCTGCAAAACCAATCTTCCCATTATTCAGTTTATCTCTTAAGTTATTCAGTAAATCACTTTCTTCATCATTTGGATTAAAATCAGAACCATCTTCACGGTATGCAAGAAGGATCCCAGATTCTTCAAAACACTCTCTCAAGCATGCAACCCAGTAGGAGAGTCCATTGGATTCAATGTTAAGAATTGTGGAGGCTTTTTTGTCATCTAAACCCTGACATAAATTTAGGATCTCTGAATCAAGATCTTCTTTATCTATTTTACCCCCAGGAAAAACCCATGCACCACCAAAGGTTATTTTGGATGCTCTTTTAATCATAAAAACTTCTATTGTTAAATTGTTATCTTTGAGAAGCAATAGAGTTGATGCAGGTTCCAGTTTCATTGATGTTGATCAGTTGGTTTCTGTTAACTGATTTATTATTAATCTCTTAATCGGCCAAAAGTTATTACCAAAACGAAGGGCAGCTCTTCTTAGTAATTTTGCTGTCAAACGATCGCTATTGTACAAATCAACAATCAAGTTAGTCCCATAGTAAAGGGGTCTTGTGACTAGTTGGTGCTGTTTATTGTATTCCTCTAAAATAATTTTAGAGAAAAATGGATCAGAATTTCTGTTTATGGCTTTTTCAATTATTCTTTTTAAGCTATAACCACCTCTTAGACCTAAATTAAAACCATGTGCTGTAACAGGGTGCATACCAACTGAGGCATCACCAACTAAAACAAATCGCTCTGCATGAAAATAATCAGCGTGTGATGCGAAAAGCGGGTAGGAAAATTTTTCACTCGAAATTTTCATGTTGCCAAGGCGTTGGTTAAATCGTTGCTCGATATCAGCGTTAAAATCTGCGTCAGAAAGATTTAGAACCTCATTAGCCTTATCGGAAGCTATGGTTATAACAATTGATGAAAAATTACCTACCATTGGCAACACGGCCAATGTTCTGCCGTAATGAAAGCACTCAAAAGCAATATTATGATGAGGTTCTTCATGCTCCATCTTGCAAACAATAACAGTTTTCCCAAAATCTTTAACTTCAGATGGGATGCCCATTTGCCTTCTTGATCCAGATAACCTGCCATCAGCAGCTACTAATAGATCAGAGGTTATAGTCTCCCCGTTACTAAGATTGAGAGTAACCCCATCTTCTGAGATAAGAAACTCCTTTGCTACAGTCTCGGTCAAACAATCGACATTATTCAGTTTACTTATAGCCCTATAAGCAGCTGATTTAATAAGGCGATTGGGCACTAAATAACCCAGTGTTTCTTCTTTTGTATCATGATGACTAAAATGAAGAGAATAGGGCGATAGTCCATTCACTACTTTTGCTTCTTTTATTAATGAAATAGATTCTTGATCTATCAAATCCCAAGTACCGAATTCACTTAAAATTTTCTTCGAAAAATGAGTAATCGCAACTTCTCGACCATCGTCCAAAGGTGCGGCAAGTGTTGACTCATCTTGTTGGTCAATAATACATATTCTTAGATCTAAAGACGACAATGCCTTAGCTAAACAAAGACCAACGGGACCAGAACCTATTATAGAAACGTCGTAATTCATAAACTTATCTTGATATAAACTGATGTCATAATTGATCATTGTAATTATAATGCTCTTAATATTATATTTTTCATAAATTTACATGAATAAGTTTAAGAACATTACAGCTCAAGAAGCGAGGAATCTATTAACAAAAGATAATTATCTTATTGATATAAGGGACGAGGATAGTTATTCAGCTTCTCATATTGATGGTGCTCTAAATCTTGAGGATCTCAATATTCATGAATTTATCAGGACAGCTGAAAAGGATATACCAACAATTATTTATTGTTACAAGGGTATTTCAAGCCAAAATGCAGCGGAGTTCTTTATCAAGGAAGGGTTTGCTGAAGTTTATAGTATAGAGGGTGGTTATGAGCTCTGGCCAAAATAATACCGTTGACCCTCTAACTCTTATAGAGCCTTTTATTAAAATGAAAGGAGGTCTAATACCTGCATTACACACTCTACAAGAGCATCTTGGATACATTTCTAATGAGTCTATTGCAAAGTTAGCTATTGCTTTTAATTACTCTCAAGCGGAAATCATTGATGTGATAACCTTTTACGATGATTTTAGAACCAAGCCTATTGGAAAAAACCTCATAAAAATCTGCCTAGCTGAAGCTTGCCAAAGCCAAAATTGCAAAAAATTATTAACAGATATTTCTTCACAATTAAATCTAACATTAGATGAAACAAATCACGATTCAGGTATCACCCTCAAAGAAGTTTTTTGTTTAGGTAATTGTGCTATTGGTCCATCAGTAATGATCAATGAAACTGTTATAGGTGAAGCGACAGCAGAAAAAATTATCAGTCACTTAGAAGAGATGGTGCATAGAGATAATGAGTAATGTTATAAGAATCTATATCCCCAATGAAACTTCAGCAAACTCTGTTGGAGCTGACATGCTGTACCAAAAGATCTCAAATCTGATTAAGGACGAGAACGTTAAAATTATTAGAAACGGTTCCTGGGGTGCTTTCTGGCTTGAGCCTTTTATAGAGGTAGAGAAAGATGGAAAACGCACAGGAGCTAGTTACAGAAACATAGATTTAAACCATTTAAAGACGATAGAGGATTTTTTCTTAAATTTTGAAAAGAAAAACCCATTTGATATCAATGAAATCGATTTTATAAAAAAACAAAATAGAATTGTCTTTTCCAGAATAGGGCAACAAGATCCTCTAGATATAGACTATTACAGAAAGACCAAGGGTTATGAATCTTTATTAACTGCACTAGAAATCGGACATCAAAAAACCATAGATCGAATTAAATCATCTGGACTCACAGGGCGAGGAGGGGCAGCATTTCCAACTGGAATAAAAATGCAAACGGTCTTTGATCAAGATGCTTCTACAAAATACTTGGCATGTAATGCTGATGAAGGAGACGGTGGAACTTTCTCTGATCGTTTAATAATGGAGTCAGATCCCTTTTCATTGATCGAAGGCATGACAATCGCTGCCTACGCGGTTGGCGCCTCCAAAGGTTATATCTACTTAAGATCTGAATACCCACTGGCAAAAGGCTTTCTGAGCGATGCTATCGATATTGCATTAAAGAATAATTATTTAGGTAAGAGTATTCAAAATACAGATTTTAATTTTGAAATTGAACTTAGGATTGGCGCTGGATCTTATGTTTGTGGTGAAGAAACAGCAATGATGGAGAGCATTGAAGGTCGAAGAGGATTGGTACGATCAAAACCACCTTTACCAGCTATAAATGGCTTGTTTGGAAAACCCACTTTAATTAATAATGTGGTTACTCTAGCAACTATACCTGCCTTATTATCAGACCAGCATTCAGAGTTTTCTAAGATTGGATCAAACAAATCAGTTGGAACGATGCCCTTTCAGTTAAGTGGGAATATTAAGAACGGCGGTCTTGTAGAGACGAGATTCGATATTACATTAAAAGAAATGATTGAAAACTATGGATCTGGCACAAAATCTGACAGACCTCTACACGCTATACAAATAGGAGGTCCTTTAGGTATCTACTTATCATCAAGTATGTTGAATACATCATTAACTATAGAATCACTAGATAAACTTAAAGGATCTATAGGACACGGTGGCATTATTGTCTTTGATGACTCAGTCGATATGTCAGAACAAGCAAGATTTGCTATGGAGTTCTGCGTTAAAGAGTCTTGCGGTAAATGCACGCCTTGTAGGATTGGATCAGTTAGAGGCGTTGAAATTATTGAACGATTACAAAAAAATAAAGCGTCTAAGGAGGATGCTATACTTTTAGAGAATCTATGTGAAACATTAGAAGCCACGTCGCTATGTGCAATGGGAGGAATGACGCCCAATCCAATTCATTCTATAATTAATTATTTCCCGAACGAATTGATTGAAAAATGACTTTATTAAAAGAAAAAGACTTCGGAACACCAAGCGTAAAATCTGATAACGAGGTTACAGGGTATATAGATGGAATTGAAATTACAGTTCCAGAAGGCACATCTATAATGAGAGCAGCAGCAATGGTTGGAATAGATATTCCTAGTTTATGTGCCTCAGATAATATTGACGCCTTTGGTTCCTGCAGGCTTTGCATTGTCGATTTTGAAGGAAGAAAAGGATTTGGTTATCCGTCCTCATGCACCACACCAATAAGCAATGGGATGAAGATAAAAACAAATAATGCCCACATAAGATCCCTGAGAAAAGATTTATTAGAAATGTATATTTCAGACCATCCTCTTGACTGCAACTCTTGTTCAGCAGATGGTGACTGCGATCTACAAACTCAATCTGATAATCATAACCTTCTTAAGAATAATCAGTTGATTGCTTCAAAATACGATTTCAAGGACGGTTGCACCCACCTAGATGCTGATATGGACACATCGAACCCATACTTCAACTTTGATCCTGAGAAATGTATCGTTTGCTCTAAGTGCGTAAGGGCATGTAATGAAGTCCAGGGAACATTTGCACTTTCTATAGAGTCAAGGGGATTTGAATCTAAAATTAAACCCGGAGTTTCTGATAACTTTTTTGACTCTGAATGTGTCTCTTGTGGTGCTTGTGTGCAAGCCTGTCCGACCGGTAGCTTGATTGAAAAATCAATAGCAGAAAAAGGGATGCCCAATGAAACAGTTTTAACCACTTGTGCTTATTGCGGTGTTGGATGCTCATTCAAAGCAGAGGTAAGAGAAAATGATGTTGTCAGAATGGTTCCATACAAAGAAGGTGGAGCTAACAATGGACATAGTTGCATTAAAGGAAGATTTGCTTGGGGTTATGCAAAACATAAAGATAGGGTTGCTAAGCCGATGATCCGTAATAATATTAAAGATGATTGGAAGGAAGTTGAATGGGATGAGGCCATTGGATTTGCAGCAAAACGTTTAAAAAATATTCAGAATGAATACGGCATTAATTCTATTGGCGGCATTACATCTGCTAGAACCACCAATGAAGAAGCATATATCGTTCAAAAGCTAATCAGAACAGCCTTCGGAAACAACAATGTAGATACNTGTGCAAGAGTTTGCCATTCGCCGACTGGTTATGGACTAAAGCAAACATTTGGAACATCAGCAGGAACTCAAAACTTTGCGAGCGTTCAGAATGCAGATGTAATAATGGTCATTGGAGCTAATCCAACAGTAGGTCATCCTGTTTTTGCATCTCAAATGAAAAAGAGAATAAGGCAAGGCGCTAAACTAATAGTCGTCGATCCAAGGAAAACAGACATCGTAAAATCACCCCACGTCAAAGCTGATTTTCATCTTCCAATTTTACCAGGATCAAATGTTCCACTGATAAATGCATTTTCACATGTAGCTGTTCATGAAGATTTGATCGATCATGAATATATTAAAAGCCGATGTGATGGACCTTCGTTTAATGATTGGATTGATTTTATAAAAGATGATTCAAATTCACCAGAGGCAGCAGAGAAGCCAACAGGCGTTGACGCAAAAACGATTAGAAAAGCAGCACGCCTATATGCATCTGGTAATAACAGTGCGATCTACTATGGTTTAGGTGTGACAGAACATTCACAAGGCTCAACAATGGTAATGGGAATGGCAAATCTAGCAATGGCAACAGGTAATGTTGGCTTTGTTGGAGCAGGAGTAAATCCTCTGAGAGGACAAAATAATGTTCAGGGTTCATGCGATATGGGTTCATTCCCTCATGAATTACCTGGATATCGGCCGATTACAGATGATGGAGTAAGGTCAATTTTCGAAAATAAATGGAATGTCAAAATACAAAATGAACCAGGCATGAGATCAGTAAATATGTTCGATGCAGCAGTTGGGGGTAAATTTAAGGGTATTTATATTCAAGGTGAAGATTTTCTTCAGTCAGAACCAAATACNCAACATATAGAAGAGGCCTTTGGATCTATGGATTGTGTTGTTGTGCAAGATTTATTTTTAACTGAAACAGCAAACTTTGCTCATGCCTTTTTCCCTGCAACCTCCTTTCTGGAAAAAGATGGAACTTTTACAAATGCAGAGAGAAGAATTAATAGAGTTAGGCCCGTAATGGAACCAATAACTGGNAAACACGAATGGGAAATTACACAAGAACTAGCAGCCNCTATGGGATACGAAATGAATTTTAAATCATCTGAAGAAATACTTAATGAAATAGCAGAGCTAACACCTACATTTACTGGTGTTTCATTAAAAAAACTTGATGAAGTTGGCAGTATACAATGGCCTTGCAATGAATCTGCACCATTGGGAACACCGATAATGCATGTTGATGAGTTCGTCCGCGGTAAGGGCCGATTTATGATAACGGATTATGTTCCAACAACTGAAATTGCTAACAGAAAATTTCCCTTGCTGCTTACAACCGGAAGGAACCTAGTACAGTATAACGTTGGNACACAAACTAGAAGNACTCATAATACATTATGGTCAAATGAAGATGTTCTGGAGATACATCCAGCAGATGCTTCGACTAGAGGTATTAATAATAATTCGTTGGTCTTATTAAGGAGCAGAAAAGGAGAGACCACTTTAAAAGCATTTATCACTGAAAAAATACCGGCAGGTGTTGTATACACAACATTCCATAACCCTGAGACTGGAGCTAATGTAGTAACAACAGAAAACAGTGATTGGGCTACTAATTGCCCAGAATATAAAGTTACTGCTGTAGAGGTTGAGCCGGCAAGTCATCGATCTAAATGGCAAAAGAATCGTAACGATGATTTGAGTCAAATACCAATAACTGTCAATCCTTAAAAAAAAATGCGAGCTATAACAGAGCCTATTCCTAATCAATTCTTTGAAAACAATACAATCGAAGAGTTAAAAAAGCTTTCTCCAAAGCAATTGAATGATTTAGGGAGGATTGCAAACCCACTTTATAAAAAAGAAGGTGCTAACTCTTATTCTGCAATCTCTTATGAAGATGCTATAAATCTTATCGGTAAGAAATTAAAACAAGCAGATCCAAATAAAGGTTTCTTCTATGCATCAGGACGATCCTCTAATGAGGCTGCATTAATTCTTCAAATCTTTGCCAGGGTCTACGGATGTAATCATATAATTAATTGCTCTAATTACTGCCATAAAGCATCGGGTCTTGCTTTAAATTCAACTATAGGTGCAGGCCCGGCAACAATTCGTTACCAAGATCTGGAGAAGGCAGACCTGATCTTTGTTCTAGGCGCCAATCCTACTTCCAATCACCCTCGTTTTATCAAAGCATTATCTGATCACAGTCAAAAAGGAGGAAACGTTATAATTGTCAACCCATCCTTTGAATCTAGCATAGAGGAATTTGCTTCACCTACCCATTATTGTCAACTGCATGTGGGTGGAGATACTGCATTATTAACAGGAATTTCTAAATATCTAATTGAGAACCAGCATTGCGATATGAAATTCTTAGAAGATTTTTGTGATGATTACGGAGATTATTTCAAATTTGTAAGAAGTATAAGTTGGGAAAAAATTACTAAAATATCTGGCATCGAAGTAGATGAGATTGAAAAGATTAGCTCAATATATCTCAACTCAAAAAATACTGTATTTACATGGGGGATGGGGCTAACTCATCATATCAATGGTACGGATAATATAGAATCGATAAGCAATGTTGCTCTTCTTAGGGGGATGATAGGTAAAGAAGGAAGAGGACTTCTGCCTTTGAGATGGCACGACAATATA
>JGI24815J26687_1000313_pt1 | contig 11771 bp, 7 predicted proteins | sample METZYME_3_150m_FD_26687 | JGI IMG/M metagenome (IMG submission 26687) | reverse complement strand
AATCTTTCCCTTCTGACATCTCGAGGGCAGGAGAGAGCAGGGACCAGAAGCTAGCAGCTATCATCACCCCGGCGGCGAATCCGAGCATTGCATCGAGAACTTTCCTGTCCAGCTCCTTGAAGAAAATCACCAGAGCTGCTCCGGCGGCGGTCATGAACCAGGTGAAAAGGCCCGCTATCAGGGCCTGTTGCACTGGTCCGTAGCCCTCCATGAATCCTACGATGTCCATCAGTTGTTCGAGACTGAGGGTGTTGATAAGGTGTTTCTCACAGGCCCGCGAAAGCATCGGCAAGCCAGCCGAGGTCTTCGGGGCGATCCACATCCAAGTGTAGGTAAGGGTCTGTAACCTCGATACGAATCGGATTGATCAGATTGCGCAGAGGGGCAGAAGGCGAACTCTCCACTACCTTAACTGCGTCCTCTGCGGACAGCAGTATGGGATGGCCCCCCCTGCCTCCTTGAGTTGGGCAACTGGTGGCAGTCGAGCCAAGTAGTGTTTCTAGGGTAGAGTCGGAGAATCCAGGCCGGTCCACTGGTACGACCAGAATCCTCTGCCCAGCACCCGTGCCTATGTGGCCGATGCCGATCTGTAGTGTGCCAGTCCTACCGGCCCCCGGGTCCGGGTTTACGACGACCCCGCAGTCGACGGAGGCAGCCACCTCTTCGACGATTTCTTCGTTAGTGACGACCAGCGGCTCGAGACCGTGAGCCTGCAATCTGCTTACGACCCATTCAACCAAACACCGCTTTCCTATTTTGACCAAGGCTTTCGGCTGACCGAGGCGTTCGCTGGCACCTGCAGCTAGAACGACGCAGCCGAGGGCAACGGCATCTGTGGCCACTTCACCACCATCACGAGTCCCGCAGCAACTCTCGCCCTATGACCATCCTCTGTATCTGGCTCGAGCCTTCGAATATCTGGACNACCTTGGCGCCTCGCATCCTGCGGGCCACGGGGTACTCTTCGGAGTAGCCGTATCCGCCGAACACCTGCACTGCGTCGGTGGTGACCTCCATCGCCATGTCGGCAGAGAAGCGCTTGGCGTGTGAAGCCTCCAGGGTGTTGCGTTCACCGGCGTCGGCTTTCACAGCCGCGCTCCATGTGAGCAGCCGCGCCGCCTCGATCTTGGTCGCCATGTCGGCGATCATGAACGAGATCGCCTGGTGGTTGTAAATCGGCTTTCCGAATGTGCTCCGCTCGTTGGCATACTGCAGAGCCTCCTCCATGGCGCCTCTGGCATTGCCGACGGCGTGTGCGGATATCGCGGGTCTGGAGAGGTCGAAGGCGTTCATCGCGTTCATCCAGCCGCTGTTCTCTTCTCCGCCGATGAGGTTCTCTGCGGGCACGCGAACATCGTTGAAGTCGACCGCGCGCGTGTCAGAGCAGCGCTGACCCATGTTCTCCTCCTTCTTGCCGAGAACTATGCCGGGGCTGTCCGCGTCGATGATGAAGCCACTCATTCCTCTGTACCCAGCATCTTTGTCGGTGTATGCCAGGACGAAGAACCAATCAGCGTGACCGGCTCCTGTTATCCACATCTTACTGCCGTTGACGACATAGTCGTCACCGTCTCTGATGGCTTGCGTCCGAATCGACTGCACATCGCTCCCCGCCCCGGGTTCGGTCACGCAGTAGGACGCGATGCAGCCGCCGGCTACCTTGGACAGGTAGCGTTGCTTCTGATCTTCGGTGCCGCCCGTGATGATAGGGTAGGAAGCCAGCATGGTGCTACCTGATGCAGTGGCGAAACCCGGATCGCCCCATCCGACCTCCTCGCAGATCAGGACCTCTTCGAATGAACCCATCCCGTAGCCGCCGTACTCTTCGGGAATCATCACTGTGAGAAGGCCGAGGTCGTGGGCCTTGTGTATCGCCTCCAGGGGGAAAGAACTCTCACGGTCCCATTTCTCAGCGTGCGGCTGGACTTCCGCAGCGGCGAACTCGCGAGCCGCTTCCTGAAGCATACGCTGTTCTTCTGACAGGGCGAAGTCTACCATGGCTCTAGGAGCGGGTCTTCGGCCTTAGCGGTTCGCACCCTTGAGGGGCTATTGAGGCAAGAGGAACAGAAATGCCATGTACGCCAGGTAACCGGCGATCATCGTCGTTCCCACCCGCCTGCCGATGCGTCGTTCGTCAAGCAGCATGGCTACGATGAAGCCTGATGTGAGGACGACGACCCAGATATCCCTCCCAGCGAACTCTGGCGCTATGACTATCCCACCCGCGTAGGCTGAGGTCAGACCTAGGATTCCTAGGATGTTTATGACATTGGATCCGAGGATGTTGCCCACGGCAACGCCTCCTTGCCCCCTTAACCCTGCGACCAGAGTAACGGCCAACTCTGGGAGGGAGGTCCCCAGCGCCACGACTGAGAGGCCGATGACGGACTCGGAGATACCGTAGTCGATCGCGAGGCCAGTGGCCCCCTCGACCAGCATCTCAGCGCCTGTCCAGATCATGTAGCCTCCCACGGCGGTGGCCGGAATAGCCAGTAACACATTTTCAGGTAACCACGACTTGCTGTCTTCGACATCGCCCCCCTCTAACTTGGAAGTGCGGTAGGAGTAGGTGTAGTAGGCGGCAAGGCCCAGCAGCATGAGGACACCTAACTGCCATGTAATATTCCCGATGAGCACGGCAACCAGAAGGATCGCGGTGGCGACGGCGACTGCTATGGCGTCACGGCGTACGCCCGGTCCGGGGTCAGATGCCGCACCAAGCACGGCAGCGGTTCCCAGTACCAGCATCACATTGGCCACATTGGAGCCTAGAACCCCTCCCACGGCTATATCCGGGGTGTCGTTTCCAACCGCCTCCAAGGCAACTGCAAGTTCCGGTAACGAAGTCCCAATGGCAACGATGGTGAACCCCACGAGGAGTGGGGGGACCCTCAGCCTGTTGGCTATAGTGACCGCTCCCTGAACGACGAACTCACCCCCGAGCATCAGCAGGACGAAACCGGCTATGACTAGCATCATGTCGGTCTCTGCCAAGGACATGTGATTCGCTCTCGGGGGACGGCTCTACGCTCATGACGGTTTGGTAGGCCGAATGAGGACTCAGCTGCACAACCTCTCGATGTGACTAGACACCAACTCGAACGTAGGAATGGTGTGATCCTCCAGAGTAGGAGAGAACGGAACCGGCGTGTCTAGCGCCCCGATAACCACGGGAGGGGCCTCTAGGCACCAGAATGCCTCCTCGAGGATACGACTGCTCACGGTGTTGCCCAAGCCTCCAGTCCACTGCGACTCTTGAAGGACAACGAGACGTCCGGTCCGCTGCACCGACTCGATGCAGGTCCGTGCGTCGAAGGGAAGTATTGTGCGAAGGTCTACGACTTCGACTTCGATACCACTCTTGGCGACCTCGGAAGCCGCCTTCATTGCCACATGGACCATCGCACCCCAAGTGACGATTGTCAGATCTTTACCCCCCCTAACGACGCGAGCCTTGCCCAGAGAGGTCTCGCCAGCGGCGAGTCGTTGGTGGACGGACTCGGTGTCCACGAGCTGGTTAATCGACTCGCCCCAACCGGTCAAGCCCCCCCTCAGTGCGTATAGTCCAAGGTGCTCAAGGAAGACGACGGGGTCAGGGAGCTCATGTGACTCGATGAGCATGTCGTAGGCATCTTGCGGAGTACTCGGGAAGACGATAACCAATCCCGGGTCGTTGAGGAACCAAGACTCGATCATGTTCGCGTGAAACGGCCCACTGCGAGTCTTCGCACCGAGAGGTATCCGAACGGTTATGGGCACATCGGCACCCCAGCGCCAGCGTAGTTGGGCCGCGTTGTTTACCAGTGCATTCATCGCGAGAGCGGCGAAACCTCCGAACTGGATTTCTGCGACCGGACGCATTCCACCTAGAGCCGCACCTGTCGCTGAGTGGACTATGACGGATTCGGACAGTGGCATGTCGAGTAACTTGTCCGAATGCCCCTTGGAGATCAGGGAAAGCATCATTCCGAAAGCACCAGCGATTTCCATGTCCTCCCCCATGAACACTACCCTGTCACCGTACTTCTCGGCGATCGAGACCATCCCACTCTGGATGGCTCGGCTGTAAGTCCAAGTGTTGGAGGCATCGGAGAACCCCAGTGAACTCTCACCAGGAGCTAGAGGAGGGCCGATTACAGATACTTCGCCCCCGAATCTCTCGTACTGTTCAGCATGGCTTGCAGCGTCGTGCAGGCTCGTCACGCCTCTGGTGACAGTGTTACCCTCTGGCCACGGCATCTCCATCATTTCATCTCGGGCCGCATTCACCGAGTTCCGCTCTCCTTCCTCCATCGACTCCAGCTCCTTATCACCCACACCGAACTGGATTAGCAATTCCCTGTGAGTTGGCAGAGGGTCTTTCTCGGCCCAGTAAGTCAGCAGCCCCCGGTCAACGTAACCGGGCGGATTCCCTGAGGCCGCACCGAGATACAGATCGTCATGGTGGTGTGCGTGCCCGCAGCCCCGCATCGTCTCGACGTGTATCAGGGTCGGCCCCCCACCAGCGGTTGCGAACTCCCTCGCGACGGCAGTGGAAGCGTAGAACAGCCCCGGATCCGAACCATCAATCGTCCATGCTGGCATCCCCATAGAGTGACCCTTGTCTCCATAGGTCTCTACTCCGGATTGTGCGGTCACAAAGGTGTCGAGGGCGATCTGGTTGTTTTGTATCATGAAGGAGATTGGCAGCCCGCGGGCCCCTGCCAGGTTCATCGCCTCCCAGAACTCACCGCTGCTACTGCATCCCTCGCCAACGGGAGCGAGGTGAAAACGGTCTACTGAGAGCCTAGAAGCAGCGAGAGCGATACCAGTGGTGGTAGCGCTTGCTATTGGCAGGGGGGCAGTAGGTGGCAGCACACCCTTCTCCCAGTTACCGATATGCAGGTCCCTTCCGCCAGAACCCTCTTGCCCACCGTCCATGTACGAGCCCGACTTCCCCATCTGCGCGGCGAAGACCTCGGTTGGGGTCTGACCCATGGCCAGTGCCAGTCCGACGTCTCTGATCATCGGGGCAACGATGTCGGCACGAGCGCGTTCACCCTCAGGGATGTCTATTGCTCTGCGCATACCGCTCGCGCACGCGACCACCCCCTCCTGCCAGGTCGAGCGGAAGCCCTTGCCTCCGAAGGTGCCACCGTCGGGAGTGGGGACCCCATTTGTCGAGAGGTCCTTGAGGTGCTCGTCAACAAGTCTCGTCTGCACCATCATCCTCTGCCACTCAATGCGTTGTTCTAGGGTGATTGAAGCATAATGAGAAATCCTTCTCAAGCACAGGGTGATGTCGAGCAAAAGCCTTGCAGTACGCCGTTCTAGATGTAGTAACCCCGACCTTCTTGGTATAACTTCGATATCCACCAGAGAGGATAGGGCGGGAGTCAGAAGACGCTCTTTCAAGGACTCCTCAAAAGAACTGACATAACTCTTGGAAAATTGGTGAAAAGAAAATCCTCCGAATGATTCCGGAGCCCCCATCTTGTCCCAACACGAGGCCGCCGTGTCGAGATGTCCGTCATGTCTCTCGGCGACGAATCTCAGCAACTCATCTCGAGCCAATGAGGAATTCAGAGGAGTTGGGAATTCGAGGGCGGAGTCCGGCTCCCAGCCGGCGCCCCATATGGTCGGCAGGTCGCTCTGGGAAGCGGCCCCTACAGCATCAGAGCGAATCGAGTCAGCCAACTCGTCTCTTCGCCGTGATTCCTCATCCCGACGGACAGCCTCATTCTCGAGATCACCCAGGTCTAGAGCGGAACCACGCTCCCAGATTTGCAAGGCCCGGTGCCTCCCCTGACCGCTCGAAGAACGGTCGAGGGTAGCTCGTATCCGCTTACCGCAGTGCCCGCACTTCCTGTCGAGCCTCTCGGTGGCCGCTCTGGCTCTCCACGCCTGATGACGTTCGCAGGAGGGGCATCTCCAAACCCCCTGACGGATAATCGCCATAGTAGCCCGAAAGGTTGCTTATACAACTATTCTTCGATGCATTGCGCCATTTTTTACCATAATTAGATTGGATATTCAAATGAACGAGGATATTGTGAAATTTCAGAAGATATTGAACAAATATTGATAGTAAATACCACAAATAATAGTTAGTATTGAATATTATTCACCATAATTAGTATTTCGGGATAGAAGAATCAATTGTGTCCGACCATTCGTGAATGCCTCCGTGGAGGTTGTAGACGCGGTCTTCGGTCCAGCCAGCCATTGCTAGGAACCGTGCCACAGCAGCTGACCTCACTCCAGTTCTACAGTATACGACGACATCCCGGTCTCTCGGGATATCGTCGGTGCGAGTCGGAATCAACAGGTGCTGTATACGAAGATCCGTCCCGTCGAGAGATACGATCATCTCCTCGTCCCTCCTTCTGACATCAAGCAGGAAGGGGGACCACCCGCTCTGTACGCGTTCGATGAATTCGGTTGGACTGATTTCTCGCACATCCCTCGCCGCCCCCTTCCTTGGTTGCGCTGAGCAGTCTATGCTCTGTTCGGAGAGTTCAGTCACGGTCTGACGAGTAGGATCGTGGGAGAACGACAGGGAGCGCATCCCCATGCTTAGCGTGTCGATGACCAGCAGCCTGCCGCTGAGCGGCTCGCCGACCCCTAGAATCACTTTGATGGCCTCTGTGGCCTGGATAGAACCCACTATCCCGGGCAGGACCCCTAGGACTCCCGCTTCAGCGCAGTTGGGGGCGAGCTCCGCCGGCGGGGACTCGGGAAACAGGTCGCGGTAGTTCGGCCCACCATCGAGGTTGAACGTGGCAATCTGCCCCTCAAACCTGTGTATGCTGCCGAAGACCCATGGCTTACCCAGGATTTCGCATGCATCGCTGATGAGGTACCTCGTGGAGAAGTTGTCAGAGCCGTCGATTACCAAGTCGTAGCCACCAATGATACTCAGGGCATTGCCCACATCGAGCCTCAGCTCGTGCGATTCGACCTTGATCTCCGGATTGAGGTCGGCGAGTCTGCGCTCAGCCGACTCTACCTTTGGCTCCCCTAGGGACGCAGTGCCGTGAAGCACCTGCCTCTGGAGGTTGGTGATATCGACAGTATCGTCGTCTATCACTCCTATCCTGCCAACGCCAGCCGCTGCGAGATACAGCAGTGCAGGTGAGCCGAGCCCCCCTGCTCCAACAACTAGGACCGAGGCCTCATTGAGCAACTTCTGACCCTCCGGACCGACTTCCGGAAGGGTCAGATGCCTCGCGTATCGCGCACTCTGCTCTTCGGACATATCACGCCGAGAGGGCCAATACAACATGGGCACTTCGGTCGGAAGTCCACTACTTCGGAGCCTTTAGTCCTGGTTTTCCAGCCACTTCTCGGCATCTATGGCAGCCTGGCATCCCATTCCAGCGGCGGTGACGGCCTGCCGGTATCGCTTGTCGACGACATCTCCGGCAGCGAACACCCCGGCAACACTCGTCATAGTGTGCTCGGTGTGCAGGATGTATCCGGAGTCATCCATATCGACCTCACCCTCGAGGAAGCCTGTCATTGGCTTGTGACCGATGGCGATGAAGGCTCCAGAACACGATACTTTCTCCTCGGAACCGTCTCTGGGGTCTTCTAGAACGGCTCCAGTCAGACCGTTCTCGTCGGAGAGCCAACTCTTGACCTGCCTGAACGTCTTGATATCGATCTTGGGGTGATTGGCGGCGCGCTCGTACATCACCTTAGACGCTCGAAAACCCTCGCGCCGGTGGACGATGGTGACCTTGCTCGCGAATCTGGTGAGAAAGGTAGCCTCCTCCATCGCAGAGTCACCGCCACCGACCACGATAACCTCCTCGTCGCGGAAGAAGGCGCCGTCACAGGTCGCGCAGGAGGAGATCCCTCTGCCCTTGTGCGCGTCCTCGCCCTCGACGCCGAGCCAGATGGCCTCCGCACCGGTGCAGATGATGACAGCCTCGGCTCGGAACTCCTCGCCTTCGACCCAGACCCCGAAAGGCCGCTCGGAGAAGTCGACTCTCTCGACGTTCTTGTCGTGAACCTCCAGGCCGAAGCGCTCGGCCTGCTCGCGCATGTGAATCATCATCTCCGGCCCGCCTATGCCGGCGGGATATCCCGGAAAGTTCTCCACATCTGAGGTCAGCATGAGTTGGCCTCCGGACATGTAACCAGCGAACATTAGGGGATCGAGTAGCGCGCGGGCGGCATATAGGCCGGCAGTGTAGCCTGCAGGCCCGGAGCCGATGATTATCACATTGCGTACTTCATCGCCCACGGACATCGCCAATCGAGGGATGTCCTTCAACTCTGCTCCGCAGTTATCATTCGAATCTGAGCCCCAATTCCATACTCAACCATTAATTGGCGTCAATTGTCACTGCTGTTCGGCTATAATGGGCCAATGGGGAACTGGGGATTCATGGGGACGACTTCACACATACTATGGTTTGATGAGGTGGGACGCGAGGACGCGTCTGCGGTTGGTGGCAAGGGAGCTTCCCTCGGCGAGATGTACGGCAACCTCAGAGCCACGGGAGTCGACATACCGAACGGCTACAACACGACTTCGCACAGCTACTATGAGTTCGTCGAGGCAGAAGTCCCACCAGGTACCTGGGACCAAGTCGTGGAAACCGAAGGGATAGAGCACATCAGGAGCCTCGCCATCATTCAACCAACTCTGTCTGATGCACTGAAAGTCTGCATAGAGGGCTCAGACCGGAACGCCTCTCTGGACATGCACGGAAGAGCGGAACTCGCGAGGGCACTGGTCCTCGAAACCCCCGTCCCCGAGTCGGTATCCGACGCAGTGGGGCATGCATACAGGATACTCTGCGAGCAGTATGGTAAGGGCACTGACGTGGCCGTTCGTTCGTCTGCCACCACTGAGGATTCCGAGGACGCCTCCTTCGCTGGCCAGTACGAATCCTTCCTCAATATCCATGGTGAGAAGAACGTGGTACTGCACTGGCGCAAGTGCGTCGCTAGTCAGTTCACGGAACGAGCCATCTGCTACCAGCTTGACCGGGGGATGGACCCACTGGCTAGTCCACTGTGCGTCGTCGTCATGAAAATGGTCCGCTCGGATCTAGCCTCCTCGGGCGTGATGTTCACCATCGACCCCGACTCCGGCCACGATGGCGTTGTCCACATCGCAGCCTCCTACGGCCTCGGCGAGCTGATTGTACAGGGGACTGTCTCACCCGACACCTACACAGTCTGGAAGGAGGGCTTGCTGAAGGACAAGTTCGCAGTCGTCCACCGGCACCTTGGGAGCAAGGATCAGAGGATGGTCTATGCCAGTGACGGCGTCCGTGCTACCACAATCGAGGAAGTGCCGTTCTCGGAGCGCAGGGATTGGGTTCTGGATTACGGCGAGTGCAAGCGGCTAGCCGACATGGCGTTGCGAATAGAGCAGCACTATGGCATGCCGATGGATATCGAATGGGCCAAGGACGGTAACGACGGCAGTCTGTACATTGTCCAAGCTAGACCGGAGACAGTCCACGCGAAAGCCTCCTCGCACGGACTCATCCGATACGAGATGGACCCCGCTCTGGTCGAGCGACTGAAACAGGGATCCGTGCTGGCGACCGGTCAAGCCGTGGGCAAGCGTATCGGCTCCGGCCCTGTCAGGATTTACAATTCTTATCGAGAGGTCCTCGAACGCCGCCGTGCCTTGCAGAAGAGGCTGGCTGACGGCGAAGGGATCGATGACATCACTTGGGACGAACTCGTCTTCGAAAAGGGGGATGTCCTCGTGACTGAGATGACAACCCCCGACTGGGAGCCGATGATGAAGGAAGCCTCTCTGATAGTCACTCGGAAGGGAGGCAGGACCAGCCACGCGGCTATTATCGCACGAGAGTTTGGAATCCCTGCCATCGTCGGATGCGCCGACGCCCTCAAGCTCAAAAACACGAGAAAAGTCACCGGTTCCTGCTCAGAGGGCGATACGGGGTACATTTTCGATGGCACACATCCCTTTGAAATCGTTGAGCACAAGGTCGACACCTCGACCCCGATCAAGACCAAGCTCAAGCTCAATGTAGGATTCCCTACCAAGTCACTTGTCGATTCCCAACTCCCGGTGGAAGGCGTTGGGTTGGCTCGAATCGAGTTCGTACTCTCAGGCGAGATAGGTATCCACCCTCTCGCCTTCGTTCACCACTCTTCCCTCAAGAGATATCTCGAGACCGGTGAGATCGACCCCAATCTGAAGCCGTTCTCCCGTACTCTTGCCGAAGAGACAGAGGAGGACCTCAGAGAAGTCGTCGACGCCATCGAGAGGCGATGCTGGAACTACGATCACCCACGAGGTCTGTTCATCGACAAACTGCGAGAGGGGGTCGGACTCATCTGCGCGGCCTTCCACCCGCGACCGGTCCTAGTCCGACTTTCCGACTTCAAGTCGAATGAGTACCGCGACCTCCTTGGAGGGAGCGTATTCGAGCCAGTTGAGGAGAATCCGATGATTGCCTGGCGAGGCGCTTCGCGCTACCTCGACCCGATTTTCAAACCGGCCTTCGAGATGGAATGCGAGGCCATGGCCTCTGTGTTGCACGACTTCGGCCTCGGGAACCTGCAACTGATGGTACCATTCTGCCGCTCCCCAGAGGAGGGTGAGGCAGTCAAGGATCTGCTTGAGGAGCACGCGATAGGGCCTAGCAACGGAGTGCCGCTGTTCGTCATGGTCGAGCTACCCTCTAACGTCATCGACGCAGAGGCCTTCATCGAGAAGATGCAATTGTCAGGAGGCTCCATCGGGACCAACGACCTAGTGCAGACCGTTTACGCCGTCTCGAGGGACGACCTCGAGGGCTATCAGCACCAAGTCGACGCCCGCGCACCAGCGGTCAAGTCGATGATCCGCACCGCCATCGACACATTCACCTCGAGAGGGCTGGAAATCGGCATCTGCGGTCAGGCGCCCAGCGACCACCCCGACGAGTTCCCGCCGTTCCTCGTCGACTGTGGGATATCCTCAATCTCGGTCACTCCAGACACGGTCATGGCGGTGCGCCAGACCGTGCTCGAGGCCGAGATGATGATCGCACAGGGCATCGAAATCGAGGATTGACGGCTTCCCCGAATCGCCGATAGGGTTTCATCGGGTCCGCTTGACGCGCACGCATGGCTTGGAGAACAGCACCGCCTCCAGCCGACGATGAAGAAGGAATACGGGAGAACTTGGATTCTTGGGATACGTTGGCCCATCTGCATGCGCAGGGCAGTGGCGCCGAGTTCTACCGCATCGAGCAGTGGCTCGCAGGCGAGTCGAAGCTGGCCCCGTGGGAGATAGAGGAGATGGGCTCGGTTGAGGGTAAGTCGCTACTTCACATGCAATGCCACATCGGCACCGACACGCTGTCGTGGGCGCGCGAAGGTGCGAGGGTTACCGGACTCGACTTCTCCCCGAACGCCATCATCGAAGCCGAACGATTCGCTGACATCCTCGGATTCGACGACGCGAGATTCGTCGTCAGCAGAGTCAGTGACGCCGTCGAGACCCTTGATGGAGAGCAGTTTGACATCATCTACACGGGCAGAGGCGCGCTGTGCTGGCTGCCTAATCTGAAGCAGTGGGCACGAGTGTGCGCAGCCCTGCTCAGACCGGGAGGAACCCTATATCTCGAGGAGAGCACTCCCACGGTGAACATCCTAGACTCAGAAGAGGGGCCGGACGGCCCGCGCCTAGTTCCGAAGTACGATCTGTTCAACGAGGGCCCGATATCAGAGATTGGCGAGGGCAGTTATGCAGATCCGGATTGGTCAGGGGAGAGGATTACACACTGCTGGGAGTACCGATACGACAC
>JGI24815J26687_1000312_pt1 | contig 11773 bp, 10 predicted proteins | sample METZYME_3_150m_FD_26687 | JGI IMG/M metagenome (IMG submission 26687) | reverse complement strand
TCGATGAAAATTAAAATTGCTTCTGGAAGTTTCTCATTTATTTGACGCCCTCCTGAAACATCTATTTCCAAGATCAGATCTCTTCCATCATTAGATTCAGGCATAGGGGTTCCATACATCGAGCCTAAAAAATCATTCCATTCGATAAAGCCTCCGTTGTCCTTGTGCCTGTTGAATTCAGCGTCATCGACAAAAAAATATGAATCGTCCTTATCATCTACTCGAGGTTCTCTTGTGGTCCACGACCTACTTACAGTAACTTTGGGATCCTGTTCGCATAGTTCACGTACGATCGTTCCTTTACCTGCGCCACCGGGACCTGATATAACAATGATCAAAGGTGCCTTCGTTCCTTCAGATGTCACGATTGATCAGGGAAACGTGATACAAGCGAAGCTCGTTGTTGAGGACCTAAACCACGCAATCGACGACTTTCACTTATACCTATTTCTTCCATGGTCCTGCGCGCTTTTACTTTGCCGAGTCGTGGCAAGGATTCCAAAACCGCAAGGACCTTCATTCGACCGAGACTTTCATCAGTGTCCGAACGTTCTAACAGATCTTCTAAAGACAGAGATCCCATTTTTAAAAGTTCTTTAATTTCAGCACGTAGCCTTCTAGCTTCTGCTGCCTTTACTAGGGCTTGACGCCTCTGTTCATCTGTGAGTGGCGGAGGTCGGTTCATGCGAAAACCATAGTAGGCAATCATTATAAAATTTGCATTCTGCAGAAGCAAAATTTTTTAACCTAAAAGCTCACTTACTAATTCTTCAGAAGCATCTATAGGATTTTCAGCTTCCGTTACCATTCTCCCTATCACCAACATGTCAGCTCCACCACTAATTGCTTCCATAGGTGTTGCTACTCTCGCTTGGTCATGGCTGTCACCACCAGGCAACCTTAAACCCGGAACAACTCTTATCAGCTTGTCAGAAAACCTTGAAGTGGCTTCAAGATCAGGTGCTGCACAAATGATCCCTTCACAACCTGCTTTTAACGCAGTTTCACAGCGTGAAACAATTGTCTCTTCATTTTTTACTGTGTCGCTCGTTAGCACTGTCACTCCTAAAACACCTGGGGTTGGCAAACCTACACTCTCTGCCCCTTCTCTTAAGCCATCTACAGCAGCTTTGAGCATTTCCTCTCCCCCTGAGGCATGCGCCGTAACCCATCTTGCGCCTACCGAACCGACTACACGAGCAGCCTTATGAACTGTTGTTGGAATGTCATGTAGTTTCAAATCACAGAAAACATTAAAACCTGCCTCAGTGAAAACTCCTACCGAATCAGGTCCTGCTGCCGTATAAAGTTCCAGTCCGACCTTTACCGTGCCAAAGAAATCAAATAGAGAACCGGCAAGACGGCGAGCATCAATCAAATCATCGACGTCTAAAGCCAAGGCAAGACGGCTTTTAATCTCTAACGGGACGTTGTCTTCTGACTCTTCACTAATTTCGAATTCTTCGTCTTCGAACAACTCATCTAATGACTCATATTTCTCAACCATGTGCGCCTCCGATCAGATCGCTGATTCTTTTAACTTCATGACTTTCACACCATCTCGAAAGCCCTGCTATAACTTTTTTACATATTCTTGGATCTTTAAAAGTTGCTGTGCCTATCTGTAGCCCCGTTGCTCCTGCGAGAATAAACTCCAACGCGTCTTCAGCACTGTTAATACCACCGACTCCTATAATTGGCAATTCTGGATGAGCTTCGTGAGTATCAAAAACTGCTCGGACAGCAATTGGTCTTATGCTGGTCCAGACAGACCACCACGCTTTGCTCCTAAAATTGGTTTTCTTGATTCGACATCAATTGCCATTCCTAGAACAGTATTTGCTATTACAACAGCCTCAGCTCCTGCCTTATGGGCTGCTTCTGCGATATCTGGCAGTTCGGGTGTATTCGGACTGAGTTTCGCCCAAAGTGGTTTATTGACAACATTTGCTGCTTCTACTACTTCCGTAATGGCTTGGATTGAATGTGAAAACAGTTTTCTTCGATCTTCCAAGTTTGGACACGAAGCATTAATTTCTATTGCTACCACTTCAGGAGGTGAATCGCGTAAAAGAAAAGCAGCTTCAGCAAACTCTTCAACTGTTGAACCCCAAATACTCGCGACTATACGGGCATTAGAATTCCTTAATGAAGGCAACTTTTCATCTATCCAAGCCTTTACACCAGGCCCTTGAAGTCCAACACTATTCAACATCCCTGATGGAGTTGGATGGAGCCTCGGCGGCAAATTACCCTCCCACTTATCCGCATGAAGTGATTTGACTACTATTGCACCTATTTCTTGCAAGTCCATATATTCAGATAACTCACTGCCATAACCTGCTGTACCTGAAGCTGTCATAACAGGATTTGGAAGAGTAACAGACCCTAAAGTCGTTGTCAGATCGACATTTGCTTTAGCCGCTCTCATGAGTCAGCCATTTTCCGATACTTCTGATTTAAAAACTCCAAGATGATACTCCTGAAGAGTTCGGACAGAAAGAGGATATTTGTTCCAATCCGTTAAACCTTTCACAGCAGCAAGCGCAGCAGCAGCAGTCGTCAGTAGTGGTATACCTTCTGCGGCAGCCGCCCCTCTTATATGGTCACCATCTGCTCTCGGGCCTCGTCCGCGCGGGCTATTGACTACAAGTTGAATTTTTCCTGACCTAATGAGACGGACAGCATCGGTTCCTTCTTCCCCGATCTTTGCTACCCGATCAGCAACATTTACTCCATTTTCTTCTAGATAGTCTGCTGTTCCACCAGTGGCAACTATTTCCAAACCAAGTCTCAAAAAGCCTTTTGCTGCCTCTAAGCCTGAACTTTTATCACGATCGGCAAGAGACATGAAAACTGTTCCTTCAGTTGGAAGTGCGCCTCCCGCTGCTATCTGCGACTTTGCGAACGCTAATCCCGGAGTGAGATCAATTCCCATCACTTCACCCGTCGAACGCATCTCAGGCCCTAAAACCGGATCTGCTTCAGGAAAACGATTAAACGGCAGTACGGCTTCTTTGACCGAAACGTGATCCCCCTTGACTGCTTCTTGAAGAAGTCCTTCTTCACGTAATTCTTTAAGTGTGGCCCGCATCATCACTCGACTTGCGATTTTCGCAAGAGGAATCCCTGTGGCTTTAGCGACAAAAGGAACTGTNCTTGAAGCTCTTGGATTTGCTTCGATCACATAAACTTCATCATCCTTTACCGCATACTGAACGTTTATTAAGCCTTTCACGTCAAGAGCTTCTGCAATTCTTCTAGTGTGGCTTTCTATGAGTTTCACCACTTCTTCTTTGAGATTCGGAGGCGGTATGACACAGGCACTATCACCACTATGGATGCCAGCTTCTTCAACATGTTCCATCACAGCACCAATAAGAACATCTCCTTCATGATCTCGAACAGCGTCAACATCGACCTCAGTTGCATCTTCAAGAAATCGATCGATAAGAACTGGTCTTTCAGCTGAAAGACCTCCTTCTATTCCCAAACTTCCAAACCGCGTCATTTCTTCCATAGTTTTTTCGAGCTGGTTATCGTCATATACGATTTCCATCGCTCTGCCTCCTAAGACATAAGAAGGCCTAACTAAAACTGGATAGTCAACTTTTTTGGCTACTTGAAGAGCTTCTTGAAGGTTTTTTGCTGTTCCCCCTGGTGGTTGAAGAATTTTCAAATCCACACAAAGCTGGTTCCAGTTTTCTCGGTCCTCCGCTCGGTCAATTGATTCAGGGCTTGTACCTGCAACCAGTTCTGGCGGGAGAACTCCTGCTAATTTGAGTGGCGTCTGGCCACCTAATGAAACGATTATCGCTTCAGGCTCTTCCACATTGACTATGTTGCTCACATCTTCAAAAGTTAACGGTTCAAAATAAAGTCGATCACTGGTGTCATAATCTGTCGAAACTGTCTCCGGATTGCAATTCACCATAACTGTCTCATAACCAGCCTCGCTTAAAGCAAAACTCGCGTGGACNCAACAGTAATCGAATTCAATTCCTTGACCTATCCGATTTGGGCCAGCTCCCAGAATGATAACTTTAGGTCTTTCTGAGGGNAGAACTTCATTTTCATCTTCCCATGTCGAGTAGTGATACGGAGTCTCAGATGAGAATTCTGCTGCACATGTGTCCACTGTTTTGTATGTTGGCCACACATCAGACTTCTCTCGTAACTCCCTGACTTTCTCTGATGTGCATTCCCAGATGTAAGACAGTTGTGCGTCTGAAAAACCTAGCTGTTTCGCTCTTTTCCATTCATTTGGTACTAGTTCCTCTGGTGACAGTTTTTCAAGAGCCATTCTTTCTTCTGTAATTATTGAGATCTGATCTATGAACCATGGATCTATCGACGTTTCTTCAAAAAGTCTTTCAATCGAATAACCTCTTCGAAGTAGCGTTTCAAGTTGGAAGAGACGTTCAGGTGTCGGAATGCCNACTTTGCTGATCAGAACTTCATCTTCCATTTCTGAAAATTTATGTTCACCTGGATCAGCATTAAGTCCCTGNCTCCCATTCTCGAGTGACCTCATGCCTTTTTGTAGGGATTCTGGAAAAGTTCTACCTATGGACATTACTTCCCCCACAGATTGCATTGACGTTCCCAGAACNCCGGATGAGCCAGGAAATTTCTCAAAAGTCCATCTCGGAATCTTCGTAACTACATAGTCGATACTCGGTTCGAATGATGCGGGAGTTTCCTTAGTTATGTCGTTAGTTATTTCATCTAACGTGTAACCAATAGCTAGTTGAGTAGCGATTTTTGCAATTGGAAATCCTGTTGCCTTTGAAGCTAGCGCAGAAGATCTACTTACCCTTGGATTCATTTCTATAACTACTTGTTCTCCTGTGTTTGGATCTACTGCAAACTGAACATTCGAACCGCCCGTTTCAACTCCAACACGACGTAAACATGCGAACGCTGCATCTCTCATTATTTGATATTCAACGTCAGTAAGTGTTTGTGCCGGAGCGACTGTTATTGAATCACCGGTGTGAACACCCATCGGATCCAGATTCTCAATCGAGCATATGACAACACAATTATCTGCCTTATCGCGCATTACTTCGAGTTCGAATTCCTTCCAGCCTGCTATTGACTTCTCGATCAAGATTTCATTTATAGGACTAGCTTCAATGCCTCGCTCTGCTATTTTTTCAAACTCTTCGTTTGTTGAAGCTATACCTGTGCCCTTGCCACCCAGAATGTAAGCAGGTCTAACTATCAAAGGCAGCCCAAGATCATTAGAAATTTCACTTGCTTCTTTCATATTGCGAGCAACTCCTGACGCCGGCACTCCAAGTCCGATTTCTGTCATTGCTACTTTAAATTTTTCTCTATCTTCCGCTGTTGCAATTGCATCAGCATCTGCACCAATGAGTTCAACGTTATTTTCTTCTAAGATTCCTTCTTCTGCTAGTTCACGAGCAAGGTTTAAAGCTGTCTGCCCACCGAGTGTCGGCAATAAAGCGTCAGGTTTTTCCTTCTCAATAATTCTCTTTATTACATCCAGTCTTAAAGGCTCTATGTAAGTGGCATCAGCGAAATCAGGGTCTGTCATAATCGTCGCTGGATTGGAGTTCGCTAGTATTACTCGGTAACCCTCTTCTTTTAATACGCGGCATGCTTGAGTTCCTGAATAATCAAATTCGCATGCCTGACCAATTACTATTGGTCCTGAACCAATTAGAAGAATACTATTTATGTCATCTCTTCTAGGCATCAGATTTATCCTGCTCTGCCCAAAAGGTCTTCGAATTGTTCGAAAAGATAGCTGCTGTCATGAGGTCCGGGGCCAGCTTCAGGATGATATTGCACGCTAAACGCTGGAGCTTTAAGGCAATTAATGCCAGCTATGGTTCCGTCATTTAAATTTATGTGCGTTACTTCTGCATCTTTGATAGAACCTTCCGCGACACAGTAGTTGTGGTTCTGGCTAGTTATCTCAACTACGCCTGTTTTTACATTCCTTACGGGATGGTTGCCGCCATGGTGTCCAAATGGGAGTTTGAAAATTTCAGCTCCTAAAGTCTCCGCTAAAAGTTGATGCCCTAAGCAGATTCCGAAGATAGGTACCTTTCCAAGAATATTTTTTATGTTTTCTCGAACATAATCCAAAGGCTCTGGGTCTCCGGGGCCATTTGATAGAAAAACCCCATCAGGTTTCATGTCTAAAACAACCTCGGATGCGGTGTCTGCTGGTACTACTGTTATTTCACCCAGGTTCGATAGATGTCGAAGAATAGTTGATTTTATGCCAAAGTCATAAGCAACAATTTTTCTCTTGCCGCCGGTTGAAGAAACTTTATACATTTCTCTGCAAGTAACTGTTTTTACGAGATCTATGTTGTCAGTTCCTGGTTCTTCACTCGCTGCGAGTTGCAATTGTTCAATATCTACTGTTCCAAATGCACCTGGCATCGCACCTACGTTTCGTATGTGTCTGGTAAGTCTGCGAGTGTCTACACCAGCTATTCCAGCAATCCCTCTTACATTGAGCATTTCATCAAGACTTTGAGTTGCTCTCCAATTACTGTGTCTTCTACTTAAGTCTCTTACTACCATTCCCCTACAGAAAGGTTGTGAACTTTCATTGTCATCGTCGTTAGTTCCATAATTGCCGATGTGTGGGTAAGTAAAAGTGATTATCTGCCCGGCATATGAAGGGTCTGTTATCACTTCTTGATATCCACTTAGTACCGTGTTAAATACAACCTCTCCTGAAACAAGTCCTCCTTCAGGAACAGCCCCGATCATTTCTCCGGTAAAAATTGTTCCATCTGAAAGAACTAAGTGTGCTTCAACTAATTTTCTTTGATCTTTTTTCACTTGGTAGATTCTCCATCAAAAACAACTAAAAGTCCGTTATTTATGGTGTGTCGTACACGTCCTCTCAGGTTCCACCCTTCATATGGCGTATTTGAGCTCCTGCTTGACATTTCCTTCCCTGAAACTGTCCATGTTTCATCTAGGTCAATTACACACAAATTCGCCGGGTTGTCTTTCTCAACTGTCATTCCATGACGATCATCTACCCCGGCAATTTTCGCTGGCTGCCAAGAGAGCAGTCCTAGCACTCCCGGCAAATCAAGTCCGCTGTGTTCAAGGGAAAGAGATAACGCCGTTTCCAGTCCCAGCATCCCAGGTGGAGCTTGATCAAATGGCATTTCCTTGGAGTGTTGGCTATGCGGCGCATGATCCGTTGCGATTGCATCAATAGTTCCGTCCTCTAGTCCTTCTTTTATCGCTTTTACATCAGATTCTGTTCTCAAAGGTGGGTGAACCTTAAAAACAGGGTCGTAGCAGCTACATGCAGAGTCGGTAAGTGTGAAATGATGTGTGGTGGCTTCAGCGGTAACAGGCAGACCCGCAGCTTTGGCTTCTCTGACCATTTGCACTGAACCCAACGTTGAAAGGTGCTGAAAATGAATTCTTGCTCCTGTCATTTTTGACAATGCTATATCGCGCATGACCATCAATTCTTCAGCCTCTGATGGTTGTCCGGGTATTCCCAATAACGAAGACCATTCCCCCTCGTGCATATAGCCACCCTCAGCTAGTTCATGAACTTCGCAATGCTGAGCTAAGACTACGGGTCTGCCTAATCGAGATTCGAGACCTGTGCTGTACTCCATCAAGCGGCGCATAAGTTGCGGATCTTGAACGCCTGTTCCATCGTCAGTAAATATTCCTATTCCATTATCTACCAGTTCCCCCATCTGAACCATTTCTTTCCCTTCTCGTCCTATTGTCATCGCAGCTGATGGAATGATCTCACAAGATGACTTTTTGCCGAGAGTTTTTATTTGTTCAACTACAGCAAGACAATCAGTCGCTGGTTCAGTGTTTGGCATTGCTACAAGCGCTGTGAAGCCTCCCATTGCTCCCGCACGTGCGCCTGTTTCTATCGTCTCTGCTTCTTCATTTCCTGGTTCGCGAAAATGCACATGAAGGTCAACAAGTCCTGATGTAATCACACAACCTGAACAATCAACTTCTGTATCTCCTTCTAGTTTTTTTCCAGTGTCTAAAATTTTTCCATCTGTACCGATGGATACATCTAAGGATCTTTCACCCTTCTTATCAAGGATCTTGCCTCCTTTTAAAACAATGCTCATTCCTGCACCTCATCCTGTTTAGATGTTTCATGCTGTCCTAGAAGCATGAAAAGAACTGCCATTCTTAAGGAAACTCCATTTGTAACTTGATCAAGAATTATGGATCGTGGGTCCGTTGAAACCTCAGCAGTTATTTCTACTCCTTGATTCGTCGGACCTGGATGAAGTATTAATGCGTCCTTTGAAAGCATCTCGCATCTACGCCCATTTAAACCGAAATCTTTTGCATATTCTCGCAAGGAAGGAATAAGGCCTTTGCTGTGTCTCTCGGCCTGCATTCTTAGCAGGTAGCAGGCATCTAGATCCGAAATGACGTCATCTAAAACATTTGAAACTTCAACTGGCCAGTTATTGAGCGATGGAGGCATGAGTGTCTGTGGAGCTATAAGTGTAACTTTTGCCCCCAAAGAGGAAAAAGCTAAGACGTTTGATCTAGCGACACGGGAATGTCTTATATCCCCTACTATTCCAATCGACATTCCATCCAATGATCCGCGTTGTTGTTTCAACGTGTAACAATCCAGCAACGCTTGTGTCGGATGTTCATGGCACCCATCTCCTGCGTTGATAACCGATGCATTAGTCCACTCTGAAACTCTTTGTGGCGTTCCGGCCATGCTGTGTCTGACAATTAAAACATCCGCTCCATATGAACTGATTACTTCTACTGTGTCCCGAAGACTTTCACCTTTAGAGAGCGACGATGAACCCGCTGAAAATGTCAGCGTGTCTGCTGATAACCGACGTGCTGCAGATTCAAATGAAAGTCTTGTTCTAGTCGAATCTTCAAAAAACACTGAAGCCACTGTTCTTCCTCTTAGTGCCGGAACTTTTGGAATAGGTCTTTTCCCTATTTCAGCGAACCGGTCAGTTAATTCGAGTATCAGTTCCAGTTGTTCTCTAGTTGTGCCTTCTATGCCTAGAAGATGCTTACTTAAATCTGGAGGAGTTTCAAAATCTAAACTCATTTTCGCATCACTCCTAGATCCACTCCTTCTTCGGTCACATCTACTAGTTCGTCAATCCTTGTAGGTAAATTTTTACCTACATAGTCTGGCCGTATAGGCAATTCTCGGTGACCTCTATCCACCATCACTGCAAGTTGAATTGATCTAGGACGACCAAAATGACAGATAGCATCAAGAGCAGCTCGAATCGTTCTTCCTGTGAAAAGAACATCATCTGCGATTACAACTATTTTGCCATCTATGAGATCAGGCAAATTTGTGGCTGCTTCTGGAACAACCGGTCTCAAACCAATGTCGTCCCTATGCAACGCGACATCTAAGCAACCAGATTCTATTTCTCGTCCCTCGATCTCTTCTAATGCTTTTACAAGGTTTTCTGCTACTTTGACTCCACCTGTTTGCAAGCCCACTATAAGAATGTCTTCTGATCCTTGATTTCTTTCAATCACTTCATGAGCCATGCGTCGAATCGCTCTTCTCATGTCGTCTCGTGTCATTACACGAGCGCTTGCAACAAAAACGCCCCCGAAAGGGGGCGTCATACGTCTTTCTCGGTCGGCCATAGGCCATATCTCCTTGATCCGTATGGGCCTCACTAGGACCCGTTTGACGGCCAAGCACTACCATATACGCGTCCGCTAGGTATTTGCGTATTCATGCTTAGAAGAAATTTTTTTTAAGAGTCTCTACTTGTAAACGTTTTAAAGAAAGATTCCTATGATCTGACTTGATCTGCTATTTGAGAAAGTAACCCGTTTACAAAACGCTTGGAATTCTCCGTTGAATATTCACCAACTAGTTCCACCGCTTCATTAATAATTGTGGCTATTGACGTTTCAGGGAAATTGATTAATTCAAGTACCGCTACTCTTAGTACAGCTCGATCCACAACTGGCATCCGCTCTAAACGCCATTCTTCTGCGTTGCTTTCAATCAGTGAATCAATTTCTTGTCGTTTTGATGCTATTCCTTCGATTAAGTCATAAACGTAACTCTCTGGCCTCACTGGCTGTTCATTCAGAACTTCTAAATTTTCCCTTCCTTGAGTTTCAGCCGCGTAAAGAACTCCTAATGCTGTTTCTCTGTCTTCACGTCTGGATCCAAAACCACTACTGGCACCTGATGGCATTATTCAAACCTCTAACCGACAGTTGTTATTATTAAACACGGCTTAGATATTCGCCGGTTCTAGTATCAATCTTTACTTGTTCATTTGGTTCAACAAAGAGTGGCACCTGAACAACTAGTCCGGTCTCTAGAGTCGCAGGTTTTCTACCTCCAGAAACTCTGTCACCTTGAACTCCAGGTTCAGTTTCAGCGATCTTCAGTTCGACCGCTGCCGGCAATTCAACTCCCACAATTTCGCTTCCAAACATTAACATCTGTGCTTCACTTTGTTCTGCTAGGTAATTGACCGAATCTCCAAGAGTTTCTGGCTCTATCGATATCTGCTCAAAAGATTCAGAATCCATAAACACATAATCATTGCCATCCCTGTACAACAACTGCATGGAACGCTTATCGATAATTGCTCGTTCCACTTTTTCTCCAGCTCTAAAAGTTCTATCGACTACTACACCATTCTGCAGACCTCTTAAAGTGGTTCGCACAAAAGCATGACCTTTCCCTGGTTTGACATGTTGGAACTCAACGACTTGATACAACTCATTGTCCAGTTCAAGCGTCATTCCATTTTTTAAGTCATTCGTTGTTATAACAGGCATTTTCTTTTCTCTTATTTATTAAATTATTTTTGGGGAGTGAGTCAAGAACTCACAACCTTGTTCAGTGACAATCACAGTATCTTCCCATCTAACACCACCGACATCAGGCAAATAGACTCCAGGTTCAACTGTCACCACTTGCCCTGCGCGAAGAGTATCAGTAGTAAGTCCAGAAAGCGTGGGAGCTTCATGAATGTCAAGTCCTACTCCGTGACCTGTTCCATGGGTAAAAGCTTCCGCTAAACCAGCTTCCTTTAGTACTTCTCTACATGCAGAATCAACATCTGCATTCGGCACGCCTTCTTTTACTTTTTCTAATCCTGCTTTTTGCGCTTCTAAAACCACCTCAAGCATTTCGGCCGGTTGGCCCGTTCCGGTGCCGCCAATGCGGGTCGAGCGGGTCATATCTGACCTGTAGTTTTTATAAAGAGCTCCCATATCGCAAACTACAAGATCTCCTTCTGACAGGATTCTGTCACCAGGTCTTGCATGAGGACGCGCACTATTAGGGCCTGCAGCGATAATTGTTTCAAAAGCAGTTCCTTCAGCTCCTTGTTTTACCATCATTTCGTCTAGAGCGGTAGAAACTTCTTTTTCACTTACTCCGGTTTCTAGCATCGGCCAAATATTAGCTAGTGCCTTGTCAGCTATTTCTGCTGCTGTTTTCATCAGAGTGATTTCACCTTTGTCTTTAATCTGCCTTAGATCTTCTACAAGACCTTCGGTGAATCTCAATTCTGAACTTTCAAAAACCTTTTCCAAACTCTTCATCCTCGCCCAAGTGACGGACTGGGCTTCAAGTCCAACGCGTTTAGTCATTCTGGAAACGGTCTTAAGTCTTTCAGACTGCTTTGCACCAACCATTTCAACTTCAATTTGAGCACCTGATTTTTCCACTTCTTCAACTGCCTGATCTCCGTAGCGTCCATCAACTAAAAGCAAAGCTTTCTCTGCATCAATC
>JGI24815J26687_1000307_pt1 | contig 11835 bp, 8 predicted proteins | sample METZYME_3_150m_FD_26687 | JGI IMG/M metagenome (IMG submission 26687) | reverse complement strand
CGTTTGTCTAACCATGATTGCAGAATCACTGATGCTGCAACCTGGTCAATCACTTCACGTTGTCTCTTGTTGTCTAGACCCTGCAAAGACAACTCTTGGGCTGCTATTACTGTTGTTAAACGTTCATCATGTATATCCACCGGAACGGATACGACAGAAGCCAATTCTTCGACTTCTTCCTCAACCGCTTTGGCAGCTGGGCCTTTGTCTCCATTTAGTGAATAAGGCATTCCGACCACAACACACTCTGCTTCCCATTCGGACACCAAGTCACTAATTTTTTTGTGATCCTCTTTGGTGTTTTTTGAACGTGTTAAGACTTGTAGAGGAGTCGCCACTTTCCCATCATTATCGCTTACAGCGACCCCGATCCTTTTGCCCCCCAGGTCTATCCCTAAAGCTCTCACCTAATCAACCAGCTTGGGCAACTGCTCTAGCTTGCTCTAATGCTTCTTCAAGATTTTCTGGACTCTTACCACCAACTATTGTGAGTTCAGCATTTGGCCTTCCTCCACCACCTATTGTTTTAGCCGCCTCAGCTAAAATAGTTCCCGCATTTAAACCACTGTCGATCTCGACGGCAGCTATTAGAGCAGCACCTCCATCGGGTGGTGCAGTTCCTAATATCACAGCTTTAACTTCTTCTTGACCTCTTACGGCAACTGCTAGTTCCCTCAAACTTTCCTTATCTATACTTTCTATNATTGAAACAACTATTCCATCTTCTACATTTTCTGCAAGCTCTTGAACCATCCCTAATGCTTCTTTACGTTTCAAATTTTGAACTTCGTTTTTCAGAGATTTAAGCTCATCCATTTTTCTTTGGATTCCGTCTAATAAATCTTCACGTGGCACCCCTACAAGGTCCGCTGCACTTGAAAGAAAACTCTCAGCTTCTCTCAAATTTTCAACAGTGGATGCGCCGGTAACTGCCTCTAATCGTCGAATGTTCGAGCCTATGGAACCTTCAGAAACAATTTTTACTAATCCGATGTCACCCAATGCCGAAACATGCGTTCCTCCGCAAAACTCAAGAGAATTTGGTCCTGCCTGTAAAACTCGGACGGTCTCTCCGTACTTGTCACCAAAAAAAGCTATCGCACCTTTTTCTTCAGCTTCCTCACGTGTCATTTCCTCATGTAGACATTCAGAATTGTTTAGTATTTCAGAATTAACAAGGTCCTCCACTGAAGACATTTGCTCACCAGTAACCGCTTCNAAATGGCTGAAATCGAAACGTAACCGGTCTGAACCCACATATGAACCTTGTTGTTTTACGTGTTCTCCCAAAACCTCTCTTAAAGCCCAATGGATCAAGTGTGTAGCCGTATGGTTGCGTCGAATTCGCGATCTTCTATCACTGTCAACTTCAGCATTTGCCTGCTGACCTAGTTCTAAATGCCCTTCTAACAATTCATATTGATGCACATGTATTGCATCTAAGGCGAGAGTCGTGTCAACAATTTCAATTTTGGCAGTTGCCGTGGAAATTCTTCCTGTGTCACCTATCTGACCGCCAGACTCCGCATAAAAAGGTGTCACGTCAAGTGCTATCAGATTGTCATCAAAATATATGACAGTTGAATCAACACTAGTTTTCTCATAGCCGACAAAATTAGTTGGACCTTTTTCATCAAGAACTTTTCTTAACTCGCCTGTCTCATCGATGCTTATTGCATCTTTACGCGCTGAACGAGCTCTATCCTGCTGACTTGCCATTGATTCTTTAAATCCTTCAATGTCGACCTCAATAGATCTTTCTGCACAAATTTCCTCAGTTAATTCGAGAGGGAATCCATANGTGTCGTGCAATTTGAAAGAAACTTCACCACTGAGTGTTTTATTTTTNCCAAGGTCAGATATTGCTTCATCGAGAATCAGTAATCCAGATTTTAAAGTTTCGCGGAATCTGTCTTCTTCTCTACTCAGAACTTCCTGAATAAACTCGATGTTTTGTTTAAGCTCGGGATAATCAGATCCCATNATTGTCACAACTGATTCTGCAAGTAACGGCATCACGGAGTCTTCAAGTCCTAGTAGCCATGCGTGTCTTACAGATCGACGAATAATTCGTCTAAGCACGTAGCCTCTATCTTCGTTGCTTGGGAAAACTCCATCACTTATCAAAAATGTGGAAGAACGAGCATGGTCGGCAATAATTCTCATTGAGATATCGGACCTTTCTTCCTCTCCATATGAGACCCCTGCCAGTTGACCGATTTTTTCAATGATTTTTGAAATTTCGTCCGTTTCCCAAACAGAGTCGACTCCTTGCATTACTGTCAGAATTCTTTCTAGACCCAGACCTGTATCTATAGCCGGAGAAGGCAGTGGTGTCGTGGAACCATCTGGGTGTTGTTCGAATTGCATAAACACAAGGTTCCATATTTCAACAAACCTCTCTTCCCCTCCGTGTGCTGGTCCTCCATCAGCGCCGAATTCTGATCCTTTGTCCCAGAAAATTTCTGAACAAGGTCCGCATGGACCGGTTTCAGCCATCCGCCAATAGTTGTCTTCTCCTAAACGTTGAATCTTGTCAGGGGAAACACCTACTTCGTTTATCCAAATCTCCTCAGCTTCATCATCACTTTCGTGAACTGTTACCCAGAGTCTTTCAGCATCCAAACCAAGATTTTTTGTTACAAATTCCCATGCGAAAGAACATGCCTCGGATTTGAAATAGTCTCCGAAACTGAAATTTCCCATCATTTCGAAAAAAGTTAAATGACGGCTCGTTCTTCCAACTTCATCAAGATCGTTGTGTTTTCCACCAGCTCTGACACACTTTTGCACAGTCACAGCTCGCGGCCATGGGGCTGGCTGTTCACCAATTAAATAGGGTTTGAACTGAACCATCCCAGCCACAGTGAACAGAAGTGTCTGGTCGTGGGGTATCAGGCTTCCTGATGAAACCGTTTCGTGGTCACGCGTAGAAAAGAAATCCGTGAATTCGTTACGAATTGCTTTTGCTGTTGCCGGCAACTTTCCCATAAAAACAAGCCTAGCGCTATGAAGTGAGGCAAATAGGTAGGTCTAAGCTCAATTATGCCTTTGGGGTCTTACTGGTCTGTGTTGTCGTCTTAAATAGCTCTCCTGTCCATTAATAGACGAGGCAAAATTTTTCCTGCTTTTTGTAATGAAATCTGACTCTTGGTCAATGAACCTTTTCCGGAACCTTTCGAACACTTCAGTTCTTTTATTGAATATTTCATCTGGTAGGAATCCAAGTTTGGAAATAGTGTTTCGTACATATTTATTTACAGTTCGACGAAAACGATTTTCCATCCAATTTGAAGCAAGAACGCCTACAGACCAACCCAAAAGCAACCAAAATAAACGTCGCCGCATTAGTTTTGCTCCTCTGGAACAACTTCTTCATTTCGAGTTTCTTTTAGTTCAGTCATTCTTTCCAATACCTGCTCTTCAAATCCATGTGGTGAAGGTTTGTAGTAGATATTCGATTCAACCTCTTCGGGTCTATATTTTTGTTCAACCCAACCTCTTGGATCATTATGTGGGTACTCATAACCTTCTCCATGTCCGATGCTTGATGCCCCACTGTAATGCGCATCTCTCAAATGTGGGGGAACACGCCCTTCGCCTGGTGAAGAAACATCTTGCATAGCTGAAGTCAAGGCAAGTGTTACCCGGTTAGATTTCGGAGCTGTAGCTAAGTGGACTACAGCTTGAGCTAAATTGAGTTGAGCTTCAGGGAGACCTACGAACTCTACTGCACGTGCTGCAGCATCTGCTATGAGNAGACTAGTTGGGTCCGCCATACCAATATCCTCACTCGCGAGAATGACTAAGCGACGAGCTACGAATCTTGGATCTTCACCTGCTTTCAACATGCGGGCCAGCCAGTAGAGACCTGAGTCGGTATCAGACCCTCGGATGCTTTTTATAAACGCGCTAATTATGTCGTAATGATCATCTCTGCCGTAACGGATAGCTTTAGCCCCCAAAGACGCTTCAACGTCTTTTAATGTTATTTTTCTTTCACCTCGCCCAACTGCTATCGCAGAAGCAACTTCAAGACTGGTTAAAGCTTGTCTACCGTCCCCTGCGGATCGATCTGCTAATAAATCCAAAGCTTCTGAATCGGCTTTCACTCCTTCTTCTTCTGCACCTTTAGTTAGCAGTTCTACGATCGAATCTCTATCTAAAGGTTCAAGGCGAAATAATGTTGACCGTGAAAGCAAAGGTGCATTCACTTCAAAATACGGGTTCTCAGTTGTGGCACCTATTAACACGATCAGGCCAGATTCAACTGAAGGCAACAAAGCGTCCTGTTGAGATTTGTTAAAACGATGCACTTCATCTAAGAAAAGTATTGTTCCTACTTCTGCTTCACCTAAACGTGTTTCTGCAGCCGCTACTAGTTCTCTCACATCTTTTACGCTTGCAGAAACAGCTGACATCTCATGAAAGTCTTGTTGCGTAACTCGTGCTATAACTCTCGCGATTGTTGTTTTGCCAGTCCCTGGAGGTCCCCAAAGTATTAAAGAAGAAAGCTTGTCTGTTTCGATCAGTTGACGGAGGGGTTGGTCTTTGCCAATCAGATGCTCCTGGCCGACTACATCATCTATCCGCAATGGCCTTAAACGGTCTGCTAAAGGTCCTCTATTTTTTAGACGCTCTTTTGCTACGTGTGTAAAAAGGTCTTCGGTCACCTAATAGAACCTAGTTGAGTTCTACAGATCAATTAGTCATCTCATGTCGATGGAGGTAAAACTTTCAAACCAAGTTCCTTCAAGTGTCGATCGTCTATGGGCAATGGTGCACTGGTAAGCGGATCTGAACCTGATTGAGTCTTAGGGAATGCTATGACTTCACGGATATTCTCTTCTCCTACAAGAATCGCTGTTAGTCGATCTAGTCCAACGGCAAAACCAGCGTGTGGTGGTGCCCCGAATTTAAATGCATCCAATAAGAAACCAAATCGTTTTCTCGCTTCGTCCGGCTCTATCCCAAGTGCAGTAAAGATTCTTTGCTGAATGTCTTGCCTGTGTATCCTCACACTTCCGGATCCGAGTTCCCAGCCATTCAAAACCAAGTCGTAAGCTAGTGACCGGATACCTTCGGTTTTGCCATCTTCCAAAAGAGCTAGGTCGTCTTTATGCGGCATCGTAAATGGATGGTGTGAAGAAGATGGATTTCCATTTTCGTCAGTACCTTCAAATAAGGGGAAATCTATGACCCAGAGGAAATGAAATCCGCCTTCATTTATTGGTGGTCTTCCTATTTCTAATCTCACTAGACCTAGAACATGGCAAGCGGTAGACCATTCGTCAGCTACCAGGAGTAAAAGATCGCCTTCTTCGCCAGACATCTCAGACATAAGAGAGGATTTTTCTTCCTCTGAAAGAAACTTGGCTATAGGCGAAACCATTTCAGAGTTTTCTATTTTTATCCAAGCTAGGCCTTTAGCGCCCCAATTCTGAGATTTATCAGTTAGTTCGTCTAATCTGCTTCTTGAAAATTCTGCTCCTCCTGGAACACGTATCCCCTTTACACAAGGTGCTTGGAAAGCTCTGAACTCGGTACTTTTGAAAAGGTCTGTGAGTTCAACCAGTTCGAGACCGAATCGTATGTCTGGTTTGTCTGAACCGAAGCGTTCCATTGCCTCTTGCCATGTAATTGACGGGATTGTGGTTATTTTTTCGCCGGTTACAGCCTCTGTAGCCACAGCAACTGCTGAAGAAACTATGTTTCTTATATCTTCACCATTCACAAAACTTGCTTCAATGTCTAGTTGCATGAACTCATATTGTCTGTCTGCTCTTAGGTCTTCATCTCTAAGACATCTAGCTATTTGGTAGTACCTATCTACACCCCCAAGCATGCAGAGTTGTTTGAAGATCTGAGGACTTTGTGGAAGGGCATAAAAAGAACCTGGGTCTTTTCGTGATGGAACCACAAAGTCTCTAGCCCCTTCGGGGGTACTAGCTACAAGCATCGGGGTTTCAACTTCCATAAAGCCTTGTTCTTCCATTGCTTTTCGAACAGAGCTCGTTACCAGTGCACGTGATTGTAAATTATTTTGAAGTCTGTTTCTTCTCAGATCTACGTATCGATGTCTAAGTCTTAAAACTTCATCTACATCCGTTCTATCATCTATTGGAAACGGTGGAGGTTCGGATTCTGCTAGAACTATGATTTCAGAACCTTCAACCTCTATGCCTCCCGTGTCCAACGAATCATTTACGGTCTCAGACGGTCTTTCCCTGACTGTTCCTGTTACTTGAAGAACATACTCTGAGCGCAAATCTGCAGCCCCTTGAACCACAACTTGAATAACTCCGCTTCGATCTCGCAAATCTATAAATGCAAGGTGTTCGCCGTGTTCTCTGCGCCGGCCAACCCAACCGCATAGTGTTACTTCTTTTCCTACATCGTCAACTCGAAGATCTCCGCATCTATGTGATCGCATAGAGGTTTCATAGTTTGTCATCCGAGTCTCTTTTCAAGATTGGTAATTATTGAATCTGAGGCTATTTCTTCTTGACCTTCTTCGCCTCTTAGGTCTCGAATCGTAACAACTCCTTTTTCCACTTCATCCTCTCCGATGATTAACGCAATTTTTGCTCCACTTTTATCTGCTGCTTTCATCTGGGCTTTCATTGAGCGGTCTCCGAAAGATCTATCGACCTTGAAACCTTTTTGTCGCAGCTGGTCTGTAATGACTAGTGAGTTTTCTCCACCAGTTGTATCTACGACGTAGATTTGTAATAACTGTTCTTGCCCTATGAAAGTTTTCTCTGCTTCGCAAGCCATTAAGGTTCTGTCTAAACCTAGAGCGAAACCGACTCCAGGTGTTTCTGGAGCTCCCATTTCTGCGGCTAAACCGTCATAACGACCTCCGCCTCCAATTGCATCCTGCGCTGCATCAATACTTTTGGTTGTGAACTCAAAAGTAGTTTGGACGTAATAGTCGAGACCTCTAACAAGATTCGGCGTTACCGAGTAGGGTATTTTCAATTTCTGTAAACCTTCTTGAACCTTGTTGAAATGACTGTTTGCTTCAGCAGACAGGTGTTCGAGAATACTGGGTGCTTCAGAAATTACTTCGATATCTTCTGCACGTTTGGAATCTAAAACCCTTAACGGATTAGAAGTAAGGGTCTCTTGCGTCTCAGTTGAGAGGTCATCCTTTCGTTTTTCTAAGTATTCTCTTAAAGCTTCCACATACCTTGTTCGGTCTTGGGTAGTTCCGACAGAATTCAATAAAAGGTTCACTTGTTTGAGACCTAGAGCTTCATAAAATCTCCAAGCGATAGCTATAACTTCTACATCTAAATATGGATCGTCTGTCCCTAATGCTTCGACGCCTACTTGATCAAACTGTCTGAATCGACCTTTTTGCGCCCTTTCATATCGAAAGTTGGGTCCCGCGTACCAAACCTTCCATGGTAAAGATGGGCGATGCTCTGCGTAGGATCGAACAATCGAAGCTGTTTGTTCAGGTCTTAAAGCTATATTTCTCCCACCTTTGTCTTCGAAGTTGTACATTTCTTTTCTTACAACATCTGTACCATCACCAAGCCGTTGGAAAACCTCTATGTGTTCGAACATTGGTGGAACTATTTCTGCATAACCGGCGCTACTAGCAATTCCTGAAAACAAATCTATAAATGAACGCCTTCGTTCAGAATCTGGCCAAACTAAATCTCGGGTGCCTTTAGGGGCACGGTAAACGGAATCCTTCACAAGAACGAGGTTACTATTATTGGCCTAGTTGTCACTGCCACTTAAAATTTGTTGTTCATCTCCCCCGGGAACAATCCGGTATATGTCATACACGGAATCGATTTCACGTATCACATAAATAAGCCTATTAAGGTGTGTTGGGTCGCTTATCTCAAAATCAAAACGCATTCGTGCTACTCGATCAGAAATATTCGTTGAAGTTTCAACTCCTATTACATTCACCTGATTTTCTGACATCACATCACCTATATCTCTTAACAATCCAGGGCGATCAAGAGCTTTTATCTCGACAGAAGCAACAAAATACCCTTCTAAATGTTCATCCCACTCAACCTCAATTAGTCGATCTGGTTGATCTAACGATAACGATGAAGCATTTGCGCAGTCGCTTCGATGCACAGAAACACCACGCCCTTTTGTAACAAAACCAATAATTTCATCTGGTGGCACTGGCGTGCAGCATCGTGATAAACGAATCATCAGATCGTTGAAACCTTCAACGTGGACACCTACTTTTGTAGAGTCCCTACGTTCTCTTTGAGGTTGAAAAACTGTTGCCTGCTCCTTAAAGCGTCCCGGTTCCGACTCATCCAATTCTTTTTCAATTTTTCCTATGACTGAACGAGCTGAAACATGATGTTCGCCAATTGCAGCAAACAAAGCGTCAAGGTCTGCATAGTTAAGATCATTTGCAACTGTTACGAGTGTCTCGCCGTCTAACGTTTCCTTGACTGGCAAATCGGCTCTTCTCAATTCTTTGACAAGGTCATCATGTCCCGTATCAATAGCTTCACTTCGGCGTTCCTGCGAATACCACTGTCTTATTTTGCTTGCCGAACGATGTGATGCTACGAACTGAAGCCAGTCTTTACTAGGAGCAGCTTCACTCTGCTTCGACGCTACTATTTCAACGGTCTGACCGGAAGCTAATCGAGTGTCAAGAGGCACTAGTCGTCCTTCTACTTTTGCTCCAACACATCTATGACCAACTTCTGTATGTATTGAATATGCGAAATCAACTGGAGTCGATCCAATTGGAAGCGTGATGACATCTCCTTTAGGCGTAAAAATATAAACCTCATCCTGTTCGAGGTCTGTCTTAAGGTTCGCCATAAAAGCATTCGGATCAGCTGTTTCTTCTTGCCACTCAACCATTCGCCCCAGCCATTCCATCTCATCTGAAGGGCTTTTGATTTTATAATCCCAATGTGAAGCAATTCCGAACTCAGCACGTTGATGCATTTCTCGGGTTCTGATCTGAAATTCTGCTTGTTTCGCTTGCGGACCTATAACAGTGGTGTGTAATGACTGGTAAAGGTTGAATTTTGGCATTGCGATGTAGTCTTTGAAGCGGCCTTGCACAGGTTTCCAAGTCGCGTGAATTGTTCCGAGAGCAGCGTAGCAATCTCTTACGTTTTCGAGTATCACTCGGATTCCCACAAGGTCATATATTTCCTCAAATGGTCTTCCTTTAACAATCATTTTTTCGTAAATGCTCCAAAGGTGCTTAGGTCTTCCCGACACGTCCGCCTTGATGCCCATATCATTGAAACGTTCTTTCACATTTGCAACTAATTGCGTAAGGTACATGTCTCTTTCCGGGGCACGATCCTGGACCATTTGTGCAATTTCGCTGTAGCGCTTTGGATGAAGTGTTGCTAATGAGAGATCCTCCAACTGTACTTTTACGTCTTGCATCCCTAACCGATTAGCTAGCGGGGCATATATGTCAAGAGTTTCCCTAGCTGTTCTTTCTTGTTTGAATTCCGGCAGAGCTGCGAGGGTTCGCATGTTATGCAGACGGTCAGCAAGTTTTATTACTAACACTCTCAAATCTTTCGCTACTGCTACAAGCATTTTCCTCATACTTGCTGCTTGTTGATCTTCACGGGAATCAAAATTGATTCTGTCTAGTTTTGTGACCCCATCAACGATGCTCGCGACTTCAGTGCCGAAATCTCTTTCAAGGTCTGTTAGATCTATCTCTGTGTCTTCTATCGCGTCATGGAGTAAAGCTGCTCCTATGGTGACATCATCAAGGCCTTGATGGGCGACGATAGTAGCTACGGCTAGAGGGTGATGGACGTAGGGCTCTCCAGACTTACGGGTTTGTCCCTCATGTGCAAGCACAGCTGTTTTATATGCACGCTCTATTAATGCAACGTCGCCTTTTGGGTGGCGTTCCAGATAGGCGTCTACTAAAGCCGCTGTTTCATCACTTTTTCCTGAAGCTCGACGGCGCCATGGAACAACTCGACGTGTCGCTACCATTTATCTACGCTTCTTACGAGGTCTTGGAGGGATTGCTCCGGAGTTCTGCAAGGGAGCGGGACGCCCACGTGCCGGGCCTCTAACTCCTTCGATGCGTTCTTTTTTCTTCAACTCTGGTTTAGATGCTTCTTGCCTGTCAATTTTTCGAACCGTCTCGTACTTAATTCCCTTTTGTCCAAGTCTGTTTCTTACTTGTTGCCATCTTTCTTCTCTTTCCTTAAGTCTGGAAACTAATGAAGATGCAAGAAAGATTGAAGAATATGAACCAACCAGTATCCCTACCAATAATGCAACACTAAATTCCTGCAAAGTAGTTGCACCCATTATGAAAGCACCGATCACAAGCAATGAAAGCACTGGTAAAGCTGAAGAAATACTTGTATTTATTGACCTCATTGCCACTCTGTTAAGCGCCAAATTCATCATCTCTGTGTAAGAATACTTTTCAGTTGCCCCTAATCTCCCTGTGATTTCTCTGACTTTGTCATAGACGACAATTGTGTCATAGAGGGAATAACCCATGATTGTGAGGAAAGCAACTACCGTGGCGGGCGTTATTTCAAATTGGAAAAATGAGTACACGCCAACGCTAATAATAATGTCGTGAATTACTGCTACTAATGCTCCAAACGCCATTTTCCATTCAAGACGAACCGTAAGATACACAGCTACTACAGCAAAAAATACGAGCAGTGCTTTTATAGCTTTATTTGTTACATCCGACCCCCAAGTTGGACCAACCTGTTCAAATGTCTCCACTTCCCCTATGCGATTTTCTAGAAGTTCTCTGAGTTCATTAGCTTTTTGAGGGTCATCTATGTCAGATCTGATTCTCGTTAAATCATCGCCTACTTTCTGCACTCTCGAATCAGCTGCCCCAACGCTTGAAAGCACCTCTCTGGTTTCAGAAACTGTCACATTTGAAGAACGGACCTCGTAAGAAGTTCCTCCTTCGAAGTCAAGTCCCAAGTTAAGACCACGAATAGCGAAGGAACCTATTCCTATGAGCAGTACAACGGTTGAAGCAATGAAAGCTCGCTTCCATAAGTTTGGGAAGTTAACAGGATTTTCTCCTAGGTAAAGACTCTTCAAAGTTTTCATATTGTCTCCACCGACGGTGAACTGACCTTTGGTCTTGACTCGCTTACTGCCCCGATAGCTGGCAGACCAAATCTTTTAGGATGGTTTGCAAACCAATCGGTTTTGGCAAGCACCTTCACGAGTGGTCCCATAAAAAAATACGTTGCCACTAAGTCGAGTAAAGTCGCTAACCCTAGGTAAAAAGCAAAACCCTTGACCGCTCCAACTGTGAGCCACCAAAGCAAAATTGCGCCTATCAGCGAAGCCATGTCCGCTTTAACTATCGTAGAGAAAGCAATTGGGACCTTCTTGAGTACCTAAATGGGCGACAATTGCCCACAAAAGAGCCCCTGAAACTAACAAACTTGATAAAGCGACTAAACCAAGCAGTCTGTAATAGAACAACATGAAAAGGGCCACAAGAAGCATTCCTATGATCCCAGCTTTGATTCCCGCATCGAGCGAATCTTCTCCTATCGTTGCGGAAACGAGTTGAGTGTTTTCTGCTTCCAATTCAACTGGAAGAGAACCGTACCTCAAAGCGAGTGCGACATTTTCAGCTTCTTCTTTTTCGTAGGCTCCTGAAATCACAATTGAATCTCTTTCAAATTCAGGCGCTCTAATTTGTGGAGCTGTAATAATTTCTCCGTCCAAGACAATCGCTAGACGGCCATTTGTAAATCCTGGAAGTTTTGGGCATGACTCTGACCCGACATAACATTGTGCTGAAACTGAGTTGAAAGCTTCAATACCATTCTGACCGTCTTTAAGGAC
>JGI24815J26687_1000294_pt1 | contig 12040 bp, 7 predicted proteins | sample METZYME_3_150m_FD_26687 | JGI IMG/M metagenome (IMG submission 26687) | reverse complement strand
TCGCACCTGACTATCGGCCACTTCCACGAGGCCTTCCACGGTCGCTCGGGCTACACGCTCTCGGTCACCAACACCGATCCGAACAAGACCGCGCGCTTCGCCAAATTCGACTGGCCGCGCTTCGATAACCCGAAGGTATGCTTCCCTGTGGATGAGGCTGAGAACGCACGATTGGACGCCTGTGAGGCGGCCACACTGGATTCCATCAGGGCCCATGCCGAGGCCAACCCCGACACGATGGCGGCCATCATTATGGAACCCATCCAGGGCGAGGGCGGTGACAATCACTTCCGCGACTCTTTCCTGCGCGACATGAGGTCGATCTGCGATGAGGTCGGTGCATTGTACATCTTCGATGAGGTGCAGACCGGTATAGGCGCCACCGGAAGGATGTGGGCACACCAGCACTCCGGTGTCGAGCCCGACATGATAGCCTTCGGCAAGAAGTCACAGGTCTGCGGGCTGATGGCCGGACCGCGGCTCAAGGAGTTCGACGACAATGTCTTCGCGACATCAAGCAGGATTAACTCGACATGGGGCGGCAACCTGACCGACTTCGTTCGTGCCCGTTTGATACTGGAGACCATCGAGCGTGACGACCTAGTGAGAAACGCCGAGGTGGTCGGCGCCGAGCTTATTGCCGGCCTCAATGAGTTCGGAGCATCCCACGAGATGGTGAGCAGCGTTCGTGGACGGGGGCTCTTCGCAGCCTTCACACTGCCCAGCCAAGATATACGCAATAGATTCAACTCGGCTTGCCTTGAAGCGGGGATGCACGTCCTGAACTCCGGGACGCAGAGCATCAGGCTGCGCCCGAGCCTGACTTTCTCCTCTGACGAGGTCAACGAAGGCCTCAACATTCTCGAAAGCGTTGCGAACAGCATCGAGTCCAGTGCCGTGGCTTAGTGGTAGGATGCCCAAGATAGTCCACATCAGTGGCGCAGTAGACGCCTTTTACCACTCTTTGGCCGAACGACTCCACCGAGCCGGAGCGACGCTGACGGAAGACCCCGATGAGGCCGAGATCACCGTCGCCATCGGAGAGGGCGCCAGTGGCGATGTCGCCATCGTCCCCGCCCATGTCTATCACGGCGAAGCCGGGCTGGTCGTCCGGATTCACGACCTACTGATTCCCGAGGGGGCTGTTGACTGGGGGACCGAGGTCCTCCACGAGTGGGCTGACTGGGTCAAGGAGGGTGCTGAGGGGATTCACCCGCCCGATATCGAGGCGCGTCATTGGGTCCATGTCAGAGACGCGACTGACGCGCTCTCGCTGCTGATTCTCGCGGACGCTGACGCGATGGTCCAAGGAGTTCTGGACATGAGCGGCCGCAGAGCCTGGACACCTCGGGCTGTCGTCGAAGAGATGAGGATGATGTGGCTGCGCTTCACTAACGCCCTGCATCACAGCCACACGATAGAGTCCCTCGCTGAATATCCAAGTCCCGCTTCCTCGAGCTACAGGCCGGTCCCATCGAGGCCTGATCTGGGCCCCCTGCACGATGCGCTGGTGAGTGTAGGCGGGGAGGGCTGGCGCCCCCTAGTTTCCATGAGGGTGGCCCTCATGGAAGTCTTCGCGCACAGAAACGACTGATTCAACGCGAGTTCTTGTCGGACTGGACCTGCTTCCTGACGTCCTGAGCGCAGCCCTTGCAAACCTGCATGGCCTTTCGAACGCGCGTTCCCGCGGCGCTGTTGCCACGGTCGTGCTTTGCAGCGTCTCCCATAGCATCTGTTAGTGCATCTATCATTCCCTGTACCATCGATTCAACGGACATGGAGTCGGGCGCCTTGCCGAACGCTCTTATGCATTTGCCCGGCATTGGTGGCGTTATGGCGCACTAATCGCGGAATAAATCCGCGCCGAGAATCGGAAGCAGTACGCTCGCATCGCCCTCGACCACCACCTGAGGCGCCTCCGGACGCACCTTTCCCCACGATATCGCTTCGCGCAGACGAGCGCCTGAGAGGGAACCGTCGTGCTCGGCCGCAGTTGTGATGCCCACTGCCGAGTCGAGCCCTCCGCGGTACTGGTTCCACCAGATGACATGGTGCTTCGAGATACCCCCACCGACCATCAGGGCATGGCTCTCTTCGGCAGTCCAAGTCAGGTCAGAGAGTATCTGCTCGTCAGCTAGGAAGTCGACCATGAAACCGGGGCTCTTCTGCCGGTGCATGAACAACTGCGAGCCGATGGAGCCGTCTGAGATACCCGGGATGACGATGGGTATGCGGTGCTTGGCAGCCCAGTGGAGAAGCGACGACTCATCATCGATGCGATCTCCCATTGCCCAGCACAACTCTACTGAACCAAAGCCCAGCCACGGGTTTTCCGGATCGGCCTCGCGGCGCTCGTCTTCGATCTCCTGCAACCAGGGGAGGACCACCTGCTCGAGGATCTCCCCGTAGCACTCATTGGGGATGATGACATTGCCCAACCGGTTGAGCCCCTCCTCGGCAAGAGCGATGTCGTCGAGGCTGAAGTCGCCGTGGAAGTAGTCCTGATAGGTGCGAGCGATGTCGTGGTCGAGCGTCCCACAGGTCGTGACGACGACATTGAACGACTTGCGCTTGAGCGCCTCGAGGAAGAAGCCGCGCGTTCCGGTGGCGCACAGGCAGGCAGGGAATGAGAGCCAGTTCACCACCCCTTCTTGACCGCTCTTTGCAAGCGATTCACATAGCACATCGCGTGCGTGTGCTAGTTTGGTGGCAGTGAAGCCGCCGGCACGCCCCATCTGGTCGATGAGTGAACGCACATCACCCACGGTGGTGAAGTCGTAGTCCTCCACAGGCGCGGTGAAGTCGTCCTTGCCGTAGCCCGACACAGGCCTTCGCAGTGCTTCCGAGCCTTCAATTCGACGCACTCTCAAGCTGGAAGATACGGTCGCGCAACTGGGCGGCGCGCTCGAAGTCGAGTCTTGCCGCGGCCTGCTTCATCTCCCTCTCCAGCCGGGCAATCAGTTTCGCGGTATCACTCACATCCTCGTTGCCCACGGTTTCGTGGGCCGCAGTGACCCACTCGGGTTGGCTGACGTTGTCGAGCACCGAGTCGGAGGCGTTCCAGATCCCGGCCCCGAGGCCGAACTTCTGCGCTAGTCCCTCGAGCCCACGCTTTCCGGGTGCCTTGGCCACCATACGCCTGCCACCGCTCTTTCCCTTGCCGGCTGCCCCGGACAGCAGATCACCAATCTCCTCTCCCATCACAGGGAGCGCCTTGCGGATGGTCTGCGGGACAATCCCGTGCTCTTCATTGTGGTCGTTCTGCATCCGGCGCCTTGCCAGTGTCTGGCTGATTGCGGCCTCCATCGCGGCCGAAATCGAGTCTGCGTAGAGGATGACCGAGCCGTGCTCGTTGCGCGACGCCCGGCCGATTGTCTGCAGCAGAGAACGCTCGTTGCGGAGAAAACCCTCCTTGTCCGCGTCAAAGATGGCGACCAGCGAGACCTCGGGTATGTCGAGACCCTCCCTCAGGAGGTTGATNCCGACGATGATGTCGATGTGACCGAGGCGCAGCGCCTTGATAATCTCAGTGCGCTCGAGCGTATCGATNTCGCTGTGCAGGTGATGCGCCTTGAAGCCCTGGCGGTTCAGGTACTCGGCCACCTCCTCTGCGAACTTGATGGTCATCACTGTCACGAGGACCCGCTCGTTGACTTCGACGCGCTTGCGGATCTCATCCTCGAGATCCTGCACCTGCCCGGCCGTGGCTCTAACCTCGATGCCCGGGTCGAGCAGCCCAGTGGGCCGGATTTCCATCTTAGCAACTCCCTCTATCTCGCCCAGCAGTCCCTCCATCATCACCCTCTCACGCGGCTTGTCCCGCTCAGGCGCCCGAGCCCCGCCGCCTCCTTGGACATGCAGCAGCCTCTCCGGGACTCCCTGTCCGGTTACCTCAGCCAGATGGCGCAGCTCTCGCTCGCCAGGTGTCGCGCTGACGTACATCATCTGCGGCACCAGTTCTTGGAACTCGTCGATTCGCAGCGGGCGGTTGTCGTAGGCCGAGGGTAGTCGGAAGCCGTGGTCGATGAGGTTCTTCTTGCGCGAGAAGTCGCCGCCGTGCATACCTGTCACTTGTGGCAGGGTGACATGCGACTCGTCCATGATGACGAGATACCTATCCGGGCCTCCATGGTGCTTCTCAGCGCACATCGCGAAGAAGTCGAGCAGGCAGTACGAACGCTCGCCGCGCTGCCTACCGTCGAAGTGCATCGAGTAGTTCTCGACGCCCTTGCACGAACCGACCTGGTCGAGGTACTCGAGGTCGGACCTAGTACGCTGCTCCTGCCTGTGCGCCTCCAGCTCCATCTCCTTGGAGTTGAACCACTCCAGCCTGTCATTGAGCTCAGACTCGATATCCTCGAGCGCCTGACTGAAGCGCTCCTCGCTGGTCATGTAGAACTCGCGCGGGTGAATCCAAGCCTCCTCGAAGTCGTCTAGCGGCTCCCACGAGACTGCCTCGCAGACTTGGATGCGCTCGATTCCGTCCCACCCGAAGCGGATGCGCAACGGGTCATCTCGGCTCGGCATCCAGATGTCGAGCACCTCACCGCGCAGGCGGATGTCGCCGCGAGCTATCTCGGCAGGAGCGCGGCGGTACTGCAGGCCGACCAATTGCCTGACGACTTCCTGCGGGTCAGCTTGATCACCCACAGCCAGCCTCAGGTGGTTCTGCTGGAACACCTCAGGGGGGTTCAGCCCGTAGATGATAGAGACCGTGCCCACGGTGATGACATCGGGGCGTGAGACGAGAGAGGCCACAGTGGAGAAACGCTCCTGCTCGATACGCTCGTTCATCTGCAGTTCCTTGTCGATGTAGAGGTCGCGCCCTGGGATGTAAGCCTCGGGCTGGTAGTAGTCGTAGTAGCTCACGAAGTACTCGACCGCGTTCTCCGGGAACAGCTCGCTCATCTCCTGCCATAACTGCCGAGCTAGAGTTTTGTTGTGCGAGAGTATCAGCGTCGGTATCTGCAAACTCTCGATGACTTTGGCCATGGCGAAGGTCTTACCCGAGCCGGTGATCCCGAGCAGTACGCAGCGCTCCTGACCCGCCTCAAGTTGCTCGACCAGCTGGTCGATGGCCTGCTGTTGGTCTCCAGCGGTGTCGTACTCTGCGTGCAGTCGGAACATCCTATGACCTCAATCTTCCAGTCCATCAATGTAAGGCTCTACGAACATGAGACTAGCCAGCAATGCCCATCCTGTCAGCATCGAGGCACGGAAGAGCGTCTTCTGGAANCCCTCCATCGCCTCGTCAGACTCCGTTGCAGCCCCCGCTCCCTTTGTCATCACGAAGATGTTGATCAGCGCCATCAGCGCCACAGAAGGAACCCAAAGGATGTAACGAAAGTTACGCCCGTCGGTGAAGTCGTGCATGCCCGTTAGCAGGAAGCACACTAGCCAGCCGATAGTCAGAGCCACACTCAGTTTTCTAGTCGCCTCTTGACCGTAACTTGCAGGGAATGAGCGAACTCCCTGCTTGCGGTCCGCATCCCGGTCCATCAAAGCGTAGTTGATGTCGAATGCTGTAATCCAAAGCGCTACTCCGAATGAGATGAAGAACACCTCAGGATACCACAGGAACTCGGTCCGCCCTTCCGCCATTCCTGTGATAGCCGCCCAGCCGTGGTAATCGGCTGCTATTGCGACCCATGCGCCCGCTGGAGCGAGTGCCAGGCACAGTCCCACCCAGAAGTGGCATATCCAGGAAATGCGCTTCGTATACGGGTAAATCACGAAAACCAGCACCGGTAGCCATGCCATCTGTAAGGCTACCACATTCAACATCCATGCAGCGAGCAGCAGCATCAAGAGGAAGCCCCCAGAAAGAACCCAAGCAGTTTGAACGGACATTGTGCCCGAAGGAAGGTGCCTTGTGGCGGTACGCGGGTTTTCTGCATCTATGTCTCGATCGATTATCCTGTTGAGTGACAAGGCCAGTCCTCTGGCCCCGATCGCGGCTATCAGTATCCACGCCATGTCCATATGCNCAGAGCCGAACTCCTTGTCAGCGAGAACGAAGCCAATCAGGACGAACGGCAGGGAGAACAGCATGTGTTCTATTTTGACAAAGTCAAGTATCTCTTTGATTCCCATCAGTAACCCCCCTCGGCCAGCCATGCGTCGACCCGCTCGGCAACCTCGGGGTCGTGCAGGGTGACTCCTGGCCAGCGCCGCACTGGTAGCGGCCCCTTGTTGGAGGGGATGGGTGCGGTGGCATCCCATGCGAGACGCCCCCCCGACTCATCGAAGTGCAGGTCGCGGCCGACATCGAAGCGGCAGAACAGTTGCCACAGCAATCGCCGCCTCCATTCCTCACTGGCGAGGTAGACGTCGTCGTCGGTGATGAACAGCCAGCGCAGGTTCTGTGCGGCCTCCAGCGACCATATCGCGTCGCAGATGCCCCCAATGATCTCCCGCTGCCTCGTAGCACCCTCCTCACTGACATCCTCCATGCTACTCTCTGGCTTCGGCCCCCCTTCGATGTTGGTGGTGACCACCAGCATGGACGAGCGTAGCATCCGTGCTTGTATGACACCGCTCACAGCTGAGGCGGAAATCTCGAGGGAGTCCGGGCAGCCCGGTTGCTGTGGCTGGCCCGAGTGCGGGTCGTTGTCCGGAGTCGTGGTGGCATCGATGATCAGCTTGTCGTGGATATTCTCCCAAGGCGCTGCATGGGCAAGTGTGTCGGCCACCATGCCTCTGAGGAAGACGAGGTCGTGCGGTATNTGGACGCGGTAGTCCAGAGCATCAAGAAGCGCGTCGAGGTCCTTGACCGGGTGGTCCTCGTCAACGGCCACTATCACCTTCTGAAACATCATCTGACCGGCCCCTAGCAGACCCAGTGCGGTCTTGCGAGCCTGTCTGGGGTAGCGCTGCTTTGAGGAGACGATGGCGAGGTTGTGGAAACCCGTCTCTAGTGGCAAGAATAAGTCGGCCACATCGCGGTGCTGGAACTGCAGAGTTGGCAGGAAGGCATCGGCTATTGCCTCGCCGAGGTAGCCGTCCTCCATCGGCGGCATACCGACGATGGTCATCGGAATCATTGCGCCGTTGCGGTGGCTGATCCTCGTGATGTGCATAACCGGATAGGGCTCGGCAAGCGAGTAGTATCCGAAGTGATCCCCGAACGGTCCCTCCATGCGGGTCTCGCCGGACACTGTGTAGCCCTCTATCAGCACATCGCATTCGGCTGGCACCCATAGGTCGTTGGTCTCGCACTTGACGATAGACAGCCTCCTACCGCCGAGCAGTCCTGCGAATTCGTACTCAGTAAGATTGTTTGGTAGCGGCGCAATTGCACTCAACATCACTTCGGGTGGGCCACCGAGGCAGATTGCCACAGGCATCCTGTCGCTAGCAGCGTCGGCGTGGTCCGCGCCGTGCTTGTGGGCCTGCCAGTGCAGACCGACTTCGGTGGGCCCGTACACCTGACTTCGATACATTCCCATATTATGGACACCTGTGTCTGCATCAGCGGTGACGACCAGTGGGAGCGTCATGAACGGCCCTGCGTCTTCGGGCCAGGTCTTCGGAATAGGCAGTCTTGTGACATCGGGCTCTTCCATCACGACCTGCTGGCAGGCCCCTCTGGAGACTTTGCGAGGAGCCATCGCCATGCCTTGCTTGGCAAGCCCAATCCCGGTCCATGGTGCCTTGAGTATGCCTCCGACATCCGGCTTCATCAGAGCTACCATGCGCTCCCCGATCTCCCTTGGGTCGTCAACTCCTAGGGCTTGGTTGGTCCTCTCTCTGGTTCCGAAGAGGTTCATCAGCAGGGGAAACTGGCTGATGCTGCCGTCTGGCAGCCGGGGTTGCTCGAACTTCAAAGCCGGTCCCCCCTTCTTCACGAGGCGGTCAGCGAAGCAGCCCGCCTCGAGCTCCACATCGACCGGATCGACGATCCGTAGCATCTCGCCCGACTCCTCAAGAGCCTCGACATAGCGGGAGAGTTGCCTCCAGACCACGCTCCGCCGGAGAGCTCACACACTGAGAATGTTCGCTCGCCATCATAGATGGCGGAACCGACGGTTTCTTTGATATCCAGCCTTCCGGAGGTACTGTGGGTGAAGAAGTGAGCGTGTGCGACGTCTTGGTCATCGGAGCGGGTCCGGGGGGCGGCAACGCCGCCCTGCAGTGCGCCCGGCGGGGCCTTTCTACGATGCTCATAGAGGATCATTCGGCCATAGGGACACCGGTACACTGCGGCGAGTGCATCTCCGATCTGGCTTGCGACAATCTCAATCTGGATATACCCGAACACGTCATCAGCAAGAGGGTCCATGGCATTCGGGTGATATTCCCCGATGGCACCGAGAAGTGCTTGACTGAGGAGGGATACGTCCTCGAGAAGCACCTGTTTGAGAGATGGATCGCCGACAAGGCGGTCGAGGCCGGAGCAAGCATGCACCTCAGTCACAAACTGTCCTCGATGGATAGGGTGGAAGAGAACGGGCGATTCGTCGGCTGGAAGTGCGATGGCAAGGGAGAGCGATTCCCGATTCAGGCCAAGGTGGTCATCGACGCATCCGGCGTTGCCGCGGTGTGCTCCAAGGTCGTCAATATCGACGAGGACACACCTCTGAACACCATGGGCAAGGTAGTTGCCGGGATGCAGTACGAATTGCTCGAGGTTCCAACTGACGGCTACCTCGACTTCTACATCTGGCCGAAGTACGCTGAGAAGGGGTATCTTTGGATGATTCCCAAGTGCGACGGTCGCGCCAATGTCGGGTTGGTCACCGAGGATCGCCCACGCACCAAGAAGGCGCTTGACGAGTTCATCGGAATCACTCACTTCAAGGAACTCGAGCAGGTACCTCCACCCTGGAAGGAGAAGGGCAACCCCGCCTTCGGAGGGACCATCCCGATTTCAGGTCCGTTCGAGAACACCCACTACGACGGGCTGATGCTCGTTGGTGACGCTGCCGGTTTCACATCGCCTCTCTTCGAGGGCGGTTCACACCTAGCGCTGAAGTCGGCAGTGTACGCTGCCGAGACAGCCGCCGCCGCTATCGCTGAAGACGATGTCTGCGCAGAGCGCCTAGCCATCTACGCCAAGCTCTGGAAGGACGAGTTCCCGCCATATGAAAAGATACTTCGTGGTAAGAACGCATTGTTTGATTTGACCGATGACGAGATGTCCGTGATGGCCCGGTGCTTCCCGGACGAGATGTCCGACATGGGTTTATCTGGCAAGGCGATGGTGGGTATGAAACTGCTCTCGCGTCGCCCCGGTTTGTATCTCAAGAAGGTGGTTCCAGCGATGCTGGCATTCGGGTATAGCAGAGCCAAGTACTACGGGTGGTGATACCGTGCTCAGTTTGCTCGGGCGCGCCCTGCTCGTGCTCGCGTTCCTGACCAGCGCGCACCACATCGCGCGCCCTGAGAAGGCTGGAGACGCTGTGGTTCGCAATGTCACCCTAGCCTCGCAGATTGCTCCCTTCGCCCTCTTGGTCAGCGCTTTCGTCCTCGACGCCTCATCCTTGGACCTCGTCGCTCGCTTCGGCGGTGATGGCCTGCCGCTACTCTATCGCGTCTCTGCTGTGTGGGGCGGCAGGGCCGGACCGCTGTTGCTGTGGGCAGCGATACTCGCTGTTGTGACCTGGTTCATGGCCCGTGAAGGTGGCCCCGCGACTCTTGAGGTCAGAATCATGCATGGTTTGACGCTAGCACTGCTCGTACTGGCGTGGCTGCTAGAACCGTTCGCTGCCGCGACCGGGGGGCAGGGAGAGCTGCACCCGTTGCTGCAGACCGACCTGATGGTCATCCACCCACCAGTGGTCTTCTCCTACTACGCGCTGTGTCTGGCAACCGCTAGCGTGGCTCTCGCCGGCGTGCTCAGGCGAGACTCAGCCGATGCCATCCATGCCGCTCAGCTGCACTGGGCGCGCGCCGGCTTCGTTCTCGGTAGCATTGGCATAGGGCTCGGCGGCCTGTGGGCCTACACGGTACTGGACTGGGGAGGTTACTGGGCTTGGGACCCGGTCGAGACCGGCTCGCTACTGCCTTGGCTCGCGCTGCTTCTCATCGTGCACGTGCGCGCGAAACCAGATTCCTCTAGCGCAGTCTCCGCTTCGCCCGCAATCGGGCTACTGGCAGGCGCACTGGCCTTCCACGCAACTCTCGTGACTCGTGCGAATGGCGTCTGGGCATCGGTCCACGCCTTCGTAGCCGACGGGGAGGGCACGCTGGCCGACGACCCGTACCTACGGGTCCTCGACATAGCCGAGATGAACCCCGTCGGAATCGAGGTGACTTCCTACCTCGTTGCAATTATCGTACTGTGCTACTACGCCTATGCTCATCTACGCCGACAGCAGTGGCTGGCACTAGCCGCCACCGGTCGCACCTCGATGCTTGAGGCTAAGCCGAAGCTGGCGGCCGGCCTCGTGTTGGCGTTCATCGCCGTCGGACTCTGGATCGCCTCGAGCGCGGTATTCGCTCTCGGCCTCGCGTTAATTCTGCTGGTGGTGCACGGTGACAGGGAGAACCCACCTCTGCACTGGATCACTCTCGGTGTGCTACTGATGCTCTACTCCGCCTGGTTCTGGCTCGCTGACATCACTCAGGCGGTAACNGGGATGGTGCCGTTCCTCGCTCCGTGGCTGCTCTCTCCAGAAGATGAGAATGAGATGAGGGGCGTGCTCCTACCGCTCGAGGACACTTCAGCACGCACTCGCGCTGCACGCNCCGTTCCTTGGTATGGCGGCGCGGCTTTCCTACTGCTCACATGGTTGCTTCTGACTGTGGAGATTGACGGCTCCAGCCTCGAGGCGCATGAGTTCTACGGGGCACCACTCATCGGCTTGCTGGCAATCGCCCTCACCCTCTATGCATGGGGCCACTCAATCGATGCCAGCCGAGGCACCGCTCTAGTGGCTGCGGCTCTGATTGCCTCAATCGTCCTCGCGTACATGTCTGACCAGTTCTCCCTCCCCGGCGACCCCCATCTGATTATCACCAGCGGTATCACCAGAGGCGCCGTAGGGCTGTTTCTGCTGACCTGGCTCGTCTTCGCCCTCCCACCGACGCTCCAGCAGGCGTGGCGCACCGCCAGCAAAGTGGTGCCTAAGCTCAGAGAGGGAGGAGNTCGAGTCAGAAGCAACGCCGCGCGCGCGAGGCTGCTCGGCTCGCACCTCGCCCACCTCGGGATCCTTCTCCTGCTCATCGGGCATGTCCTCACCACCACGCTGGTCGACCGCTCGGATCCCTCGCACCTCGTCACCCTCGAGAGGGACCAGCCGGTAGAGCACGACGGCTACGACCTGGTGTTCGTCGACATCGAACTAATCTCCGCCGACGACGAGGCCTACGACTTCGCCGTCGGCGACGGCTTCGTGGGGGTGATAGTCGAAGTGAGGCGGGACGGCGAACTCATCGACACCCTGAGGCCGGGGATGCTGCGGTTCGACTCTCCCAACGGAGCAATCAACTCGCGTTCCGAGATCGACAGGATGACCGGTCTAACAGGCGACACCATCGTAATCCTAGACATCTTCCAGTCCAATGACCTTCTGAGCTCCATGATAATGGGCGGGACTGACGATGTCGAGACCGTCAGGGTCACCGTGCACAGCCTGAGGGGAAGCCACCTAGTCTGGGCAGGTTGGGTCTTAGTGATGCTTGGAGGAGCTCTAGCATTGATTTCAAGTAACCACCCAACCTTTGGTGGAGAGTGAGCGGAATATCACCTGTGGTGATACCGTTTGTATGAAAAAGGGGGAGCCGGTCGCCGGGTCGCCTAGGAGGTCCNAATCATGGATAACGGAACGATAGTCCATGTCGATTACGACCTCTTCAATGCGGAGACNGAGAAGCTCATCGAGACGACTCGCGAGGACGTCGCCAAGGAGCATGACGTGCATGACGAGAACCGAACCTACTCTCCGATGGTCACTGTCGTCGGCGATGGGCGACTCATCCCCGGGTTCGAGGCCCATATGGCCGAGGCCGAGGCCGAGGCCGACTACACACTGGACATCGAGGCCGAGGAGGCTTACGGCGAGCGCGATGCGAGCCTTGTCGAGACCATTGCCCAGAA
>JGI24815J26687_1000293_pt1 | contig 12050 bp, 9 predicted proteins | sample METZYME_3_150m_FD_26687 | JGI IMG/M metagenome (IMG submission 26687) | reverse complement strand
GGCAAAAACCAAGCGAATGGTTCTGATATTATTATCAATGGCGCTCTTTTAGCTATGAATGATTCCTTTGTGTCTCACTATTGGCAAAATTCTATAAATAACAATTCACTTAATGGTCCCGAATTTTCCAGCCCTTTAAATTCCAAAGGTGATGGGCGGGGGCCGTTTCGTAATCCTACTTCTGCATTTCCACAAGTAACTGGCAACAGTGATATCCGTGGTCAAATGATACTCTGGGGATCCGTCACTCAGGATAAGCGTGGATATATGAAACGGAATGCACCTGGACCATATCCTGTTTCTCCGGGAATTGGGTACGATAAAGATTACCATTATGATTATAATTTCAGCGATTTTGGCCCTCCTCCAATGTATCCTACGAGCAGTAGTTTAGCCGGTGGAGCAATTTTGATCATTAAATCTTATGGTGAAGTTGATCAACTAACATTAAAGGAATATTCTGAATGATTCTTGGCCTAGATATTGGTAGACAGTTTGTAAAAGCTGTGTTGTTGGAAAAAACACGAGGTGGTACCAAAGTACTCAATACCGGTATCCGTCTTGTCCCGGAACAACACAAAGCCTATGATCCCGAATTGGTTGGGAAACCGCTATGGGTGATGGCGGTAAGGGAATTAATGCGGGAAATGAAAATTAACCCAAAGCGTGTTAAGAATTTGATAACAGGTTTAAATGGTACAAATGTAAGTGTAAAGCAAATCACAACAATGGATATGCCAGAGGACGAATTATTTTCATCAATGACTTTTGAGGCTAGGAAGCACATACCTATGGATGGCTCGGACGCAGTTATTGATTTCCAGGTTTTTGGTCCAAACCCAAAGGAAGTAGATAAAATTGATGTGGGACTGGTTGCCTGTACAAAAAAAGTGTCTAATGCCCATATTGAGTTACTCAAAGAAGTTGGGTTTACACCTGGGATCGTTGACGCAGACCCCATTGCCATTACAAATGCTTTTGGCAACGCCAATGAATTTCCGGAAGAAGGTGCAACCGTATTATTGGATATTGGATCCATTTCTTCATCGTTAGTAGTCTGGGGCAGAAAAGAACAGTTTTTTACCAGAGATATACCAATTGGAGGATACCATTTTATTACGGATTTATCTGAGAAACGTGATATCGATTATATTGCCGCTGAAGACGAAATAATGAAAAATGGCATCAGCAGCTTTCAAAATGGTGCGAGTGATGACCTTAGTGATATCGCAGTTGCTGAAAGGAATATTTTTGATAATTTGATCGAGGATTTACGAAGATCACTCCGGTATTATGCCAAAACCACCAATCAGAGTTTTTTCACAAAAATAATATTAAGCGGTGGTGGGTCTTCTACCCAGGGTCTTCAGGAAATAATCGAAAACAAGCTTAGCTTGAGTACAGTATTATTTGATCCATTCCAAACACTAGCCGGCTATGAAAAACTTGAATTATCCAATCCCAATCAATATGCGGTTGCCACTGGTCTAGCGATACGAGGAGTCTTGGGTAAATGAAGAAATTCATTTTAATCAATCTTAATCAGACAGATACTAAAGAAGCCAGAACAGTACGCTGGAAAGAACGTGGCCGCTGGATGATATTTACTGTAATTGTACTAAGCCTGATCTTTGCCAATACAAGCCTTTTTTTAATTGGGTCTGGTTACAATCGGCTTATTNCCCAAAAGGAAAATGAAATTGCTGATATAAGGCAACGGATACGTGCCCTGCAGGCTCAGGGCAAGAATTTATCCAAACGGGATATCCTTTCATTTGCCGAGCTAGAGAGTAATCGCACATTATGGGCAAGGAATTTTGAATTACTTGGCAAAATGACACCTGATGATATGGCATTAACTGGTCTCAAGTTTAATAAACGAAATAAAAAACTTTATATTGAGGGTATTTCAGTGGTTTACAAGGATGAAGAAGAATATGAGATAGTATACGATTTTATCAACCTTATAAAACGTAACCGCGAATTTTCCAAAAAATTCCCCAAAGTAAAGTTTCGTCAGGGTTCATTGAAGAAGGTTCGGGGACAGGATATTGTACATTTTGAGATTGAAGCTGCTTTGAAAACCGTAGTTAAGAAAAGAAAGAAAAAGTCATGATGGCCAAGCGTAATGGCGTATTCGCTTTGTTGATAATTGTATTAACTGCGGGGTTTTGGGCAAATCAAACGTGGATCATCGCTGATAAGCCTGAGGATTTGCTTGATTTTGAAGATGAATTGGTGGAATTGAATGAACAACTTATTAGTGCCCAAATACTGGCCAATAGAGTTGAGAAGGTATATAAATTATTTGAACAAAATCTTGCGCTTTCTAAACAAGATTCGTTGGCGGATGATGCTAGTTTACCTTTCTTGAAAAGTTTAATGGAAATGATGAATGAGCATGGAATTACCTTGTTGAATATTAAGCCAAAGCCAAGGATTGATAANTCGAATTACATTGCGGCGCCCTACGAAGTGATCATGAAATGTAGCTATGAACAATTAGGGAAATTCATGGCTCGACTGGAAAAATCCCCACGGTTGGTTACGATTGATGAATTCCATGTTAAAAACGGTATTGAGCGGATTAAGAGTAATGCCAGGGAAATTGACCTCCGTGAACAAGTTATTGAAATTCATCTCTCAACCTTAACAATGGTAAAATCAAAAACGCAGGTGTCATCGTGAATGCTCGCCACAGAACTATATGGGTTTTATTGATCTTTTTTGCTCTTGTTTCAATAATCGTTGCAGGTATAAAACTTGTACCCGCAAATAAAAAATGGCAAAAAGCCAAGGATCGTGCCGCGAATGTAAGATTTGGAACGGATAAGGAATTGGAAGGAGTTATTGAATATTTGGAAAAGCGCATCAAAGATCGTGATAATTATATTTTTGTTCTTGAAGAAGAACCCATGCGCCTTACAAATGTGTTGTACCTCACTGATGCCCAAGGACGTTCATTACGCCACCGTAACCGTGGTAAACTACGTGTTACACATATTATTGAGGGTATACAACAATACGCTGGTATAAGCTATAAAGATAAAAATTTTACAGTAGTAGTTGGTGATTCAATTGCTGGTGGGGAGGTAATCTGGATTGATCCAACCGAAGTAGTTATCACCAAGGGAGATAAAGAATTCCATTATCCTGTCGCTGGTTTAACTGTTGACAAAGATGTGACGACCACAAATAAGGAAAAAAGGAGCGTGTATTAAAATGAAATACCTTAAAACTTTTATTTTAGGCGGATTTGTTTTCAGCCTTATTCTGATGGCTCAAGAGACAGGGGGTGTCGTTACCAGAGATCCGGGCGGCGAAAAGCTTGTCACTGTACACGCTGAAGATGCTTATTTACCAAGTATCTTATCTATATTGGCGAAGGAAAGCGGGTATAACATTGTTACAGACCCAAACGTCAATCGTCAGGAACAATTAACCATTCATTTGGATGATGTACCTATTCAGCAGGCGATCAACTTAGTTGTTCGCGCAGTTGGATTGAGTTATGAGATAGTTGGTAATTCCTTCTTGATTGCTGAACCAAAAAAACTTGCCGAGGAAGTTGGCATAACTTCCCATGTGGTCGAATTAAAATACGCTGATGCAATGGAATTGAAGGATTTGTTGCAGGATCTAACTGATAAAATCCAGGTAGATGTTTCCGGGAATAAATTACTGATCAATGCTTCTCCAAAGAGGATAGCTGAAATAGAAGAAGCAATCCAGGAAATTGATGTACCAGCATTACAGATCATGCTTGAAGTACGTTTGATTGAAGTGGCTGTTGATGCGGAGGAAAAACTGGGGATTGATTGGTCAAAGTTGGCTCACTATACCAACATATTTGCGGAAAATGGCATTGAACCATCAGGCTTAGCAGGGGCCGGTAGCGCAGTGCCAGGTCTTACCCAAAATGCGAATGAAACTGGTGATGGTATTCTTGAAACATATGCTGGATTACCATTTGAAGAAATGCCAGCTGAAATGGTATTTAATCGCTTGAACGGGGGCAATATTGTACCAACCAAATTCAGTCGCCAAATGACAGCATTTGATTTTACTGTAGATCTTCTTTTAAAGGATAACCAGGCTGAAATTTTGGCAGACTCTAAGCTGGTAACGCTGAATGGTCGCGATGCTTACATTGAGATGGTTGATGTCGTCCCCTATATTCTAAGTTCTGGCGGTGTCGGTGGTCAAGTGCAGGTACAGAAGGAAGAAGTTGGTATAAAGATGCGTGTCCAGCCTTCAGTAAATATGGACGGTGATATTACTGTGAAAGTAGAACCGGAAGTATCATCAATTTTTGAGTTCATCGGTCCTGATAAAAATATACCTCGCGTGAAACGGCGCTCATCTTCTACTGTAATAAGAGTAAAGGACAGTGAAACTATTGTTATCGGTGGTCTAATTAGTCGTGACCGTAAAAACACGACATATAAATTCCCGCTTTTACATAAAATTCCTTTTATTGGAGAAAAGTTATTTACCAGTAAAGATATACTGGAAAAGAAAATGGATTTAATTATTCAGATTACACCCTCAGTAGTTAGAGACGATGTTGCTGGCATAACAAAAACAGAAGCAATGTTTGAATTAGAAAAATCAATTATTGACCCTACTGAAGAAATTGATAGTGAATCTAATGGGGAAGGAGAAAACGATGAGAAATAATTGCATTTTTGTTAGTAATAATATATTTACCGTTGTATTGCTCGCAATTCTAGTTATCAGTTGTGATAATCGTACCCCCACAAAATCCGATAGTAGCTCTGCTTCAAGTGAGAACTACAATCTTGAAATAACTTCCCAGCCTTATGCAACGGATTCAGGAGGCAATGCTGTGGTTGTAGGTGAGGATATTGTAGGTTCATTTGTTAAAACGAGAATTGATGTTGTCCTGAAAGATTCTACTGGAAACGTATTGCCAAATAAATTAATCGAATTCTCAGCTAAAGTAGAAGGGGTAAGTTTTGGTGAATTTAATATTAACTCTTCCTACACCAACGCTGATGGTCTNGCCAGTGTGAATTTCTTAGACAAGGATCAATCTGCCTATGATAATGCNGCCACGCCAACTCATGAAGGCGTTACTGTAGAGGCCAAACATGTTGTAGGTAAAGAAAATTTCTCTGTAACTATCCGTTTTGATGTATTTGATACATCAGCGGTCCAGCTTTGGCCTTATCAGCTTAATCTTAGCTCAAATACGGGTTCTATCAAGGTTGATGATGGCTTGACCAGCGCTGAATTATCGGCAAAGATTACTTCAAGGCAATATGGGCAAGCACTTAAAGATCTTGAAGTATATTTTGAAAGTACAAATGGCCGTTTGAGTGAATTAAGTAAATTTACAGATACATTGGGAACTGCTCTTGTTGATTTTTCAGATACTGGCGATCCTGAGGAAGCGGGTGTTTCTACTATAGTTGCACGTTATCAGCACCCTGCGTTTGGCACGCTTATAGATTCGGTACAAATTACAATCCTGGATACAACCTATTCAGGAACGCCAGCGTATGTGGAAATACCATCTTCCTATCCTGGCGAAATTATGGTAGTTAGCGGTGGTGGTTTAGAATCCACACAGATTTGTGCACGAGTATTTGATGAAAATGGCGTTCTTGTAAATGAACCGGTAAATGTTACTTTTACGCTAGGACCAAATATACCTTCCGGCGCAAATCTTAACAATGCCGGTATCAGCGATTCAACATTTACAGCAGATGGAGAAGCCTGTGTTTCCATTAATAGTGGTACNGGTCCTGGGCCGATCCGGGTGACGGCAACAGTCCATACTGATTCTGGGGAAGTTATCACTGCCACAGCAACACCGGTCATCATTGCTACTGGGCCACCTTATTATATCGAGCCTGATTATAATCCCCAGGAAACGGAGCCTATTGGTGGGGGATTTTATTTAACCGAAGCAGCTGCTATTGTCTATGATCGTTGGTACAATCCTGTTTCAGATAGTACGTATGTATACTGGTCGATGGAACCGAACCCATTAGAAGTAGACACTGTCATAGATGCATTTGTGCAAGGAGTTAGCTTTACTGGTAATGAAAACTTGAACGGCGACAATTTCCCAGGCGTAGCATACACTACTATTACCTATTCAACAGATGCCATAGGTGACTTAGGATTGGTAAGCGCCTTAACATTTGGAACTAATGGTGACACTATAATGGCAAGAATAAACGAAGAAGAAGGAGAAGCTATTATGTTTTTTGTTCCTGGACAGTTGGCTTTGGGGACACCGACACAATACTGGGACTTCTCAACTATGGGTCAGGGGGCAGATATACAGGTTACAGCAACATTAATTGATTATTATGGAAATGCAGTTTCTGGGGCGGATGTAATGATTACAGCTACTGGAGCTGCAGGGATTTACTATCCTGTTGTGCCAGTTGAAGATAATATTGCACCAACAAATGATGATGGTCAAGTTACTTTTATTGTTCGATATGATCAGGGTATTTGCGCACCAATCCCCAATTCAGACCCGCTACTTTATGAAGATTTTACATCAACAATAGTTGCGTATTTACTGATACCGCAGCAAATTACCAGTGATCCGTTGGAAATTCTATTTGTACGAACTTATCAACCATAATATATGGAACAGGAATTCAATCCACAATTTCAAAAGATCGGTGATATACTGGTCCATGAAGGCAAAATAAGTGATAGCCAGCTTAATTCTGCATTAGCTGAGCAGAAAGTCAGGAAAGAAAAATTAGGCACTGTATTGCTTGATCAAGGCCTAATAACCGAAGAAGATCTCGTAAAAGTGTATTCTATGCAGTTGGGTTATGAGCCAGCCAGCGATGAAGCCTTATTTTCTGCAGATCCTGAAGTTGTTCAAACTATTCCAGAGGATTTTGCAAGACAAAATATGGTTTTAGCCTTACGTAAGTCTGATAAAATAATAGTAATTGCAATGGAAGATCCTGAGGATTTAGTAGCTATAGATTCGTTAAAACGGCTTACAAATTTAAATCCTGAAGTGCTTGTTGCGAGCCCATCGGGGCTTAACCGTGCTTTGGATCAAATATATGGAAAAATTCGGCAGGCAGGAGAAGTAGAAGAAGCAGTAGAAAGTATCAAAGTTATTTCTGGCGATGAAGAGAACCAGGAAGAGGTAGATCTTTCACCGGATAAGGTATCAACAGAAGACGCCCCAATTGTTAAACTGGTGAATCTGATCTTACAGGAAGCGATCAAGGAACGGGCTACCGATATTCACCTAGAGCCACAGCAGGATGTTGTTATAGTCCGCATTAGAATCGATGGCGTACTTCAAACCATTATGACGCCGCCAATATCCTCTTTGAGTGGGTTAGTCACAAGAATAAAAATACTGTCTAATCTTAATATAGCGGAACGGAGGTTACCGCAGGATGGACGGTTTACAATAAAGGCATCAAAAAGAGAGATAGATGTACGTGTTGCCGTTCTTCCAACTGTGTATGGAGAAAAAACTGTCTTACGGTTACTCGATAAATCTGGATTTGGATTTAGTCTTAAAGGATTGGGGTTCGAAGACAGAATGTATTCCATTTTTCGACGTGTCATTGCACAGCCCTATGGTATGGTAGTTGTGTCCGGCCCGACTGGTTCTGGTAAGTCTACTTCCCTTTATGCATCTCTAAAAGAAATAAAGAATGAGGCCACGAATATAACTACGGTTGAAGACCCAGTAGAATACCAAATGGATGGTATTAATCAAGTGCAGGTACATGAAAGTATTGGACTCACATTTTCTTCTTCTTTACGATCAATTTTAAGACAGGATCCAGACATATTACTAATCGGTGAAATTAGGGACGAAGAAACTGCAGATATCTCTGTCAAATTCTCGCTAACTGGTCACCTTGTATTCTCGACTGTTCATGCCAATGATGCTGCCTCAACAATAACGAGGTTATTAGATATAGGTATTAAACCGTTTCTTGTAGGTTCCTGTTTAAATCTGGTAATGGCTCAACGTTTGGTAAGGACTATTTGTGATAATTGTAAGGAAGAGTATAGTCCGTCTGATGAAGAATTAGATCGTATAAATCTTGAAAAGTCCAGATTGAATGGAAAAAATATTTTCCAAGGTAAAGGTTGTAATCAGTGTCGGAACACGGGTTACCATGGTCGAACTGGTATTTTTGAACTAATACCAATGTCCAGGGCTATCAGGGGTTTGATTTTTGATAATGCTAATGAAGATGTGATCCGGCAAAAAGCATTGGAAGAAGGCATGATTAACCTAAGGGAAAGCGGTATAGAAAAAGTGTTGAATGGAGTAACAACGATTTCAGANGTACTTCGTTCAACCGTTGAGGATATTTAATGCCTGCGTATACTTATTTAATCAAAGATGAGGCGGGTGGTCGTAGTGAAGGGGAAATCAAGGCAGATAATCTTGATTTGGCCATGAAAAAACTTTCAGCTGACAACCAGGTTATTGTCAAGCTTGAAGAAATAGACGCAAGTTGGGATTTTATTGGNCCATTTATTGATGAAATAAATTTATCAATTGAACGTTTTAAAAATAGAATTCCATTAAGCAATTTAGTGTTCTTTACTCGCCAGTTAGCAACCATGTATTCTGCTGGACTAACNTTAGAACGAGCTATTCAAGGACTCGCCAGTGAAGAGCGACATCCAAAACTAAAGAAAGTATTGACAAATGTTGGCGAAAATATCCGTAAAGGCCTATCCCTATCTGAAGCCTTGCAACGCCATCCTGGCGTTTTTTCAACCTTATTTGTTTCATTGACCAAAGCTGGAGAAGTAAGTGGTAATCTAGATGAAATTCTTGACGAATTAGCGACGTACCTAGAAAACCTTGATGATGTTAGACGAAAAGTTCGATCCGCCATGACTTACCCCATATTTATGGTCGTTTTTCTTTTTGCAATGATGAGTGCAATGTTTATGTGGATTATCCCAATGTTTTCAGATGTTTACGTTCAATTAGGAGCAAATCTACCTGCTGCCACAAGGAAACTGGTTTCCTTAAGTGAGTGGATAAGTATCAATTTTAGTACTGTGGTAGTGTCTTTATTTGTTTTTGTAAGTGGNCTCTGGCTGGTTTCGAAAACCCGTCGTGGCGGATATTTCCTTGATTCAATAAAACTAAAAACCCCTGTGTTTGGATCACTACTTAATCAATCAATACTAAATAAATTTTCAAAAACGGCAGGAATATTACTTAATGCAGGTGTACCCGTAATTGAATCCATGAATTTGATTGGAAAGATAGTAAGTAATCGTGTCTATGAGGTTGCCATTGGTGATGCGACAGAATACATTCGGGATGGATTTAATATAACATCAGCGCTACGCCGTACAGAAATATTTCCACCAATATTATTGCAGTTAACGGCTACAGGGGAAGAAACAGGTGAACTGGACACATTGCTGGATAGAACAGCAGACTATTATTATAAACAAGTAAATGCCTTGGTTGAACGTATGACTACTTTAATTGAGCCCATATTAATACTTTTGGTTGGTATCATTATTGCAGTCATGGTGGTTATTACTTATTTACCTGTTTTTTATTTGGGCGCTGCTTTGCAATCGGGATTGTAATGGATTCTTTTATTTTTTTTACACTCGGTACTTTTGTCGGTAGTTTTTTCAATGTGGTTATTTATCGCATGCCATTAGGTGAGTCCATAATTAAACCCAGATCACATTGTCCGAATTGCAAGACATCTATTCCTTTTTACCGGAATATTCCCCTAGTATCTTTTATCCTGCAGGCAGGAAAGTGCGCAATATGTCAAAAAGCGATATCATTGCAATATCCAGCCGTGGAATTAATAAATGGACTTATTTGGGGGTGGGCATTTTATACGTTGCCATTTCCAGATGCTGTTACNGCATCATTTCTGAGTTCCATACTTATTGCGATAGCGTGGATAGATGCAAAAATTTACATGGTTCCCTTGGATCTCATTATTGCTGGATGTGTTGTTTTGTTATTTGCAGTTATTTTTGGCGTCATATCTTACAGTCAAGTATTGTGGGGTATTGCTGCAGGTGTATTATTACCAGGGTTTATGATGGGCTTAACCTGGCTTGTAACTAGGCGTCAGGGCATGGGTTTTGGCGATTTACAGTTAGGGTTGATCCTTGGTGCCTGGGTAGGACCGATCTCTATGATATTAACATTATTTTTTGCTTCATTTCTAGGGCTAGTAGCATGGATAATAATTTCCATGGTGAAAGGGCTGGATAGGGACAGACCGTTACCTTTTGCTCCCTACCTTGTGTTTAGCGCAATTAGCATCTTTATTGTTAGTGAATATTCTACTACATTAGTAGATCAATTGATTATGGTATAACGGTATTACAAAGGTTCAAATGAGATCCAAATCCAAAATAATTGTTATAGTGTCCAGCTTATTGGTTTTGTGTTTTGCCGAAGATGAATTTAAGCGACTTCGTAGTGGGTTTGCCGCTCATGGCAACGATGAAAAAATAAACTATATATTAATGGACTACGAACTTCAGGATGTCATGATTAACGGTCAGACNTTTAAGAAACCAACAATCCCTTTTGGAGGGTTAAATGCAGAAGAAGGTGAACCTGTTTTACCTACGGTTACAACATTTTACCAGGTTGCACCAAATAAATCTTATAATATTAAGGTCAATATTCTATCTTCGGAAANTTTTGAAAATATTGATATTGTACCNCACCAGACATGGGATCATGCGCCAGGTGAAACTACTGTACCATTTAAGCGCAATACAGACCTATATACTTCTGATGAACCATTCCCAAAAAAGCAAGCCAGTATTTCGCAAATAATTGTTTTTAGAGACTTACCAGTTGTAAAGGTTTCTTTTACGCCATTCAGGTATCGTCCATTATCTCGCCAACTTGAAATTATTACTTCAGCAGATATAGATTTAGTGGAAACTGGTAATATAGAACCTGTCCAAATCCCGGGTAGAAGATCAAGAGTGTTTGAACCATTATATGAATCAATTGTTGTCAACTACAATCGATCTGTCAGCGATGAAGATTATCAAAAGCCATCAATACTTTATATTTTGCCCAGTAATTCATCCAATCTCATGTCTAACTTGGACATTCTTTTTGAGTGGCGCCATAAATCCGGATATGTTGTGAATTATGCTTCAACTAGCAGTACAGGTACTTCAACCAATGCAATAAAAAATTACATCAGTAATGCCTATAACACCTGGACTGATCCACCAGAATATGTTGCTTTGGTTGGCGATGCCAGTGGTAGTTACTCAATTCCCACATATTTTGAAAATTACAGTTCTTATAATGGAGAAGGAGATCATCCTTATTCACAATTGGTTGGGAATGATATTTTACCCGAAGTAATCCTCGGAAGGTTATCGTTTAGTTCAACTACGGAACTGGCAACTATAATCAACAAAACTGTTCAATATGAAAAGAATCCCTATGTTAGCCAAAATTGGTTTCATAGTGCTGCCATGGTTGGTGACCCCTCTTCATCGGGTATCTCTACTATTATTACCAGTGAGAATATTAAAGAAATGATGGAATTTCATGGCTATACTGATGTTCGTACTATTTACAACTCGCCATTTCCATCCCAAATGGTGTCTGATTTGAACGCAGGTTTAACGTTCTTTAATTATCGTGGCTACTGGGGGGTAAGTGGTTTTGGAAATGGTAATATAAATAGCCTGTCCAATGGCTTCAAGTTACCAATTGCAACTGTCATTACCTGTGGAACAGGTTCTTTTGCTTCAGGTACCTGTTTATCCGAAGCATTCCTAAGAGCAGGGACGCCAACTCAGCCTAAAGGTGCGGTTGCTTCTATAGGTACAGCCACTCTTGGAACGCATACGATGTTTAACAATGTTGTAGATATGGGGTTTTATTATGGCATATTTTCAGATGAATTGGAAACTGCAGGCGCTGCATTGGCCCGAGGAAAGCTAAACCTGTACCTTAACTACCCGGACAATCCTAACAATTATGTAAATATTTTCACTCACTGGAATAATTTGATGGGTGATCCAGC
>JGI24815J26687_1000290_pt1 | contig 12094 bp, 9 predicted proteins | sample METZYME_3_150m_FD_26687 | JGI IMG/M metagenome (IMG submission 26687) | reverse complement strand
CACGATACAAGCCGCTTTTAATGGTTCAAGCTGGTCAGCATAATTCTGGCCACCCAGAATCTTGTGGAGGCGCTCGTTACAGTGTGCCTCGAACGGCATATTGAGATCGGTCCATTGGTAGGCGACCGGTGTTTTTGGCTCAACGTCTCCCACAAGTATTCGCGCCTGCGGACGGCGCCCAATGATGTCGGCGTGAGCGAGTCCTTGACCGGAAATATAAGTATGAATATGACGATCGTCGAATTCGGTCGAGATATGAATATGTCCGTTGATGATGTGTTTCACACCACGTTGGATGAGTTGGCGATACAGCCATTCGTCTTCTTGAAGGCCTTCCACACTGTGATTGCTTGGCCGGGTCTTTATTGGCCGCGGGTCTGTGATGGGGCGGTGGGCAAACACCACGTAATCACTTAATTTGGGGTTGGAAGCCAAGGGTTGGATTTGTTGTAGCAGTTGACCACGCTTACCGGCTGATACGGGCAGGTGGTCGACCGAGGTATCCAGGTTGATGAACTGAGTGCTCCCGAGAGTGAACGTACTATTTCTCGGACCGACCTGCCGGATGAAATCTTGCGGTTTGAAGCCATACGGGTTGCGAAAATCATGATTGCCGATGGCTGAGAAGACTGGCAATGGCGATTCTTCCAGGTGAATGGTTGTTCGCTCGGGATCGACCGGCTGGTAGTAGTAATCGCCCAGGTGTAGAACAAAGTCAGCTCCCAGTTGTTGTGAGCGCTTGAGTATCCATGCTAGTTCCAGGTCGCCACCCGTATCACCTATAGCGGTGAAGCGGTAATGGTCCTGCTTTGGGAAAATCCAGCGAAGGGTTAACGTGCCCCGGTTGCTATGTCCGGTTACCTGCCTGAATAGGCCGTCGACACGTTCTTCTGATAACGTTCCATCGCCGTCGATATGTAGGCGTGCTTGGGGGTGTACGTTGCCTAATTTGAGTTCGAATTCGCCGCTTGCTCGCACAACTGGTTCCGGTACATAGGCCCGAAACACCAGTTGATGTGCGTCTTCGCGTTGGTATACGGCACCATGACTATCGAGTTGGAAACCAAGGGCGCTGTGTTCGGCAAATTGGGATGCTGCCGCTGGTTCAAACTGAAGGCTTGGGTAGCGAAGACCGCGTAGGCCGGCAGCTGACGCAAATACTGTGGCACCGGCCAGTGCGGTGTATCCCAGGAACGCTCTGCGGGTGCTGGCCATCTTGATTCAGTTTCCCTGTGAGGCCTGTTCCATGGCGTTTATCGCAGCGCTCAATTCGACCAATCGCTCTGCATCGCGTACATGCAGCGCCTCAATCAGTTGATCATCGACAACCAACACACCTTGTTTCTGAGCATCGAGCTCGGACCACGCTGCGACGACCTTGCGAGCGTGGGCGATAGATTTGGGGTCAGGCGAAAACACAGTATTGGCGGTCTCGATCTGACTCGGATGAATCAGGCTCTTGCCATCAAATCCCAGCTGGCGGCCTGTTTCACAGCTGTGTCGCAAGCCGTTACTGTCTTGCAGGTTAAAGAACACGCCGTCAATGGTGTTGATGTGAGTTGCCCGGGCTGCCAACAGAAGACGCGACAAAGCATACTGTAGACCCAGCTGGGTGTTGCTGTGCGGGATCCGTAACGCGCTGGCAAGGTCAGCAGTACCGGCGACAACACACGCCAGGCGGGGAGTCGCAGCGACGATCTCTTCTATGTGCTGAATGCCCAGGGGTGTTTCAATCATGGCCCACAACGCGAGGTCCGAGGGGGCGCCCAGAGCGTTCAAGGTAACAGTCGCGGTAAACAGTTCGTCTGCCGATTCGACCTTGGGCAACAGTATGGCATCGGGTGGATTGGATGCCAGGACTGTGAGATCTTCTTCGCAGCACTGGGTCTCCAGGCGATTGACACGCACAACCACTTCCCGCTGCCCGTAATCTGTTTGTTCAAGCGTCGACTGGACCTGCTGTCGGGCTGCTTCCTTGTTTGTCGGTGAAACAGCATCTTCCAGGTCCAGGATAATGACATCAGCCGGCAACCCGGTCGCCTTCTGCTGGGCTCGAGGGTTGTCGCCAGGCATAAACAGGGCGGAGCGGCGAGGGCGCGATATCATTGAGGGCATTGACCGGGTATTAACGTCTTGAAGGGGACAGAGTGCTGTAAGGCTTTAATATGTAATTTTAACATTGTGCGAAATGAAAGATTGATGAAGGGCAATTATCCAGAACGGATCGTGTGTCTCACCGAAGAGACCACGGAGACGCTTTACCTGTTGGGCGAAGAAGATCGAATCGTCGGGATATCAGGGTTTACCGTACGCCCACCACGTGCCCGAAAAGAAAAACCCAAGGTCTCAGCGTTTACCAGCGCCAAAATCGATCGGATAGTCGCGCTCGAGCCGGATCTTGTTCTCGGGTTTTCAGATCTTCAGGCTGACATCGCGGCTGAGCTGATCCGCCGTGGTATCACGGTGCTGGTGTTCAACCACCGATCGGTTCAAGAGATCCTGTCGATGATCCGGACGCTGGGAGGGATGGTGGGTGCTGCCAAGCGTGCGGATGAACTGGNGGGGGCATACGAAAAGAACATTGAACGCAATACGGCCCAAGCGGCCAGTCGGTCCCGACGACCCACAGTGTATTTCGAAGAATGGGATAACCCCCAGATCTCCGGTATCCGTTGGGTCTCAGAGCTGATCACTATTGCTGGCGGGGACGATATATTTCCAGAATTGGCTGTTTGTCCGGATGGCAAGAGCCGAATCATTGGCGATCCCGACGAGGTGATTCGGCGTGCACCGGACATCATCATTGGATCGTGGTGCGGTAAGAAATTTAGACCGGAAAAAGTGGCAGCACGCCAAGGCTGGGATGCTATACCTGCAGTGCAGAACGGCGACATCTACGAAATCAAGTCAGCGGAGATTCTGCAGCCTGGACCTGCGGCACTGACGGATGGGCTGGAACAGTTGCAGGAGATTATTGCTAACTGGGCACACGGATGAAGATGAGCTCGAGTATGATTCGTGGCGAACGTAGTCTATTTGATCAAGCACCTAATTCAGATGAAAGAGAACGACATCAAAATCATTACAGCCTTTCCAAGGACAGTCCGGGAAATTGAAAACACGTTTATACCGCTGGCTGAAGGTATTAACCTCGCAGCACGGATCTGGTTGCCCGAGGATGCCGACATCGATCCTGTGCCAGCAATCTTGGAATTTCTGCCTTATCGAAAACGAGATGGTACTTCAGAACGCGATGCACTGACCCATCCCTACTACGCAGGACATGGCTATGCGTGTGTACGAGTCGACATGCGGGGTGCGGGAGATTCCGAGGGCATTCTGGAAGATGAATACCTAAAGTCCGAACAGGACGATGCTCTTGAGGTACTCGATTGGATTACCAAGCAACCGTGGTGTACCGGCGCGACCGGAATTATTGGGATTTCGTGGGGTGGATTCAATGGGCTTCAGATTGCGGCACGTCGGCCGCCTTCATTGAAAGCCATCGTTACAATCGCTTCCACAGATGATCGCTATGCGGATGATATCCATTACATGGGTGGCGTGATGCTCAATGATGCCATGTCNTGGGGCGCTACGATGTTTGCGTTTAACTCGCGCCCGCCCGATCCGGCCATCGTTGGAGACACTTGGCGGGATCTATGGATGACACGGCTTGAGGCCAACGATCCGTGGTCAATGAAATGGCTCTCACACCAGACGCGGGATGCATTCTGGCAGCATGGGTCGGTGTGTGAAAACTATGCAGACATTGAATGCGCAGTCTATGCTGTCGGTGGTTGGGCTGATGGCTACTCCAATGCGGTACCACGAATGCTCGAAAGGTTGAGTTGTCCGCGTAAAGGCCTGATAGGCCCTTGGGCACACAAGTATCCTCATTTTGGGTTGCCAGGACCACGAATCGGCTTTTTGCAGGAGACGCTGCGCTGGTGGGATCACTGGCTCAAAGATATAGACACCGGAATTATGGATGAACCTCAATACCGGGTCTGGATGCAGGACAGCGCGGCACCGGCATCCTACTATGAAGTTCGGCAGGGCCGCTGGGTTGCAGAGCCGGCCTGGCCCAGCGACCACATCAATTGGCAAAAGCTGTATTTCACAGAAAATGGATTGAGACCGGAGGCAGGGAGTGAGGAAATAGACGTTGCCATTCACACGCCACAAGCCATGGGCACGCACCAGGGTGAATGGTGCGCTTTTGGACTGGGGTCGGATCTTCCCGGAGATCAGCGAGAAGAGGATGGCTGTTCCGTAGTATTTGAAACAGCACCGCTCACCGACGCTGTGGAGATTCTGGGAGCACCAGTACTTCGATTACGTTTAAGTGCGGATCAGCCGAATGCGTTTATTGTTGCCCGATTAAATGACGTTGCACCTGACGGCGCTTCTACACGGGTGACCTATGGTGTACTGAACCTGACTCATCGTGACAGTCATGAACATCCGAAACCTTTGGTACCCGGAGACACATACGATATCCGTTTGCAACTAAATGACGTTGCCCAGATTTTTCCGGTTGGACACCGCATTCGCATCGCACTTTCGAATACGATGTGGCCACAGTTCTGGCCGTCGCCCGAACCAGTGACTCTGACATTGAGTTTTCTCAGCAGCTATCTTGAACTACCTTTTCGAACGCTTCGAAAAACTGATGAGACACTGAGACATTTTGGGCCTGCGGAAAGTGCGCCTCCCCAAAGTGCTCAAGTGCTGGAGCCCTCAAGTTATGTCAGACGGGTCGAGCGTGATGATGTGTTGGCTGAGACTAGGCTGACTGCTATTGCCGACACAGGTATGTTGCACTTGACAGATTTGGGCTGGGAGCACGGCTCCGTATCTAGGCAGTACTGCTCTATCCGTGATGACGACCCGACTTCAGCACGACTAGATCTACATTGGACGATGCGGTTTCGGCGCCCCGATGCAGACTTTGATGTGCGTACCGAGACTCGTTCCGGTTTGACGTCAACACCGACACAGTTCCACTTCACAGCAGAAATGGAAGTGTTCGAGCACGAAGAAAAAACCTATTCCAGGACCTGGACAAAAACAGTCGACCGGGAACTCAACTGAGTTCAGAGGTATTTTTGGGTTGATGCTTTAGACCCCCACGCTATTGGGCCACTACACTGGTATCAGAGACCGTCAGATCGAACGCTGCTGACATCAAGGCCCGCGTGTAGGGGTGTTCCGGGTTGTCGAAGATCGTGTCTGCAGCTCCCTGTTCCACGACTTTGCCCTGCCGCATCACGATGATCTGGTCACTCAAGGCCCGGATCACTTTCAAATCATGACTGATAAACAGATAAGCCAGAGCGTGCGCCTGCTGCAGGCTCTGCAGTAGATCGATCATCTGTGCCTGTACCGAGCGGTCCAGTGCCGAGGTTGGCTCGTCCAGCACAAGCACCTCGGGTTGCATGATCATCGCTCGGGCCAGGGCAATTCTCTGGCGCTGACCGCCGGAGAATTCATGGGGATAACGGTGTCGGGTACCGGGATCAAGGCCCACTTCTTCAAGCACCTGGATGACCTTTTCCTGTTGTTCTGTTTCGTTGCCGATATCATGCGCAACCAGACCTTCGGCGACGATCTGACCCACTGAAAGACGCGGACTAAGACTGCCGAAAGGATCCTGAAACACGACCTGTATCTGGCGACGCAGTGGTTTCAGGGACCTTTGGCGCAATCCCTGAAGCGGGCGGCCGAGCAGTTCGATCTCACCCCGTGATGAAATCAGCCGCAGCAGTGCCAGGGCGAGCGACGTCTTGCCGGAGCCACTTTCGCCCACCACACCCACGGTTTCACCCGCCCGGATGGACAGATTCACATCATCGGTGGCTTTGATGTGATCAACGGTTTTTCGCAGTACACCCTTTTTGATCGGAAACCAGACCTGAATCTGTTTGCCTTGCAGCACCACCGGTGCGTTCTCCGGGATGGAGCGGGATCGTGGCTGCGGTTCCGCCGCGATGAGTTGCTGCGTATAGGTCTGCGCGGGTGCACGGAACACCGAAGCGGTATCGCCGTCTTCGATAATACGTCCTGCTTGCATGACATAGACCCGCTCCGCTGTTTTTCTCACCACGTCCAGATCATGGGTAATGAGCAGTACGCTCATCCCGGAATGCTCTCTCAATTCGGCAATCAATTCTAGAATCTGGGCCTGGGTGGTAACGTCTACTGCCGTCGTCGGCTCGTCGGCAATGAGCAGATCGGGTTCGTTGGCAAGCGCCATGGCAATCATGACTCTCTGGCGCTGCCCACCGGAAAGCTGGTGCGGATACGCACCCAACCGTGATTCGGGCTCCTGAATATGAACCCGTTGCAGCAGCTCAATCACTTTCTCTCGTGCCTGTGGGGCACTTAGATTCGCTTTTTGTTTGAGGATCTCGGTGATCTGTTTTTCGACACTATGCAATGGATTCAGCGATGTCATGGGTTCCTGAAAAATCATGCTGATACGGTCGCCCCGAATCCGCATCAGCGCCTTGTCACCGGCACCCAGAAGTTCCTGATCATTAAAACGTATGCTGCCGCTGGGGTGAGTGGCCTTGGGATAAGGCAGAAGACCCAGCACAGACAGCGCCGTCACTGATTTTCCGGAGCCGCTCTCACCGACCAGGGCCACGGTCTCACCGCGGTTGACCACCAGATCTGCTTGCTGGACAGCTTCGACAGGGCCAGCAGGCGTGTTGAAGGTCACCGACAGATCGTCGATCGTGAGCAGCGGAGTTGAACCAGAATCAAGGTGTGCCATGATCAGGCCACGTTTTTTCGGGGGTCAAATGCATCGCGGACGGCCTCGCCGACGAAAATCAGCAGACTCAGCATCAGGCCGATCACGAAAAAGCCGGTCAGACCCAACCACGGGGCCTGCAGGTTGGCTTTGCCCTGGCTCAGCAGTTCCCCAAGTGAGGCGGAGCCCGGTGGCAGGCCGATACCCAGAAAATCGAGTGATGTGAGTACCGTGACTGAGCCTGCCAGCGTAAAGGGCATAAATGTAATCGTCGCCACCATCGCGTTGGGTAGCACATGTCGCACGATGATCACGGCATCGCTCACGCCGAGCGCGCGGGCCGCGCGTACATACTCGAAGTTGCGGGCACGCAGAAACTCCGCCCGGACCACCCCGACAAAGCCCATCCAGGAAAAGAGCAGCATTAGACCCAGCAACCACCAGAAGTTGGGCTCGACGACGCTGGCAAGAATGATGAGTAGATACAAAATAGGTAGGCCTGACCACACTTCGATGAAGCGCTGCAGGCCAAGATCGAGCCAGCCACCGAAATAGCCCTGTACCGCACCGGCGGCGACGCCGATGATTGCACTGATGATGGTGAGCGTAAAACCGAACAGCACCGATATCCGGAAACCGTAAATTACCCGGGCAATGACATCGCGTGCCTGATCGTCGGTGCCCAGCCAGTGGGTGCTGTCCGGTCGTGAGGGTGCCGGGCCGGTAAGGTCCCAGGACACGGTCCGGTGGTGATAGCGGATCAATGGCCAGATCATCCAGCCGTTTTGGTTGATCAGCTCAGCCACGTAGGGGCTGCTGTAGTCTGCCTCGGTGAGAAAATCACCGCCGAATTCGGTTTCGGGATAAGCCGTCAACACCGGAACATAAAAGCTGTCGTTGTAACGGACCAACAGCGGCTTGTCGTTGGCAACAAACTCGGCAAAAAGCGACACGACAAACAGCACCAGAAATATCCACATCGACCACCAGCCACGACGATTGGCCCGGAAGTTCTCAATGCGCCGTTGGGTAATGGGGCTCAATTGACTGAGCACACTTGTCATACCTCACGGCCCTCGAAATCAATCCGGGGATCGACCACCGTATACGTCAGATCACCGATCAGGTTCATGACCAGCCCCAGCAACGAGAAGAAAAATAAAGCCCCGAACATCACGGGGTAGTCACGCTTGAAGGCTGCTTCGAACCCCAGCAGACCCAGCCCGTCGAGGGAGAAGATGATCTCGATAAGCAGTGAGCCCGTAAACAGGATGCCGACGAAAGCACCGGGAAAGCCGGCGATCACGATGAGCATTGCATTGCGGAAAACATGGCCATACAGCACACGCGATTGTGAGAGACCCTTGGCCCGTGCAGTGAGCACATACTGCTGGTTGATCTGATCAAGAAATGAGTTCTTGGTCAGCATGGCCAGCGTAGCAAACCCGCCGATGGTCATGGCAATCACCGGCAAGGTGATGTGCCACAGGTAGTCGGTGATCTGTCCCCACCACGACAGTGTGTCCCAGTTTTCCGAAGTCAGACCCGCCAGCGGGAACCAGTCGAGGTAGCTGCCCCCGGCAAAGAATACCAGCAGGAACACAGCAAACAGAAACGCCGGAATAGCCATGCCGACGATCACCACGATACTGCTCCACACGTCGAAGCGGCTCCCATCACGCACGGCCTTGGCAATGCCGAGCGGGATGGAGATCAGATAGGCCAGCAGGGTCGTCCAGATGCCCAGCGATATAGAGACCGGCATCTTGTCCAGCACCAGGTCCACGACTTTGCGGTCCCGGAAGAAACTCTCGCCAAAGTCAAACACCAGGTAATTTTTCATCATGGTGATGAAGCGGTGGTGCAGCGGCTGGTCAAAGCCGAACTGTTTTTCCAGGGCTTTGATGAAGTCCGGGTCCAGGCCCTGAGCGCCGCGGTATTTACTCCTGTTCCCATCACTGCGGGTAGACGTCAGGGTCTCGCTGGTGCCGGTCCGCGTGACACGTTCAGTAATGTCGCTGCCGACGCCGGTCAGCTGGGAGATAACCTGTTCCACCGGTCCGCCCGGGGCGATCTGGATGATCACGAAATTGATCACCATGATCGCCAGCAGTGTGGGGATCATCAGCAGCAGACGGCGAACGATGTAAGCGCCCATCTTCAGTCTCCAGTCTGTGCTGTCGCAGGGCTCAGCAGATCTGCCGAGCGGCGGTTATTGTCGGGCCTGCTCCAGGGCGGCAGCTTTTTGTGTGTCGTACCACCATCGGCTTCTCATGACGCCACTGCGTACCGGGGTTGCAGGGCGACTGAACTTGTCCCAGTAGAGGACCCGGTCGGCCCGGATGTGCCAGTGGGGCACCACGTAGTGTCCCCACAACAGCACCCGGTCGAGGGCACGCGTACGCACGTTCAGTTGTTCGCGGGAGTCTGATTTAACCAGCAGTTCAATCAGCTCGTCCACAACAGGATCCTTGATCCCGGCCAGATTGCGACTGCCGACAGAATCAGCGGCGTCGCTGCCCCAGTATTCCCGCTGTTCGTTGCCGGGGGTTTCACTCTGGCCCCAGACCGCCACCAGCATGTCGAAGTCTTTCTGCCGATAGCGCTCCATATATTGGGTCCGGTCCACCAGCCGAATCTTGGCCTCGATCCCGAGTAGTTTGAGATTCTGCGTATAGGGCAGCACGATGCGCTCAAACGCCTTAGAGGACAGTAGAACTTCGAATCTGAAGGGTACACCGGTGGCTTCATTGATGAGCTTGAGATCGCGTACTGACCAGCCAGCGCTCTTAAGCAAGGCCGTGGCTTTGCGTAAATTCTCCCGTGGCCGCCCACTGCCGTCGGTCACCGGGATTTTAAAAGCCTGGTTGAACACGGTGTCAGGGATACGGCCACGATAGTGTTCCAGCAGCGCCAGCTCCGACCCCTCGGGCAGTCCAGAGGAGGCGAGCTCTGAATTTGAGAAATAACTTGTCGTGCGGGTGTACTGGCCATTGAAAAGCGTGCGATTGGACCATTCAAAATCGAACGCATAGCCCAGTGCCTGCCGCACCCGAGGGTCTTGGAACAGGGTCCGCCGGGTGTTCATCACAAAGGCCTGCATGCCCGTGGGTTGGCGATGCGGGACCATTTCCTTGTTGAGTAAACCCTTGTCGACGACCGCCACATTGTAGTCGTCGGCCCAGGCCTTCGACTGGTTCTCGAGCCGGAAGTCGATGTCACCGGCTTTGAGCGCAAGCCGGATCGGTGTCGCATCCCGAAAATACTCGGTACGGATGATGTCGAAATTGTTCATTCCCCGCCGTACAGGGAGATTTGCACCCCAGTAATCCGTCACCCGTTCCTGAACGATGTAACGGCCGGCTTCAAACTTCTGAATCCGATAGGGGCCACTGCCCAATGGGGGGTCCAGTGTGGTGGCGGAGAAGTCCCGTGACGCCCAGTAATGCTTGGGCAGAACCGGCAGTTGCCCGGTAATCAGCGGCAGTTCCTGGTTACCAGACTCTTTAAAGTTAAAGCGGACACGATGTGTGTTGAGTGCTTCAGCACTGTCGATGGCACTGTAGTAGTAACGGTAAAAGGGCATACCCTTTTCCACCAGGGTTTCAAACGACCAGACCACATCGTCAGCAGTGACCGGNGTGCCGTCGTGCCAGCGCGCTTCAGGACGCAGGTTGAAGATGACCCAGGAGCGATCGGCAGGCCATTCCATGGTTTTTGCGACAAGCCCATAAGCCGTAAATGGTTCGTCAGCACTGTTGACCAGGAGCGTTTCCACCGAGCCGGTGCTCGCGGCATTGCCTTTGGGAATGAACGAGTTAAAGCTGTCAAAGGTACCGTCAACCGCCAGCCGCAGTGTGCCGCCCTTGGGTGCTGTGGGATTAACGTAGTCGAAATATGGGAAAGTGGTGGTGTACTTTGGAATTTCGTTGTCGAACATGGTCATCGCATGGNNGGAGAGAACAGCGTCTGCCATCAGCGATCTTGCGCCGCCCAAAACCAGCACCAAAACCCACACGCAAAAGCGGAAATTCCTCATAAATTGATTATAGTCCATGCCTATAGGTTGCTAGGCGGTGACCATCGTGGCTGCCGTGGTCAACCACTGACCGAACAGGACGCGCCGTGAACGCAGAGCCGATGTTTGCACAGACACTGCTTGAGTGGCATCGCCACCATGGTCGGCACGACTTGCCCTGGCAGGGTACGAGCGACCCCTATCCGATCTGGGTATCGGAGATCATGCTTCAGCAAACCCAGGTGACGACAGTAATCCCGTACTACCGGCAATTCATGCAGCGTTTTCCCACTGTGACGGCACTGGCCGCGGCGACCCAGGATGAACTCCTGGACTGCTGGACGGGCCTTGGCTATTACGCCAGGGCGCGAAACCTTCATCGCGCAGCCCGCCGGGTCGTTGATGAGCGGGCTGGCTGTTTCCCCGAGCAGTTTGACGAGGTGCTGGACTTGCCGGGTATCGGTCGTTCAACTGCAGGTGCGATACTTGCCTTTGCGTTTGGCCAGCGCCACGCGATACTCGACGGCAATGTGAAAAGAGTGCTGGCCCGTTGTTTTGCTGTGGCGGGCTATCCGGGTGACACTGCTGTGGCGCGCGAACTGTGGGCTTTATCGGAACGCTGTACACCCCGGCAGGATGTCCCGAGCTACACGCAGGCGATCATGGATCTGGGTTCAACGGTGTGCACACGACGCAATCCGCAATGTGGGGGCTGTCCGTTGGCCTCACGCTGCCAGGCTCTCGCAAGACAAGAGATAGACCGCTATCCCGGTTCCCGACCCAAACGAAAACGACCGCTTCGTCATGTGACGATGATCCTAGTACGCAACACCGACGGGTGTGTTCTATTGGAGCAGCGTCCCGCTGAGGGTATATGGGGTGGTCTGTGGAGTTTTCCGGAGTGCCCGGCCGAAGAAACGACAGCGGCGTTCTGCCGGCGGTACCTGGGGACTGCGGTGACGATTGATCAGCCCTGGCCGGCCCTGCGCCATGGCTTTACGCACTTCGAGCTCAGTATTCAGCCGCAACCGGTGCGTTATGCCGGACAGGATGACAAAGTGCTGCACGGCGCAGAACGTATCTGGTATAAACCGGGGTCTGCACCGGCGCGTGGACTGGCCGCTCCGGTACGTAAACTGCTCAACAACCTGGAGATAATCTGATGAGTCTGCGAGTGGACTGCGTGGTACTTGGTTGTGAGGGCGACGCACTGGATGCCGCACCCTGGCCCGGAGAACTGGGTCACGCATACTCGATAATGTTTCAAAAGCCGGATGGCAACAATGGCTGCAACGACAGACCATGTTGTTGAACGA